>Ga0206130_10001779_pt1 | contig 30961 bp, 32 predicted proteins | sample Helgoland_Spring_9_FD_148637 | JGI IMG/M metagenome (GOLD analysis project Ga0206130, IMG submission 148637) | Pelagic subsurface seawater microbial communities from Kabeltonne, Helgoland, North Sea - Helgoland_Spring_Bloom_20160512_1 | ecosystem: Environmental > Aquatic > Marine > Epipelagic ...
ATGACCCGCCATGTCGCGATAAAAGATGTGCCTGCTTTGTTGACCACAAACCACATCGAGCAGTCGAATTAATTGACTGATCGCACTCTTAAAATGGCAGGATATAAGCACCCCCGGATCGTGGTTGTGGCCGATAATCCGCATGCGGGTGATGGCGGATTATAGGGCGACGAGGAAGATCATGTTATCGACCCTGCGGTCCTATGCGCGCAGGCATAAAAAATTGCGGCGAAGGCTCCCTGCCCACTGATACCCTATGGTTCAAAATGCGCGACAGTGTCTATGATGCTGCCGTGACGATGTATCACGATCAAGGCCAGATTGCGATTAAGCTGCTCACTTTTGACGAGGGCGTGTCCGTTTTGGGCAGTCTTTCAATTCCCATAACGACTCGTGCGCATGGTAAGGCCTCTGATATTGCAGGCAAAATAAAGCCAATGTCGTTCCTGGTGCGAATGCGGTGCGCATGTGTTTAAATATGGCAAACCATAGAAATCCTACCGATGGGATCTTTTAGAAAACAGTGTGCAACGCCACCAGCGTGCAAATAATCTGTCAGATCTATTGCACATCACCCACAGCGCAAATGAATACGGCAGGCACGTTTATAAAGCCCTCGTGGATTATTGATGAAACCCAGTGTTAAACCAGACCCACAAGAATAATTTGTTTAGCAGTTAGAATTGAATTGAAAGATAATTCAACAGCTGCAGAGCAGGATATAGATTGTAGATTAAGCGGCAGTCTTATACATTTTGCTCAGGTCTGTAAAAAGAGTGAATTTTGAACGCCCTGGATACTAGATAAACAAAAAATATTCTTGTACCGAGCAAGAAAGATAGCACCGCGCACGTTAAAAGCTTGCAAATAGAGGTAAACAGGAGATTTCGAATGGCGCGTAAAATGCACACAGACGAGTTTTTGCGTTATGTAGCGATTCCATTGTTTGGATTCGGAGTTGTAACAACAACAGGACCAAGATTTATGGGCTTTGCGCTGGGTCGTGCCAGCCCGGAAAAAACCAACCTTTATTGGTTTTCCGCGACACCGTTTGAGCAAACCGCAGAAGCCATCCATCAGTATGACTTTAGCGCCGATACGATAACGGCAGACGATCTTTACGCGGTGCATAGCATTGAGAAAGACATTATTAGATTTCTGGAACAGCTTAAAACCGCCGGCCAGAGCTATGCAACACCAACTTTCATCATCACCAATTTTGATCCAAAGATAGATGAGAACTTTCACAAGTCGATCACCTTGATGAGCGAGATGGTAAATCATTCTGCAGGTGGACGGCAAACACTGGTACATCTGCGCAAATTCCCCAAACGCTGTTTGGACCGGCTGTCCCATGAGGTAAAATTAATTGAGGACGGGACTTACACACCGAGTACTGAATGTAATGAAATCCCCTTCAAGGACGTGCTGGAACTCACCATGACCATCGTTGACCCTGAACAGATTAAAGCCGAAATGAAAGGATTAATGATGTGCTGGACGGGGTTGATAAAACACCATGTCGAAGCAGGTAATTATACCGAGATTAAAGACGCGATGAGCTTCAACCGCTTTGTGCCGCTGCTATCGCTCTTTCCGAAATTGGCAACGATGCTGGAATAATATTTCGCAAGCACAATTCAAACGGTTGGATGACTTATTTGCTCACGAGCCATTTTGAGACCATCCGATACGACCCAAATCCAATCTGGGGCCCTGCGCGCTATAATCTGGGGCGGATTTTCGACTACCGCCAGAAGTGGCGCATGCGCATCGCCATATAGGCAAGCCTAGATTTAAGCGGGTCAGCTTGGTCGCTAAGTGCCGCTTCAAACCACTGGCTGTCTGCAAATGCCACTCGGTAGCCGTCTTCCAAAAGTACGTCATGGATGCAGGCAGATTTCAGAAAAAAGGGATCGTCCGGACGCATAAGCCAAGTGAATGGCTGGAACCAACCCAACAAACTTTGCAACCAACGCTTTTTATATTTTAGTTCTGGGACCGAACTCTCAAACTCACGTCCTGTGGCCACTGTCAGTCGCCAACCACTTTCTTTTTTGCCAATCGGCCATTCAAGCGGGCGCGTGGTCACGTAACCGCGCGAGCCGCCCTTGATACACCACGAAACGTCTGGCACGGGGTTGTTCCTTTTGAGGGTTCGGGATCGTTTCGTCATGAGATAGGCCACGATATAGAGATGAAATTCCTCCTAAACAGCATACATCTTTTTCAAATTGCTGGAATTTTAATGACTAACACAAATCCAAACGCAGCGCCGCCCTTTGTGCAGCTTCCCTGCTCAATATAATGATACCACTGCGACCCCATGTAACAAAAACGCCGTATTAGCCATAGCCAGACAGAACCCTATCAAAGTATTTTGTGCCATGCCAGAATTGCGGAATATGCATACAAACTATTGCCAAAACCTGACTGACTGCGTTAGCCACATTTTATACCCGCACATATTTTTTGGCAAAACAAGATACTACTTATAGAACCCAATGGTATCGCCACTGGTTGTCACGCCAAGACCGTTCAACAGCCGATTGACATAGTTAAAATACCCAACGATTTGATTTACTTCCAATATCTGCCCGTCATCTAGGCCAAAATCTTTCAGATTTTGCACATCCTCTTGCTGCATCTCACCAGGTTTGAGCGTTAACTTATAAGCGTATTTCAGCATCGCCAACTCGGCACCTTCAAAAGTATCCTCGGGTCTATGGGCGCGAAGAGCTTGCTCAACCTTAGTGGACTTTTCCGCATCCCCAATCAAGTGAGCCGCGTTTTTCCAATGATTGGCAAGCGAATAGGGGCAGTCATTTAGGATTGACACATAGCTGCTGATCGTCTCCTGCAGCCACATCGGGACCGTATTGGCCTCATCATGCAGTGCGGCCCGATACAAACTCACATGGCCTTTCATCGTATTGGGCCGCAGCGAATGAACACGCATGACATTATCTACGGTGCCATGGGGTGTCCGCGCCAGGTCCAGCAATTCGGCAAGCTCTGGACCGGCATCTTCATCTGAAATCATTTCTATCCAAGCTGACATATATACACCTTTTTTAAATGTTTTCGTTCGTCTTTAATCGTCTCTCCAGCCATCTAACACAAGCTGAAACCACAAGAATTAAGACCAGATATTCCAACACGAGAACCGAATAGATTTCCAGCGGCCGATATTCGGTGACTACCAGTTCATTAGCTTTGCGTGTCAGCTCTTGCATTCCGATCACCGAGACCAAAGAGGACATTTTCAACATATAAACCAGTTGATTGCCCAGCGCCGGCAAGATCCTTCTGATCGCCTGCGGCAAAATGACAAAGCGCATCGTATCCGTGTAAGACAACGAAATTGTGTGCGAGGCTTCATACTGTCCTTTGTCAATCGACTGAATACCAGCGCGAAAAATCTCAGCCTGAAACGCGCTGTCCGACAGCGCCAGCGCAATCACACCGGCCCAAAACACATTAATTTCCAATCCAGTCATTGGCGGCAGGCCGTAATAGACCCATAAAATCAATACCAAGATCGGAACCGAGCGCACAACCTCGACGTAGACCCGATTACAATTGCGCAGCCATGGGTTTTCAGAAAGCCCAGGCAAAGCCACGAGCAAGCCCACACACACCGAGATAATGATCGAGGTGAAAGACAATATCAAAGTATAATAATATCCCGAGAGCAGGAACTTGAGATTGATAAGCCCCGTTTTATTTGAGGGGTCTACCACATACCAGCCCCATTCAGCGGAGCACCCTGTCAGCAATGTCGTCAGGATCAAAAGGGCAAATAATCTCTTCATGGTGTTCTCTAATGCTGCAGAATTTGTTTCAAAAATGTCTTGCACCGATCCGTTTCAGGCGTCTTAAAAAATACCTCTGGTGCGGCCATCTCTACGATCTCACCGCGGTCCATAAACACCATTTTATCAGCCACTCGGCGCGCAAAGCCCATCTCATGCGTGACACAAACCATCGTCATCCCACCTTCGGCAAGACCAATCATCACATCAAGAACTTCCGTGATCATCTCTGGATCCAACGCAGAAGTTGGTTCATCAAACAAAAGGATTTTCGGTTCCATGCAAAGTGAGCGTGCAATGGCCACCCGCTGTTGCTGACCACCAGATAATTGCCGTGGATATTTACCCGCCTGTTCGGGAATTTTCACCCGTTCCAGATAGGTCATTGCAATTTCTTTTGCCGCCTGTGCCGTCATATTTTTCGAGCGTACCGGCCCAAGCGTCAAGTTTTCCAGAACCGTCAAATGCGGGAACAAATTAAATTGTTGAAACACCATTCCGACACGGGATCTGATTTGTTCCATGGATTTAGTTTTATGGTTCAATACTATCCCATCAACCCTAATCGCGCCGGTCTCATGCTTTTCCAGACCATTGATACATCTTATAAGCGTCGATTTTCCCGAACCGGACGGTCCACAAACTACAACCCGCTCCCCCAAACCAACGGTAAGCGACACATCGTTCAAAGCCTTAAAGTCCCCGAAGCTTTTTGATATTCCATCAATTCTGATATAATTCTCGGCAATCAAATTCATAGAAACCCCTTCGGTAGTATCCTATACGGTGATATCGGGATATTAGACCCAACACCATAAGAATTAAAAATGCAAATCATATTGCAATTTTTTCTTTTTTTGCGTTCTATGCGCGGAGTATAAGATAATCTTAACGGGAGAGCGAAATGAAAATTTCTAGACTAATTGCCACCACAATGCTGATGGCATTTGCATCATTTCAAGTGCAAGCAGGCGCATTGCAGGACATTCTAAGCAATGGCGTTCTGAAGGCCGGCACCACCGGGGATTGGAACCCAATGACAATGAAAGATGCTGCCACCAACAGCTACACCGGTTATGATATCGATGTGATGACTGCGCTGGCGGCTGATATGGGCGTCGAATTGGAGATTGTTCCAACCGAGTGGAAAACCCTTGTGGCCGGTGTGACTGCGGGGAAATATCACATGACCGGCTCTGCCTCGATTTCGCCGTCCCGTGCCAAAGCAGCTGGCTATTCGATCAGTTATTTTTCTTTGGCGACAGTGCCATTGACGCTGAAATCGAACGCCGGCAAATATAAAGACTGGGACGATTTGAACAATGCCGATGTGCGCGTTGCAGCGACGCTTGGTACGACGCAGGAAAAACAGGTCAAACAGTATTTCCCAGACGCCAAACATGTGATTGTTGAGTCACCAGCCCAGCCCTTCCAACAGGTTCTCAGCGGTCGGGCAGACGCTCATATCACATCAAATGTCGAGGCCAACAAACTGGTTGCCATTCACTCAGATCTGATGATCGTGCCAGTTTCGGCCCCCAAATCACCCACGCCGATCGCAATGTTACTGCCACAGGCCGATCAGGTTTGGATCAACTATGTCAACACCTGGATCAAACTGAAACAGGAACGCGGATTTTTTGACGATCTCGATGCCAAATGGAAAGTCAACTAAACCAATAAAGGCAGGGCGCTTTCGGGCGCCCTGATTTTTATGATAAATCTTTATGCAATTCCCGCCAGCCTGTACTGTGCAAAAACCCGAATATGTCTGAGACATAAACACCTGATCTGGACCGAACTGCCTCCTCCCGGTGGATTTGGCTCGGACGTCTATATGTCACATATTCCTTCAGGGACGCTGCCTAGATTGATAGATGGTGAGACAACGCTTGGCGACAGTGAAGCAATTGCCGAATATCTTGAAGAGGCTTACCCCAGTTTCCCGATGCTGCCCAAAACAATCAACGACCGTGCAAAAATAAGAGAGTTGTCGCGGTTTCATGACACCCGATTAGAGCCGTGTATCAGAGCACTTTTTGCGCATGTACCCCCAAAAAAACCGGCCCAAGCGTATCTGGCAGAGCACTCAAAATTAATCTCACACCGGATCAAACAACTGGAAACCCTGTTGCACAACAGGCCAAAATTCGGCCTCTGCTTAGGCGATTGCGGCTTTCCCGTGACCTTTGCTTGGATTGAAGCCTTAAAGCCTATTTTAAACTTGTCTTTGACAATTCCCGATGCAGTGCAAAAGTATCTAAATTGGGTGATGTCGACACCCGCCGTTGCCCAAGAGTTAACCCAATACAGGCCCGTTTTGCGGGCTTGGTTTGCGGCAAAAGGTGCACCATGAAATTGATCCTGTCGACATGGATGGAAGTTCAGGCTTATTTGCTAGAAACCGATGGTATCCTGATCCCAACCGGATCGATTGAGCAGCATGGCCCAATGGGGCTGATCGGAACCGACATGCTGTGTGCCGATGATATCGCAACCGCGGCTGCGAAAAAGGTAAACGCGCTGGTCGCCCCGCCCCTTGCCTATGCACCAGCGGAATTTAATATGGGCTTTGCTGGGACCATTTCACTACCCCGTGATCTGTATTGCTCTGTTTGCTTTGAAATATTCCGCTCACTAGAACGACACGGATTTAAACATTTATATGTTCTAAACGGGCATGGTGCCAATCTTGACCCGCTGGCAGAAGCGGCAAGCCGATTAACAGCGGCGCGGGTTCGGGTGAAAAGTTGGTGGGAGTTCGAGCCGGTCAATCTGTTGCGCAAGGATCTGTATGGCGAGTGGGAAGGGATGCACGCTACACCCTCTGAGATTGCGATAACGCAGGTAAACCACCGGGCGCTGGATAGCGCCTTAGCGACAGAGCCGCCAGAAAAGCTGACCCCGGCGTTTATCAAAGCCCATGGCGGCGACAAACATGGACCAGCACAAGAACACCGCGCGGCTTTTCCTGATGGCAGGGTCGGATCCCATTCGGCACTCGCCCGAGCCGATCATGGTGTTGCGCTGAAAAAGGCTGCCGTTGCCGCCGTGGCGGCTGATTATCTGGACTTTATCGAGCCCTAGATTCCAATACGCCGGTCCGGGGTCAAAAATGCTTGCCGCAGGTCATCATACTCAGCCAAAACCTCACGACCTCCCGGCACCCGCTCGGGCAACAACACGCCGTCTTCCCAGATGGTAACCCCATCAGCAACAAGCGTTGGGTCAACCACATTCCAGCATACTTCTCCTGGCGCATAGGCCCCACAAGTGTGCACATGTAACAGCCGCGGGTTGCCAAAAGCACTGCCGCTCCAGCTCTCAAACTGATCTACGGCAACCCCATCAAAATAACACTTTGGATGGATGCCTAAGTGCCATGAATGCACAAAGTTACGATCAATTTCAAAGCGGCCCGCAACCATGTCCAGATGTTGATTGGCTTTGTCCTCATCGGATTTTTGCCCTTCAAAACCAAGCAGTGTATTGCCCTCGAAAACCGCAAACAGCGGCGCATCAAAGGTAACCCCAAACGGGTGATAATATTTAGACCCCGTGCCAACCAAAAAACCCGGCAAGGCGATGCGCCCAGCAAATCCCGATGCGGGCGCCGGAGTATTCACCAACATTGGAAACCGGCGCAAATTGACATCTCCTCCGTCAGGAGACGCCGAAATTTTCCCTTTAAAATAGGTGCCGACTTTGCAGGTGACCACAACTTCGCTGGCTCCAAAAATAGCTGCATCAATCACCTGTTTTAAAGCCAGAGATGCTTTGTAATGAACAGTCCCAAAAGGAGAAGCTAAACTGGCACTATTCAACGCATAAGACAGGATTGTTCGTTGATCCGATTTGAAGCGCCCGAACCTCATTTGGTCTGCCAGCCGCGCCAAAAATACTGTCAGGTCAGCCGCAGCGATTGCCGCCGCAAGTTGTGCGGGCACAGTGTCGATGACAGGGTCAAAATCAAGCACGTAAGGCATAACCTCCAAACCTATTTCTTGGGCACAAGCGCAGACATCCTCGACAATAGCACGATCATAAAAATCAAGGCTTTCCTGTTCGTAACACAGCAGCAACCGCTCGCCTGCACAGGCTTGCCCACAATTCACCAGAAGATTGTAAGCGCCTTCTAAATTTTGCTCGGGCACACGATTTATCCCTTTTGTAAAATATGCAAATCTGTCTCAAACGTTTTGCTTAATCTTCGGACTTCTCTTTTTCCGAACTGATATTTCTGCGATAAGAAAATGCTTTATTAAAACGCCAAATCAAATAATCACCACACGTAATTGCGGCTTCTTTCGGCTGGTGTTCAGACCCAAAAACTTCGCGGGCATCAATCATTGTTTCAGGATCTGGGTCAAAGGCCAACACCATCGACAACCTTTGCTTGCCAGAACTGTTTACCACACGGTGAGGGGTCGATTTATAGGCCCCATCTGTCCAACGCGACAATAAATCCGCCACGTTAACGATCAAGGTCCCCTCAATCGGGGGCGCTTGGATCCAATCGCCGTTCACATCCTCGACCTGAAGTCCGCCAACCGAATCCTGACACAATACGGTCAGGACCCCGAAATCGGTATGCGGCCCCACACCAAACTGACCCTCACCCATATCGCTGGGTTGGGCCGGGTAATAAACGTAAGAGGCGCGGCTCATCGGCCGGCTCGCCGATTGGAGAAAAAAATCTTCCTCCAGATCCAGACCAAGCGCAAATCCCCGCATCAGATGGTGGGCTACATCATGAGCGTGATTGAAATATGCCATTGCCTGCTCTTGCATGGCGGGCGGTTGATCAGGCCATTGGTTTGCCCCACGCAGCGGATGGTCTTCCAGCGTCTTGCCAGCCGCATCCTCATGACCCCAAATAAAGCTTTCCTTAAGGTCCGCCTTGGCCCCATCTTTCATTTTTGCACCACCCTGACCAAGCCAGCCACGGTGTTTTTGGGACACTTTTACGGTGCTCTTAGTCGCCTCAGACTGTGCAAAGAACGCAAGTGCATTGGCGCGCGCGCTCTTGATCACCGCCTCTGGAATTCCATGACCTTTGATGTAGATAAAGCCTAATCCCTGACTTGCCGCATGCAGATCTCTGGCCACCGCCTTGGGATTTGTTCCATCTCTCAACGGGCTAATATCAATGACTGGGATAATGTTTTGATCTAATTTTTTTGCCTCCGCATACGCCATGTTTGCGTTTCCTATTCACTGTCTTGTTAATACACTGTGAGCGTAAACAAGTTTCCCGATCCACGCTATACCTTATACATAATGAAGCTCATTAGTTAGATTAATGTAGACCCACAGATAGAACACCTGCGTGTCATTTGTCATTTTAGGCCTAATGTGCGGTATTTTTGTCGGAAAATTGTGCATTTTATCACCGCTTTTTTTCATTTTCACTCATTGCCAAATGACCCACCGAAGCTGGATTAAAAGAGGTTTATAGATTGTGTCCCCTCAAAATACATTTACTTGATGTTTAAAATATTCAAGTATAGAATTTATCACAATCAAGCCAAACGCAATGTTGAACCAGCGTATTTCAGGGATATGAGCTATGAAAAAAGTCCTAGTGATTGGGGGCGGTCCGGCCGGGTTGTACTTTGCAATCTCTGTAAAACTGCATGAACCACAGGCCAAAATCACTGTAATTGAGCGTAACAAGGCAGACGACACCTTTGGTTGGGGGGTCGTTTTATCGGATGAAACGCTCGAGAACCTGACGCAAAACGATCCTGTCAGTGCCGCTGAAATCCGCAGCCATTTTGCCTATTGGGACGATATTGCGCTACATCATAAAGGCCAGAAATTGGTCTCAAGCGGACATGGGTTTTGTGGCATAGGACGAAAACGGTTGCTGAGTATCTTGCAAAACCGCGCCCGCGATCTGGGCGTTGATTTACAGTTTGGGTCTGATGTTGCTGCCGCCTCGAGCTATATGGCAGACTATGACGTGATTGTGGCGGCTGATGGTCTAAATTCTCGCACCAGAACCGAATTTTCTGAAAGCTTTAAGCCCGATACCGATCTGCGGGCCTGTCAATTTGTCTGGCTGGGGACACGGCAAAAATTTGACGATGCCTTTACCTTTATATTCGAACAAACCGAAAAGGGCTGGATCTGGGCGCATGCGTATCAGTTTGATGACGATACCGCGACCTTTATCGTTGAATGTTCACAGAGCACCTATGACGCTTATGGGTTTGCCAACCTCGATCAACACCAGAGCATCGCAATCTGCGAAGAGATCTTCGCCAACCATCTGGATGGTCATGCGCTGATGACCAATGCCAACCACATCCGCGGCTCGGCTTGGATCCAGTTCCCGAGGGTGCTGTGTGAAACTTGGTATCACGAAAATGTCGTTCTGCTGGGCGATGCCTCGGCCACGGCACATTTCTCGATCGGGTCGGGGACCAAACTGGCACTTGAAAGTGCAATCTCACTGGCCGAAAATATCACGCAAGACCAGCCGCTGGACGTTGCGTTTGACAGCTATCAATCGGCCCGCAAGCTTGAGGTTTTACGCTTGCAATCGGCGGCCCGAAATTCGGTTGAATGGTTCGAAGATGTCGAGCGCTATCTTGATTTGGACCCGATGCAATTGAACTATTCCCTGCTAACCCGATCCCAAAGGATCAGCCATGAAAATCTGCGCGAACGTGATGCAGACTGGTTGGGCGCAGCCGAACAATGGTTTCAGCAACAGGCGGGGCTGGGTCAAAATGCGCCGGTCCGCGCCCCGATGTTTGCCCCCTATCAACTGCGCGATATGCATCTTGAAAATCGGATCGTGGTCTCACCTATGGCCCAATACAAAGCTGTAGATGGCTGCCCAACCGACTGGCACTTTGTCCACTACAGCGAACGGGCAAAGGGCGGCGCGGGTCTGGTTTATGCTGAGATGACCTGTGTCTCGGCCGAGGGCAGGATTACACCGGGATGCCCCGGGCTCTATACGCCGGAACATGAGGCAGCGTGGCGGCGCCTGACCAATTTTGTCCATGCCGAAACCCCGGCGAAAATTTGCTGCCAGATTGGTCATGCCGGGCGCAAAGGCTCGACCCAATTGGGGTGGGATGAAATGGACGCCCCCCTAAACGAGGGCAATTGGCCCTTGGTCTCGGCCTCTGCGATTGCTTGGTCAGACGACAATGCAGTGCCACAAGAAATCACCCGCGCCCAGATGGACACTGTGCGGGATCAATTTATTGCATCGGCGCAAATGGCCGATCGTGCCGGGTTTGATATGATCGAGTTACACGCCGCGCATGGCTATCTGATTTCATCGTTCATCTCCCCTTGCTCTAACACCCGCAGCGATGCCTATGGCGGGGATATCGCCAATCGCATGCGCTATCCCCTTGAAGTTTTCAGCGCCATGCGCGCGGTTTGGCCCGCGCATAAACCGATGTCGGTGCGCGTCTCAGCCACCGACTGGATCGAAAAGGACGGCGTGACCCCGCAAGAGGCCTTAGAGATTGCACAGATGTTCACTGCGGCGGGTGCCGATATCATTGATGTCTCTGCGGGACAGACATCGACCAAGGCCAACCCGGTCTATGGGCGCATGTTCCAAACTCCGTTCTCAGACCGCATTCGAAACGATGCAGGGATCAAAACTATGGCTGTTGGCAATATTTATGAGGCCGATCACGTCAATTCCATCCTAATGGCGGGCCGTGCGGATCTGGTTTGCTTGGCCCGACCACATTTGTCCGATCCTTATTGGACATTGCACGCAGCCGCCCAGATCGGGGATCGACTGGCCGATTGGCCCCTGCCCTATGGCCCTGGAAAAGATCAACTCTGGCGCTTGGCAGACAAGGCTGCCGAGATGGCGAAACCATGACACTGTCTGACAAGCATTGCCTGGTCACCGGCGGTGGCAGCGGTGTCGGCGCGGCCATTGCTGTCAACCTGGCCGCGTGTGGCGCAAATGTGACGATCACGGGCCGCCGCAAAGCGCCATTAAAGGCGTTAAGCGACAGGATCGACACCATAGCCTATTGCGTCTGCGATGTAACCTCACCCTCCGAAATATCGACAAGTCTTGCATCTGCTCGCACCATGTTCGGGCCCATTGATATCGCCGTGGCCAATGCTGGTGCCGCCAGCAGCAAACCCTTTGGTAAACTGACCACCCAAGACCTGACAGCGATGCTGGATGTCAATCTAATGGGCGTATTCCACACCTATCAGGCGGTTCTACCAGACATGCTGGCGGCCCAATGGGGACGCTTGATCACCATAGCCTCGACCGCAGGCTTGAAAGGTTATGGCTATGTCTCGGCCTATAGCGCGGCAAAACACGCCGCTATCGGGTTGACCCGTTCGCTAGCACTTGAAGTCGCTCGCAAAGGTATCACCGCGAATGCAATTTGCCCGTCCTATGTCGACACCCCAATGACCGATAGGACGATTGACAACATTATGGCCCAAACAGGCCGTGACAAACACGCCGCAACCCAAGCATTAATCGCCGGCAATCCGCAAGGCCGTTTGATCCAACCAGCCGAAATCGCCGATACAGTCGCGTTTCTATGTGGCGATCAAGCTGCGGCGATCAACGGCCAGGCCATAAGCCTGTCAGGGGGAGAAATATGACACTTTCAAATCCAGAAACCACACCCAACCTGTCAAAAGTCCGCCTCAGGGCGTGGTTGAAAATCCTAAAAACGTCGAACCTGATTGAAAAGACTTTACGCGAGAAACTGCGTGATGACTGCGCAACAACGCTGCCACGTTTCGATGTGTTGTCAGCCCTGTCGCGGGCACAAAAAGGCATGAAGATGAGCCAGCTGTCTGCGGCATTGAAAGTCTCAAACGGCAACGTCACCGGCATCGTCGACCGCTTAGTGACAGACGGATATGTGATGCGGATCGCCGTCGATGGCGACAGGCGCGCCCATCTAGTACGTCTGACAAAAAAGGGTCAGTCAAAATTTACTGCCTATGCGGCTGAGCATGAGCGCTGGATTGACAGTTTATTGGGAGATCTAAGCCCACAAGACGCCGAGGGCCTGATTGATCTTCTCGGCGCGATTGCAGATAAGGGAGAGGACAGTTGATGCCCACCAGCCCCCCCCCAAAGCATTTCAACCTGTCGGTCAGCAACGGTATTGCCGAGATTTCCCTGACCGGCGCAGATCGTAAAAACCCGCTGACGTTTGACAGCTATGCCGAACTGCGCGACTGGTTCCGCGATCTGGTGTATAATGATGAAATAAACGCGGTTGTGTTCGGCTCGAACGGTGGCAATTTCTGCTCGGGCGGGGATGTGCATGATATCATCGGCCCCTTGGTCCAGATGTCGATGAAAGAGCTGTTGAACTTTACCCGCATGACTGGTGATTTGGTCAAAGCTATGGTGAATTGTGGCAAGCCGGTGATTGCCGCTATTGATGGCGTCTGTGTGGGCGCCGGCGCGATTATCGCCATGGCCTCAGACCTGCGGATTGCCACGCCCGAGGCCAAGACTGCGTTTTTGTTCACCCGCGTCGGACTGGCGGGATGCGACATGGGCGCCTGTGCAATCTTGCCGCGTATCATTGGCCAAGGCCGCGCTGCCGACCTGCTGTATACCGGGCGTTCAATGTCGGCCAAGGAAGGCGCAGACTGGGGGTTCTTCACCTCAATCGCCCCAGCAGGCGGGCTGCAAGAAGCGGCGATGGCACTGGCCAACCGGATCACATCGGGACCTAATTTTGGCCATATGATGACCAAGACAATGCTGTCGCAGGAATGGTCCATGTCGATAGAGCAGGCGATCGAGGCCGAAGCACAGGCACAGGCCCTCTGCATGCAAACCGGCGATTTCGAACGCGCTTATCAGGCTTTTGTTGCCAAACAAAAACCAAAGTTTGAGGGGAACTAATGGCCGATACCAGCTTTCTTGACTGGCCGTTTCTAGAGCCGAAACACACAATACTTCACGCCGCGTTAGAGGCTTGGGCCAGCGATAATTTGCAGGATATTGACCACGACAACACAGACCAAACCTGTCAGGCTTTGGTGGCTGCACTTGGGGCCGCTGGGTTTTTGAAACATACTGGCGTGAACGCGACCTTCCCAAAGATCGATGTGCGCAGCCTGTGCCTGATCCGCGAGACGCTTGCCCGCCATGATGGTCTGGCCGATTTTGCCTTTGCCATGCAGGGCCTTGGGACGATGGCGATCTCTTTGTTTGGCAGTGACACTCAAAAGGCCGATTGGTTGCCCAAAGTGCAATCCGGCGCAGCGCTCTCGGCCTTTGCACTGAGCGAGCCCCAATCCGGCTCTGACGTTGCCAACCTGCAGCTCTCAGCCCAGCGCAACGGCAATGGCTATGTTCTCAATGGTGAAAAGACCTGGATTTCCAATGGCGGTATTGCGGACGTTTATACAGTGTTTGCACGCACCGGCGAAGCGCCGGGTGGCAAGGGCATCTCAGCCTTTATCGTGCCTGCCGATACCTGTGGCCTGCAGATCGCAGAGCGCCTTGAAACCATTTCGCCACACCCGCTGGCGCGGTTGGTCTTTACAGACCTACATCTGAGTGCGGATGCAATGATAGGTGCCCCCGGCGCCGGGTTCAAAGTGGCGATGGCCACCTTGGACACAATGCGCACCACAGTCGGAGCCGCGGCCCTAGGCTTTGCCCGCCGCGCCTTTGATGAAAGCTTAAACCGCGTTAAAAATCGCGAATTATTCGGCGCACCTCTGAGTGAATTGCAAATGGTGCAAGGCCACCTTGCCGATATGGCGCTTGATATTGATGCCAGTGCCCTGTTGATATACCGCGCCGCCTGGGCCAAAGATGCCGGGGCCTCTCGGATCACCAAAGAGGCCGCAATGGCAAAATTATACGCCACCGATCAGGCCCAGTTGGTGATCGACAAGGCCGTGCAAATCCACGGTGGTGACGGCGTTCGCAAAGGCCATATCATCGAGCGGCTTTACCGCGAGATCAGGGCGCTTAGAATTTATGAGGGCGCCTCGGATGTTCAAAAGATTATTATTGCCCGAAATGCCTTACAATCAGGAGCCTGATCATGTTGGGACGGTCTGCCCATATCGACACCTTTGCCCGCGACAACTTGCCGGCTATCGACGCACAACCCGATTTCTTGCTGGAGGGGTTCAACTATCCCGACCGCCTGAATATAGGGGTCGAATTGACCGATGCGATGGTGGCAAAGGGATTTGGTGATCACACAGCACTGATTGGCAACGGGCGGCGCCGCACCTATAAAGAGTTAAGCGATTGGACAAACCGGCTGGCCCATGCGCTGGTTGAGGATTTCAATCTGCAACCGGGCAATCGAGTGTTGATCCGATCGGCCAACAATCCGGCCATGGTGGCCTGTTGGCTGGCAGCCACAAAGGCCGGTGCCGTGGTCGTCAATACCATGCCAATGCTGCGGGCCGGCGAGCTGACAAAAATAGTCGATAAAGCCCAGATCAGCCACGCACTTTGCGACAGCCGCTTGACGGACGAATTAGACAGCTGTGCGGCAGACAGCCCAACCCTGCAATACGTCATCGCATTTGATGGCACTGCCAATCACACCAGTGCGCTGGACACTGCAGCGTTGGAAAAGCCTGTCAAGTTTGACGCGGTCGAAACCAGCCGCGATGACGTTGCCCTGCTGGGCTTTACCTCGGGGACAACCGGCGCCCCGAAAGCAACCATGCATTTCCACCGTGATTTGTTGATTATTGCCGATGGGTACGGTGCTGAGGTGCTGGGCGTCACTGACACCGATGTATTTGTCGGCTCGCCGCCATTGGCCTTTACATTTGGCTTAGGAGGACTGGCAATATTTCCCTTGCGCTTTGGCGCGGCCGCCACACTGTTGGAAAACGCCTCCCCACCCAATATGATCAATATCATCGAAAAACATAAAGCAACCGTGTGTTTCACGGCCCCCACGGCTTATAATATAATGCTTTTAGCGATGGAAGACGGCGCCGATCTCTCCTCGCTTAGGGCGGCTGTTTCAGCTGGCGAGACATTGCCAAAACCGGTGTACGATATGTGGCTCGCCAAAACTGGGAAACCAATTTTAGACGGTATTGGCGCGACCGAAATGCTGCATATTTTCATCTCCAACCGTTTTGAAGACCACCGGGCAGCCTGCACTGGCAAGACCATTAGCGGTTATCAAGCAAAAGTAATCGACGCAAATATGACCGAAATGCCGCGGGGCGAGGTGGGCCGGCTTGCCGTGCGTGGGCCGACCGGCTGCCGGTATCTTGCCGATGATCGCCAGACTGGATATGTCAAAGACGGCTGGAACATCACTGGCGACAGCTTTAGCCAAGACCGCGAGGGCGCATTTCATTTTGCGGCGCGCAATGACGACATGATCATTTCGGCGGGGTACAATATCGCAGGACCAGAGGTCGAAGCTGCGCTATTGACCCATAGCCACGTGGTCGAATGCGCGGTGATAGGGGTCCCTGATCTTCAGCGCGGATCGATTGTTCAGGCCCATGTGGTTTTAAGCGACGGCATAAAGGCCAGCGATACGGTGACAAAAACCCTGCAGGACTTTGTCAAAACCCAAATTGCCCCGTTTAAATATCCACGCTCAGTGGTGTTCACCAACAGCCTGCCTAAAACCCAAACCGGCAAGATACAAAGGTTTCGTCTGCGCACCACCCCTTAGGATACCGACCAACGCCACCATCGAACTCTAGAAAAGAGCCGCTCGTGTTCCACTATCAGCAAAAAATCCTGTTTCAGCATTGCGACCCTGCGGGAATTGTCTTTTATCCACGCTATTACGAAATGCTGAACGCCTGTGTCGAGGCTTGGTTTGACGAGGTTCTTGGCTATAGCTTTGCAAAAATGCATGGGGCAGAAGACCGTGGCGTGCCCACAGTTTTGCAAAACGCCGAGTTCCATGCGCCCAGCCGTCACGGAGAACTCTTAGATTTTGCGCTGCGGGTCACACAGGTCGGAACCACTAGTCTTGATCTGGCAGTACAGGCCGCCTGTGAAAAACATCAGCGAGTGCACTTTGCCAGCCGCTTGGTATTCATCCGCAAAGACACCAGCCGCCCAGAACCTTGGCCATCCGGATTACGAAAAAAATTGATTAATAGCTTAAAGGAAGACACGTGAGACATAAAACAATCTACCCAGAGGGCTGGAAACCGGCAAAAGGCTATGCCAACGGGGTCTTAGCAACTGGTGCCACCCTTCATATAGCGGGACAAATCGGCTGGAATGCCGAGAAGAAATTCACCTCGGATGAGTTTATCGGCCAGATGGAACAGGCGCTATTAAACATTCGCACCGTGCTCGAAGCTGCCGGCGGAACCGCTCAGGATCTGACCCGCCTAACATGGTATATCACCGACAAACGCGATTATACATCCAAACAAAAACAAGTTGGTGCCGTTTATCGCAAAATCATGGGCACTACCTTTCCAGCGATGACAATGGTTGTGGTTGCGGGCCTAGTAGAAGATGAAGCATTGGTCGAAATTGAGGCCACCGCCATGATCGAAACCTAGTAAAGATTGCCGTACGACCGCATCTTGCACTTTACCTTCAGTCGGCTAGGATCACCTGCGAATAATCAAGTCGGAAATCGTTGCAGAAAGGAACCTCGACATGACAATGCTTGCCGGAGTGACCCAGGCAAACCATGGGATGGACCATATCAGCTGGAACATCTTAGGGCAGACCTATGTGCCAAAACAGCTGTCCGAAAGTGCCTTCTCATGGCATGCCACATTGCCAGTGGGCACCTTTGTACCCCCCCATATTCACCCCAAACAAGATGAGTTTCTCTATATTCTGGACGGTCGCTTCGACTTGATCCTGGACGGGGCTGAAACCTTTGCCGAGCCGGGTGACTTGGTGCATTTGCCCATGGGAGTCCCGCACGGAATTTTCAACAAGACCGACACGACCATAAAATGCTTTTTCTGGGTCTCTCCCAGCCGGAACTTGTTTGATCTGTTTTGGGCCCTGCACAATATGGGCCCCGAAGCGAATCCGGCAGAGGTTGTTGCCACCTCTGCAAAATTCGAAGTTGACTTCCTTCCGCCTCCAGAAAGCGCCTAGATGAAAGTTCTGATCGCAGGTGCCGGCATCGGTGGATTGACAACGGCACTGATGCTGCACGCCAGAGGCATCCCGGTGCAAATATACGAGACCGCTACCGAAGTCCGCGAGGCAGGCGTTGGCATTAATATTTTGCCACATGCCATCCGCGAGCTTGAAACTCTGGGCCTGCTGCCAGAACTGGATACTGTCGGCCTGCGGACCAGACGGCTGACCTATTATACCCGCTCTGGCCAAGAAGTGTGGTCGGAATTGCGCGGCACATATGCCGGCCATGAAGTGCCACAGTTTTCAATTCACCGTGGACGACTGCAAAATCTGCTTTATAAGGCCGTGCTGGACCGTCTCGGGCCAGAGGCCGTGCAAACCGGCCGGCGCCTTGGCGGATTTGTTCAACAAGACAGGGGCGTCACCGCGCATTTCGCCAATAGCATTGATGGATCGACAGGCGTCACAGTACGCAGCGATGTACTGATCTGTTGTGATGGCATTCATTCGGCCGGTCGCAAAGTCTTTTATCCCAATGAAAAGTCCCCATCTTGGAATGGTGTTATGATGTGGCGGGGGGCTGTTGACTGGCCCGCGTGGCAAGACAGTGAAAGCATGGCCATTGGCGGTGGTCTTGGCGGTAAATTTGTTCTCTACCCGATCACTCAGGCTAAAGACGGCCGGCAGTTGATGAACTGGGTGGTCAATGTGCGTGTCAAAGACCCTGCTATTTCGCCCCCGCCCGCGAACAATTGGTCGCGCAAAGTATCACTGGCACTGGTTTTGCCGCATGCGCTGCGGTTCAATGTTCCAGATTTCGACATTGAGGGGTTGATCCGCGCCACGCCATCGATCTTTGAATACCCGATGGCGGACCGCGATCCCCTGCCACGCTGGACGTTTGGGCGTATCACCCTTCTGGGGGATGCCGCGCATCCGATGTATCCCGTGGGATCAAACGGCGCCAGTCAGGCCATTCTGGATGCCCGGTGCTTGGCCGACAATCTGGCGCACGGCGAACACCCCCGTGCCGCGCTTTGGGCCTATGAGAAAACCCGCCTTCCCATGACCGCAAAGGTGGTGATGAACAATCGCGACGGCGGACCCGAAGGCGTTATTGACGCAGTGGAAAAGCTGGCCCCAGCGGGGTTTTCAAATATCGACGAGGTGATGAGCTATCACGAACGCGAAGCGCGCGTTAAAGGCTATGCGGCCACGGCAGGGTTTAAAGATGTGAGAATCGACCGCGCACCGTAAGAGCGCGAACCGAAAATTCACCCTGCCCGGAACGCGCGAGCGCTAAAGATGCAAATGGCGATCAATGACATCTGGGTCGCCCTGCAGCTCAGCCGCTGATCCGGCCCAGACAACCCGGCCTTTCTCCAAAATTGTATGGTGATCGACAAGCTTAGAGAGCGCATCAATATTTTTATCAATCACAAGAATTGCCTCGCCTTCAGCTTTTAGTTCTGCCAATTTTGCCCAGATTTCCGCGCCGATCAACGGCGCAAGTCCCTCGGTGGCCTCATCAAGAATAAGCAGGCTGGGGTTGGTCATCAAAGCCCGACCAATCGCCAACATTTGCTGCTCTCCACCGGACAATTGCGACCCAAGGTTGCCACTCCGCTCTGACAGACGGGGGAAAAAATTATAGACCAACTCAAGGTTCCATTTGCCACGCGAAATGGCGATGGCACGCAAATTCTCTTCAACCGTCAAGGTGGGGAAGATCTGGCGGCCTTCTGGCACCAGACCAATCCCAGCCTGCGCAACCCGGTAGGGGGGCGCAGCAGTGACATCAACGCCCTTAAATGCAACCTTGCCCGCCTCCGGTTTCAGCAACCCCATGATGGCCTTTACCGTGGTGCTTTTTCCCATCCCGTTGCGTCCCATAAGGCTTGCAGCCTCACCCGCCTTGATCGAAAAGCCAACGTCAAACAGCACCTTGGCCGATCCATACCCTGCCTGTAATCCTTCAACATGCAGTAAGGTCATAGCGTCTCCTGACCCAGATAGGCGGCGCGGGCTTCGGCGTTTGCACGCACCTCTTGCGGGGTGCCGGTCGCAATAATTTTGCCATACACCAAAACCGACACGCGGTCGGCCAGCTTGAAAACTGCCTCCATATCATGCTCGACCAGCAACATTGGTGTGGTGGTTTTAAGCCGGCTCAAAGTCTTGGTCAGAGCCACGCTTTCGCCCTTACCAATCCCAGCCATAGGTTCGTCAAGCAACAGGACTTTTGGCGCAGCCACTGTGGCCATCGCCAGTTCCAACTGGCGTTGTTCGCCGTGTGACAATTCCCCTGCGGTGCGCGCCGCGCAGCCCGCGAGATCAAACTGTTCCAAAGCAGACATCGCCTGTGCATTGAGATCACTTTCACGCGCCGCAGGTTTCAAAAACCGAAAGCTTGACCCCGATTTTGCCTGCGCACTTAACGCGACATTCTCCAGCACCGAAAACTGCGGGATCAACGTAGTGATTTGAAAGGTGCGTCCCAGCCCAGCGGCAGACCTTTGCGGCAGGGATAACTTGGTAATGTCACGACCATCAAACAACAATTGCCCACTGTCAGATTTCAAACTGCCCGAAATTTGGTGGATCAAGGTGGTTTTTCCAGCGCCGTTCGGCCCAATCAGCGCATGACATTCCCCAGGATAAACAGCAAGCGATACGCCATCGGTAACGCGCAGCGCTCCATAACTTTTATGCAGATTCTCGAGCCGCAGGACCGGGGTCATTCTTCTACCCCCAATCGCCGCAGCAGCCCGGCCAATCCGCCATTGGCAAACAGTACGATCAGCACAAGAAGTGGCCCAAAAATAAGTCGCCATTCGTGCAAGACAAGCGACAGCGCTTCCTCGACCAGAACAAAAAACAACGCCCCCAAAAGCGGGCCGTTGCGGGTTGCCATCCCCCCCAGCACCACCATGATGATCAAATCGCCCGAACGCTGCCATGTCGAGATCGCCGGGCTGACAAACTCGGCCTGGCAGGCGAACAAAAAACCGGCAACACCAGCGATCATACCAGCAATGACATAAGCCAGAAGTTGATAATGAAAGGTGTTGAACCCCATGGTTTCAACACGCAGTTTATTTTGCTTGGCGGCCCGCAGCACCCGACCGAAACGCGCGCCTGATAACAACGACACAAATCCCCAGCACAGCGCAAGAATGATCAAAACCGCATAAAAAAGGCCGCCGTCATATTGGAAGAATGCCGTGCCAAAAAAGGTTGCGGCATCCCATAGGGTCAGACCGTCATCGCCCCCGTAATGGGCCAGTGAGGACAGGGTGAAAAATAGCATCTGTCCAAAGGCGAGGGTAATCATAATAAAATATACCCCCGAAGTTCGTAGGCTAATCGCCCCGGTTACCAGCGCAAAAAGGCCCGAGACTGCCATGACCATCGGCAAAATAAAGATGACATCAGTCATCCCTTCAGTGATGGCAATTCCCGTCACATACGAGCCCAGTCCCAAAAATGCCGCATGACCAAAACTGACCAATCCGCCGTATCCAATCAGCAGGTTCAAAGACAGGCTGGCAATCGCAAAAATCATCGCCTTCATCACCAGTGAGACCACATAGCTGCCCCCAAAAGCCCCGGCCCAATAAGGCGTCAGAGCCAAGACAAGCAGGATCCCCACACCCAGCGCAATGGAGCGATTTTGCCGGTTTGAGAGGACGTGCGAACCTGTGGCCAGCATTACGCGGCACCCCGCGCCGGAAACAGCCCTTCGGGTTTGAAAAATAAGATGGCCGCCATCAAAATATAGATCAGCATTGAAGAGAGGGCAGGACCAATTTGATTGGCTGCAGATGGATCAAACACAAGCTTCAAAAGGTCGGTGGCAACCGCCCGTCCCAGAGTATCCAGAAAGCCCACCAGAACTGCGGCGATAAAAGCGCCACGGATAGACCCGATGCCGCCAATTATAATCACCACAAAGACAGTGATCAACAGATCATCGCCCATGTTCGGCTCCAGCGAGAACATCGGCGCCGCAATCGCGCCGGCGAAGCCCGCCAGCATCGCACCAAAGCCGAACACAATCATGAACAAGCGTTTGATATCGACGCCCAGTGCGCTGACCATTTCGGGGTGGGTAGCCCCAGCGCGGATCAACATGCCAACGCGGGTTTTAAATACGGCCAAATACAAGCCAACAGCCACCGCAATACCAACCGCAATTACCGCCAAACGATAGACGGGATACTGCAAACCGTCGATGATCTCGAACGACCAGGACAGAATGTCAGGCGGCGGCAAAATAAGCGAAGACGGTCCCCAAATTACTTTTACCGCCTCATTTACAAACAAGATAATACCAAAGGTCGCAAGCACCTGATCGAGATGATCCCGCGCGTAGAGATGTCGGAAAATCAGGATTTCGCAGGCCAAACCAATGGCCAGTGCAACGATCAACCCGAGCAGCAGCGCGACAAAGAAGTTTGCAGTCCACTGAAAAAACATGAACGTCAGATACGCGCCGATCATATATTGCACGCCATGGGCCAGATTGATAAAGCCCATGACCCCAAAAACCAGCGTCAGGCCAGCCGCAATTAGGAACAGTAAAATGCCAAATTGCAGGCCGTTAAGGCTCTGGACAAGAAACAGGCTCATTGACATGGGGCGTATAGTTCTTTGCGAAAGATAAATAAAAAGATGCGCCGATCAGGTTGATGGCGCATCTTCGGTGTCTGGTGTAGCTTTACATCTTGCAATCTGCAGCAAAAGAATCGCCAGAATTTTCAAGAACCTTTTCCGCAATCTCTGTCTGATATTTTCCATCAGCCCGTTTTGCAATGTTCAACAAATAAAAATCCTGAATCGGATATTGGTTGTTGTTGAACTTAAAAGTGCCACGCATGCTGTCAAATTTGGCCGCCTTCAAGGCAGCTTTTAGACCTGCTTTATCTGACACATCGCCGCCAACTGCTGAAACCGCACTATCAATCAGCAAGGCAGCGTCATAGGCCTGCATGGCATAGCTTCCCGGAACATAACCGTATTTGGCCTCAAAACTGGCAACGAAGGCTTTGGAACGCTCGAGGTCAAAATCAGGTGCCCACGTGCCCGCACCAAACAACCCAACGGCAGCGTCTTTCTGAGCTGGCAGAGTTGTCTCATCTACCGTAAAGGCTGACAGGAAGGTCATTTTATCCGACAAACCGGCCGCATCGAACTGTTTGACAAAACGCACGCCCATGCCACCCGGCATGAAGGTGAACACAGCATCTGCTTTCGAGGTGGCAATCTGAGCAATTTGTGCTGAGAAATCTTTGTGTCCAAGCGGCGTGAACACTTCGTCGGCGATTTCGCCTTGGAAGTGCTTTTTAAAGCCATTCATCGAATCCCGACCCGCTTGATAGTTTGGCGCCAGCATAAAGACCCGCTTGATGCCGTTGTCTTGGGCGTATTTGCCCAGCGCCTCAAAGTTCTGATTGTTTTGATAGGATGTTACAAAGAAATTAGGATGGCATTTTTTGCCGGCGAATGTTGAGGGCCCAGCGTTTGGACTGATAAGAATTTTGTCAGCCTTGATGACGGGTTTGTAAATTGCCGCCAACATGTTCGAGAAAATAGTCCCGACAACAATGTCGACCTCATCGCGCTCAAGAAGGCTTTTGACCCGCGTCAAGGCAACATCCGGTTTCAATTCATCATCGGCAACCACAACCGTTGTGTTGGCCCCACCCAGTGACCCACCAAGTGTTTCAACCGCAAGGTTAAATCCATCTTGTGCCTGCTTGCCCAAGGCCCCCGGAGGGCCGGAAAGCGTCAACACCAAGCCGACCTTCAGGTCAGCGGCTTGAACCAATGGCGCTGTCGCAAGCGACAACGCTAATACCGCCAGTGTATTGCCGAATATTTTTCGCATATATCTTCTCCTCTGTCTATTTTCCAGCGTAAACGCCGCAATGGCACTGTGTGCACCAGGATAGGTAAATTATTGTTTTACCTTCTATGCGGCGCAGTGCGTTGTGGTCAACGCTCTCAAAACTTTGTACCAGCAAGTCTGCACAAAGCTTGCAGGACTGCAAGGAAATTTCAAGCTTAAGGTATTCATAGAGTGGTGGATAACACTCTGTCATTGTGTCAGTTTTGGCTATTTTGGTGGTTTTGGTGATTTACGTACTTAAGAGAATGCACCAACTATCCAGCCACAGATGCAACCCGCATCCCGAACCTGATTGGCGACGAAATCAATGACCTATGTTGCGCCTCACCATATTCAACGGAATACGCCGTCACCCATGCAAGGTAGTTTTAACAGCCCTTCAATCCGCGCAACATCTCTGCGAGATAGGGTTCATATTGTCGCCATTTCTGTGAACTGCCAGTGTACATTTTTTCCCGCACCTGCAGATTGGAAGCTGTCTTTACCGACCGTTTGTTTGTGTGAAAATCCAGACATTGATCTTCCCAGTCTAGATTGAGGTAGGAGATTAAATTTCGGGTCTCTTTTTCTTGATCCTCCGTCAATATTTCATAATTTAAATCGTAAATTTTTCTTGGATATTTAGAATGCCAAAACTCCATTAGGTCCTGATACATTTTATAGTATTCACATAGATCTTGCATATCATACGCATACTCATTTCCATCATCCCAGAAATATTGCTTAAATATTGACCAGCAAGTCGCCTTAGGATCACGTTTAACATGGATAATCTTTGCTTCGGGCAGCGCTGATAAAATAAATCCTATCCAACGAAAGTTTAACGGCATTTTATCCGAAACCAATGGCTTGGTTGTATCAAAGTCATGCAAAGCACGCAGGTAAGTTTGCCCAAGCTTTGCGAGACTATCCGCAGAAAAATATCCTTGGAAGGGATTAAACTGGCCAATGAGGCGATCCAGTGTCTCCAGCTCGCCCGCACCATGAATCATAGAGTGACTTGATACGATTTGTTCGACAAGGCTCGTTCCTGATCTGGGCATGCCAACAATGAAAATCGGCTGTTTGTGGTTTGAGGCAGTTGGTCGTTTTATCGGTTGCCTCGACTGGTTTTCAAACATGGTTTTGATATGAGAAAACAGCTTGCGGTCTTTATTGAGGTCATAGCTTAACTGTAGTTTCCGCAGATGGTTTCCCTGCTGCAAAAATTGAAACGACGTCTTAAAGTCAGACGCATCTTCAAGGGCTTTACCCAACGCAAATCCAAGATGAACCCGGTCGTCATCAGACGTTTTAGTATCATGATAGAGCTCTTTCATCTGAAAAATGTGGGGTTCAGACCCATCATACTTTTGGACGTAGGCCAGAAAGCCATGGGCGGTCGCATCTGTTGGGTCAACCCGCAGAACCTGCTGATAACTCGCAATCGCAGCGTCAAAATTGCCATTTTCCAGTTGCGTGCTACCAAAATTCAAATGCGCATCAATATAATCCGGTTTGAGTTCAAGAGCCGCCTTATAATTCTTGAGGGCCAAATCGGTCTGTTTGCTTTTTGAATACGCATTACCCAAGTTATTTAGCACCTCGGCATAGGTCGCATCGATTGCCAGCGCCGCCTGATAGCTATTAATTGCGCTCTCTAAATTGTCTTTTTTGAAAAAATAATTACCTAAATTAAAATGCCCAGCCGCAAAGTCTGGCTTGATTTCAACTGCCCGCTCAAAGTTTTTTCTTGCGAGATTAAGTTGACCCTTCTTCATCAGGACCAAGCCTAGATTATTATACACCTCAGCATAGTCAGGCCTGATTTGCAGCGCTTGGTTATAATTAGAGACCGCGGCGTCAAACGCGCCCTTTTCTGCCAGCTCAATGCCCCTTGAATTGTGAAAATCTGCCGTATTTACTTCAAGACCTGCACTATCCAATTCGTCATTTTCAACTTTTCCAGTGTTAACTTTTTGCGCCAGGGCTTCTGCCAAGCCTATCTGAGCATCAACAAGCGCTGGTTGAAGCTGTAATGCTCTTTTGTAAATCTCTATTGCGTTTTCAAACTGGTCGTAGCCGGATAGTGCATTGCCATAATTCAACAGGACTTCAGCGTCATCCGGTTGGATCAAAAGTGATTTTTGGTAATAGTGCGCCGCTTTTATCAGGTCACCTTTTCGTTTGAACGCATTTCCCAGATTAAAATAAGCGTCGGCAAAATCAGGTTCAATCATTATCGCTTTTTGATAGTTGGTAATTGCTTGATCCAGATTTCCCTGTTCGTATAAAATAATACCCATATTGTTGTAAGCATCCGCAAAATCTGGCTTTATCTGCAATGCCTTATGATAATTCTTAAGGGTTTTTTCAGCATTTCCCAGACCCAGATTGGCAGCCCCCATAATGCTGTAAATCTCAAAATAATTTGGAAATTGGCGCGCCAGTTCTTCGCCATGAACAACCGCGTCCTCCAACCTGCCGGCATTATATAGCCCGATTACCGCCTGCACTGCAGACTGTGGCGGCACGCCTGTTGGTATCTTGTCTTTTTGCTGCTGGGATACAAGGTTTTTGAGGCCCGCTAGCGCCGCTTGATCCTTTGGGAATTGGCTTAAAATCTGACGGAACAGATCCTCGGCGGCTCCAGTATCACCCTTTGCCAGATATTCTTTCGCCAATTTCAGCTGTTGATCAACACTCGGTAACATTGGGACCCCTTACACTAATATCTGCTTTCTACGAAAATTTCATAGATAATCTAGATGTAGAATTGTCAGTCACTTTTGTCCTGATCGCACAGCTCAAAGCTAAGGTCTATCAAGACCATACGATTTACAGCGAATTCACTTTACTGTCTGTCACCGGGTCATACCGTTTCAACGTCAAACTGCCAGTGGTAATCTTGGGTCAAAGGGCTTTGGATGGTATAGGTAATATTGAATTTGATATCTTCAATAATTCAGTCCAAGTACGAACCCTTAGACGGTAATTGGCAAGAACCTGCCGAAAAAGAGGCAAGCAATTTTACTATTCGCACTCCACTGCTCGGGGTATTGGCGATCAGGCTTTTTTCTGGAACCAGCTGTTACCACTGTCAAACGGGCATTGGAACCTCAATTACATCCGGCGCTTTGCCTTCAAGATAACGATCGTAGGCTTGCTGGTAGCCAGCCTCGAGATGCTGCGTGAACAATTCAGTGTTGAACAATGGCGTGGTTATGCGGTTTGACGTCAACTTGGCTTTAATAGCAGCCATCCGCGCAGTATAACCTCGGCCACGCTTGGTCAAAACCGGCAATCCCGCCCAAAGCGCGTTACTTGCGGTCGCACCCGCGTTTGTAAATGAACGTATCCAGATATAGATCGGCCCGCTGAAACCGCGCAAGATATTGGCCATGATCCGTACGCTTGGCAAACACCAGCTGTTTGGGATCAACGCCTCTTTTAGCAGCTTCAATCATCAGGTTTTTCAAGACCAACACATTATCTTGCAGCAACCATAAAACGCTACCCTCAACCGCCTGAAGAAGGCGCATCCACAGATCAAACTCAGCTGGAGTGATTTTATATGAATTGCTCAGCGCGCAAAACACAAAGCCATTTTCCGGTCGCCCAAGTACTGTCCGCGTCGGCACCGTTGCGTCAATAGGCAATCCGTTGTCTTGCGCTTGATAATGGTGTGGTAAATATATCGGCTTTTCAGAATAACACGCCTGACTGGTCTCCGGGATCAGGTTTTTATCGGCGACGATATAATCGATCCAGTTCGCCCCCATAGATTCTGGATAGCCCAAACAGCTAATCTGAACCGGCGCAGCGCGGTGGGCGCAAATCCCAGAGCGGCTGTTTTCAGTATACCCGTTAAGATCAATCACAATATCAAGGCCATCCTGCCGCGCCAGCTTTGCTATATCAATATCGCGCATCTGCAACACGTCATCATTGACATCAACAGCCGCAACAATAAGCTCTTGAAGGTGATCGCTTTCTTTCGGACTGAACCCATAGAAAAAATCTCAAACCGGCTTCGATCAAGCATCTGCAACACTTTGGCCAGCAAGACCATGACGGGGTGTTAGTATACATCGGCAGAGAAATACCCAATACGCACGCGATCAGATTTTGTTGCAGTTTTGGCGGCAAAAGGCAGTGGTGCAAAACCATATTGGCTCTGCGTATGGATTTTGCTGCGTATCAAATGCCGTTCAGGCGCGTCTTCCAATGGCAGCAGCCAAAATGGTGTTGTGTCTGGACCGGCAAGCCCAAGAGAGGAAATAACATCAGGGTCAAAGGCGCTCCAGTCACACAGATGGGCCATTTGGTGCAGTTTTTTTTGACTATGCTTCTTGATGGTCTGGCTCTAATTTCAAAAGTGCATCATAACTTTGGATTGTGCCAACGCGGTCGCCATATGCCAGACAGGCAGCAGCCAGATTGTTGTCGACCGGCACCGCAGCTAGATTAAGCTCCAACGCCCGACGATAGCTGTCAACCGCAGATTTTAGATCATGTCTTTCAAAGCAAATATCCCCATTGTTTTTATGTGCTTCTGCATGACCGGGCACGAGGCGCAGCGCATTGGAAGCCCTTGCAAACGCAGCATCAAGTTTACCCATTTTTAACTGCATAATACCAATATTATTATGGGCATGTGCGTGTTCCGGGTTGATATCAAGCGTTTTTTGAAAGCTGGCCTTGGCTGCGGTCAAATCACCTTTATGACCAAAAACAATACCCATTTTAAAATAGGTTTCCGCAGAATCTGGGATGAGCTTTGCGGCAAGCTGATAGCAACTGATTGCACAACCAAAATCTTTAACTTCAAAGCTCACAGCACCGATAATACCCAAATTTTCCGTCGATTGAGGGTGCTGCGCTGCAAATTTCCCCGCTGCTTCAAGGACTTGCGGATAAAGACCCTGATTGTAAAGCTTGATCAACCCTTGCAACTGGGCTTTTGGTGGTTCTTGATTTTCGAGCCCTGAAGACGCCCCCTAGGATTTAATCGCTTTCAGGCCTGCTATTGCCAGCTTTTTTTGGGAAATTTCGCTAAAACCGAGTGATACAAGTGGGCGACTGCGACCGGATCACCCGTGTTAATATGTCTCTTTGCCTTCAACAACACTTGATCGACTTTAATTGACATGGAAAATTCTCCGAAACTCTATCGCTTTGAGCCAAGCAATCCAAAGCGCGGTCAAGTCTGCTGCTCTCAAAAGCACTGCGCAATCCGGACACAGCCAGATTGCCTGAAATGACTTGTCGCCAATTTTGGCCAAACACACATCATCGCTTAATCGGGTGCCACCCACATGATGCCAAGCGGTCCTGAAGGATCGAAGTTATTGAATTTTCCAACTACCATCACCCATTCTACAGGCTGTCCCATAGGCTTCTTGCTGCTCTCCAGCCACAGTGACCACAGTGGTATATTCCCGACAGGGCAGATTATCTTGATAATATGTGTTGGTTGGGGTGGTGTATCCGCTGTTACCGGTATCGGGATTATTCCAATCCAAAGCAGTGTCTGTCGGCGCCATTTCGAGTGCTTGCAACTGAGTATCCGCCATATACTGTTGATCTATCAGATCCAATGTTTGCCCAATGCTGGCTCCGATCACAGCGCCTGAGACTATTCCAAGTGCCGTCGAGATATTTTTTCCCTGTCCGTCACCAATCTGATTGCCGATCACACCTCCAATAATGGCTCCACTCAGAGCACCAACAGTTTGTTTTGGCCCGGCGGGACCTGGCGCTGTTGACGTGGATTGGCAATTGCTCAGAGCAAAAACTGCGACCCCTATTAGAATTATTTTCTTCATTGATGCCTCTTACTTTGGATGGCTATTTTTAAGTTCGTCCTTCTTTTAGCCAAACCCAAGGATGAAGATCTGACTAAAACTGAACCGGTTTATGAAACATTCCCTATCAAGAATACCTCTCTGCGTTCCGGTCTTTGTGCGATTATAGTACAAGTATTATAATTCTGAAATGTGTTATCTCAATTTAAAGCATAAAACCGAACACGCCCCTCTTTGGAAAAACCAAAGATGCCACCCGCGAGCATGCCCAGATTTATAAAAATTCGACATGCTAAACGGTCATTCAAAAAATGCTCGAGGCGTCGGTGCGTCTCGCGGTCACACAAAACAAAAAACCGCATGAACCCCACCATCACAATTTCGGCCTGCCAAATTCAAACTTATTGACCCAGGTAAACTTTAAAATTAAACACGATCAAACCAGTGATCTGCGTCCTCAGACAATCGGGTCAGCTCGCCACTTCAGCGTTCTCTTCCTGCTCAGGCTCAGGTCACAGCTTTTGAAAAATACAAAATTATGTGCCAAAGGCAGTCAGGTTCTTTTTGCATAAAACTGTATAAACTGGCTGCACTCCACGGGCATGCTTGAATTTACAAATTCAAACCGCTGTGATATCAGCAGCGCTCAAGTTCTATAACCTACTAAGCGAAAACTCTGCATTTAAAAAAAGATCATACCAGAATAATAAGATAAAATCATTTTTATTGGGTATTTAAAAGCATATATATTAAATGATATACTCTGAAATATCAGAATTTATATCACGCATTTTCAAGTGTATGTTTGAGATTATATTCAAACTAAAAAACCGCGCCCCACTTAATACATTACTAAAAAACTCATATTTACACCATATCTCAAACAGGTCACTATTACGCGACTGCCAGCCACTCTGATTCGTACCAAGGGAAGCCCGATCCGTCGACAGATAAAAGGGCTGATTGGTGCTGTTTTCAATTCAAATTTCGCAAGACCCGACGTGCTGGCGCGTGCCGTTGTCACGGGATAAAGCACAGGCTATTGCCACTGGGCTTCTCGCCAGAATATCATATCCTATTGGATTGATACCAACGTTTGGACCCCCCGATTTCTTGCTGCGATGATTTTGTGTGGATCTGCTGTCCATTTGAATGGTTTGGCGTGGTTGTCATTGTACTCGGTGATGAAACGGTTGATTGCAGCTTGAAGGTCGATGAGGGAACGGGAGACACCTCTTTTCAACCGCCGCCTCGTCAAGTTGGCGAAGAAGCCTTCCACAGCGTTGAGCCAGCAACTGGATGTCGGGGTAAAGTGGAGGGTCCAACGAGGGTGCCGGGTCAGCCAGGCGCGGACTTTTTCATGCTTGTGGGCCGCATAATTGTCGAC
>Ga0206130_10001782_pt1 | contig 30944 bp, 28 predicted proteins | sample Helgoland_Spring_9_FD_148637 | JGI IMG/M metagenome (GOLD analysis project Ga0206130, IMG submission 148637) | Pelagic subsurface seawater microbial communities from Kabeltonne, Helgoland, North Sea - Helgoland_Spring_Bloom_20160512_1 | ecosystem: Environmental > Aquatic > Marine > Epipelagic ...
GCCCCGATTGTCTAGGGTAAAGCCGAGAGCAGGAGTTAAAAAATGCGGGAAACCGAATTATACGCCCCCGTCAAAGCGTTCCTAGAAGCGCAGGGCTATGAGGTGAAATCCGAGATCAAGGATTGCGATGTGGTCGCGGTGCGAGACGGGGCGGAACCTGTGATTGTGGAGTTAAAGCTGCAATTGTCACTGGCGTTATTGTTACAAGGCGTGGATCGCCAGAGCATTTCTGATCATGTGTATGTTGCCGTGCCCGAAGGCAAAGGTGCGCGTTGGCGGGGCCAAGTGAAAGACGCGGTTCGGTTGTGTCGTCGCCTTGGGTTGGGGCTGCTGAGCGTGCGCAATGGTGCCGTTTTGGCGCATCTTGATCCTGGCACGTATGCGCCGCGCAAATATAAAAAGCGGCGCGACTTGCTGCTGCGCGAATTTCAGAACCGTGTGGGCGATCCCAATACAGGTGGGCAGGTAAAGCGCAAGATTATCACGGCCTATCGCCAAGACGCGCTGCGGATTGCGATGCATATTGCAGATGTTGGCAGTGTTAAACCGTCGGTGGCGCGGGATGATTTGGGCGTGGTTAAGGCCGCAGCGATTTTGCAGGCGGATCATTACGGTTGGTTTGAGCGGATTGAACGCGGTGTTTACGGGTTGCGTCCTCACGGTATTGCGGCGTTGGAAACGTACTGCGATGTGGTGGCTTTGCTAAAGACCTAAATCGCGCATAGGATTTCACGGGCTGTGTCGCAGTCAGCGTTCATCGCGACGATCAGGCTGTCCATTCCGTCGAATTTCAATTCTGGACGCAGATATTCCACCAAGGCGGTGGACAGTGTTGCGCCGTATAAATCTCCGCTGAAATCAAACAAGAAAACTTCGAGGTTGGGAATGTCATTGTCTGCAAAAGTTGGCCGATCGCCGAGGGATGCCGCGCCGTGATAGCTGCCTTTGTGCGGACCATCCAAAACATCGACCACCACTGCGTAGACGCCGTATTTTGGCAGGTGCAAATCGGTTAGGGGGATGTTGGCTGTCGGAAAACCCATTTCGCGCCCCCGCTGGAATCCCTTTTCGACAACGCCTTCAATGCGGTGCCAATGGCCGAGCATGCGCGTGGCGTCTGCCGTGCGGCCCTCGCTTAGGGCAGCGCGGATTGCGGTGGATGAAAACTCGCCAGCGGCATCGTTGACCAATGGCGCGATGGTGGTTTCAAATCCGTACTGTGGCCCAAGCGCGGTAAGCATATCCACATCCCCTGTGCGCCCTTTGCCGAATTTGAAATCTGCGCCAACAACAAGATGTTTGATGCCAAGGCCATCTGACAACACATCTTTGATGAATGTTTCCGCCGGCAGGCCTGCAAGATCGAAGTTGAAGGGGATTTCATATAGATGATCGAGGTTGAGCGTTTCAAATTGGTTGGCTTTGGTATCCGCCGACATCAGGCGGAAAGCGGGCGCATCAGGTTGGAACAAACGGCGGGGGTGGGGTTCAAACGTCACCGCACCCAAAGGCGCGCTGATAGATGCGGCGGCAGTTCGCGCAAGCGCAAGAACCGACTGATGGCCAAGATGCACACCGTCAAAATTACCCATCGCGACAGACGCTCCTTTGGCGGTGTCTGGCAGGTTAGTGAAAGTTTGGTGTCGTTGCATTTGGGCCTAGATCGGCCCGCAGGCCCTTAGTCGAATTTGCGGCTTGGGGCCAAAACGAGCGCCGTGCCTTTCAGGACAACGGTATCGCCTACCGAGCAGGCACATTCAAGGGTCACGCGGCGTTTTGCATAGTCAATTTCCGCAACCGTCACGACGGCATCCACACGATCACCTGGGCGAACAGGAGCCATGAATTTGAGGTCTTGTTTCATGTAAACCGTTCCGTGACCTGGCAGTTGTTCGCCAATCACAGCCGAGATCAAACCAGCGGTCAGCATGCCATGCGCGATGCGGCCCTGAAAGATGGTGTCTTGCGCATATTCTTCATCCATGTGGACGGGATTATGATCCGTGCTCAGTTCTGCGAACATTTCGATTTCTTTGTCGCCGATGGTTTTTGAAACCGAACGGGACATGCCAATTTCCAAATCTTCGATAACAATTGTACCGGTCGGATGGTTGTGTTTTGGCGTATCTAACATCACGGGATTAGCCTTTTGCTGCAAGTGCACAATACCTAGGAGGAGACCTGTGAGTCTGCAAGACTTAAGTGTAATATTACGTTAAAATGCCGCGTTCGAACGTAATTAAATTACCTTAAATGCCCAATCGTCGCTGTCGGTGTCAGTGTGTGCAGTTGCAGAAAACGGTTCAATTTTTCGAGATCAGGTTGTGGATTTGTAGCGGTATCCTTTGCTGCGAGACCGCCCGAAATGAACAGGCTGTCCATGTCTTCGTTCACTGCACCCAAGATATCCGTGAGGATGCCATCACCAATGCATAGAATGCGTTTATTGTCGAAAACGCGGCCCGTTGCGGCTGTCATACGGTTGCGGGCCAGATCGTAAATCGGGGCGTGCGGTTTGCCGAAATAATGCGATGCACCACCGCGTTCGGTATAATCTTTGGCCAAAGCGCCTGCGCAGAAAATCCGTTTGTCGCCCAAATCCACGACGATATCGGGGTTGGCACACAACAAATCCAACCCACGGCTTTTGGCTTCTAGGAAAATGCTGGCGTAATCCTCGGGCGTTTCGGTTTGATCATCGTAGAGGCCCGTGACGACAATGCTGTCGGCCTGATCCAACGGCACGCGGTTTATTTTGGCCAAATCAGGGATATCATCGCTTGCGAAAAACGGCTGATCGCGTTCAGGGCCGATGTGAAACACGTTCGTGCCAAACGCGCCCGATGCCAATGCCGCGCGGGCGCTGTCCCCGCTTGTGGCTACTTCTTGGTACAAATCACTCGATACGCCGATGCCATCGAGTTGCGTTTCAACAGATGCTTTTGGGCGCGGTGAGTTCGTGAGCAGCAGGACAAATCCACCGTCACTGCGAAATGCTTCAAGGGCTGAAACTGCGGCTTCAAATGGGCGCTTTCCATTGTGCAAACAGCCCCACAGATCACAGAACACGGCATCATAATTTCGCGAAATTTCAGAAAAGCTCTCGATGATGCGGGTCATGGTATTTGCCTATTTTGTTTGGCGTGATCATTGCGGGTTTGGCGGGGATGGCAAGGGGTTTCCCCCGTGGAGTTGGCTAGTTATTGCGCCGCCTGTTGGTGTTCGTTTGCGATGGGCAGTGCGACGCGGAAAATTGCGCCATTTTGGGTGCCTTCGTAGGACAATGTGCCGCCCAAATTTTTAACGATTTCACGGCTAATCGGCAGGCCGAGCCCCGCACTTCCTGCGGTCACCTTGCTGGACAGCTTGGCGAATTTTTCAAAGATAATCTCGATGTCATCTTTACTGATCCCAGATCCATTATCCGCCACATCAATGATCAGTTGATCACCGTAAATTCCGCTGAGGACTGCGATTTCTGGCTGATCCGCGCCGCAGTGTTTTAACGCGTTGCTGACAAGGTTGATCAGTACCTGCGACAGGCGATCCGGGTCGGTGTAGAGCATCATTTTTTCTGCGTCCGCATCACGCAAAATTTTGGCGCCCTGATCGTTCACCTGCGCCTGCGTTGTCGTAAGCGCCCGATCAATTATTTTGCTCAGCGGAACGGTTTCCATGTGCAGTTGCACGCGACCGTTTTCCATAAAGCTAAGATCAAGAATATCATCGAGCAATCGCGTGAGGCGAATGCTTTCATCGTGAATGATCGAGGCAAAATTATTCAGCTGTTCTGGTTCCAGCGGATCACTGTCGCGCAGGATTTCAGCGAATGTTCGGATCGAGGTCATCGGCGTGCGCAGCTCATGGCTGACTTGGGACAGAAATGTATCCTTTTGCTTGCTCAGTTCCGTCAGCTTGTCATTGGCGGTGCGCAATTGTTCGGCCGTTTGCGCCAGCTCGGTTGATTGCGTTTCAAGGCGGGCGGAATATTCCATAATTTGTGCGGTTTCATCGGCCACCGCGATCATGTCTTCGAACGAAATTTCGGCGCCACCCGTGACTTGGCCCATCATCGCGTGGGCCGCTGCGGCACCGACGTTACCGGCGATTTCGCGCTCTAGCGTGGTGATAAATTCGCTGGTGGGGTCGGGCAGCGGCGTGTCTGTGTCTTGGGCGACGGCTTGTGTTTTGAACAGGGCCATGGCTTCTTCGCGGCCCAAAATGCGCTGCGCTAAAACCAGCAGGTCTTCGATCGGGGTGCTGCGTGTGATCCCGCGGCGGGCGGAAATTTGGCCAAAGACGTTGATAAACTGGACCGATTGCAACCGTTCAATCGCGCTTGGCGTGGTCATCACGGACACCAGCACGAAGACAAATGTGTTCATGCCCAGTGACCAGAACACCGCGTGGACCAGCGGATCATTGATTTGGACATTCAACAGGTTGTGAGGGGTTAGTCCAGAAATTCCGAACGGTCCGTTTGCAAGGGTAGACGAGGTGAGGATAAACGAGCCGCCAAAGCTGGGAAGGAAAAGCGTGTAGGCCCAAAACGCAAAGCCGACGCAAATCCCTGTGATGGCAGCAGATCGCGTGGCGCTGGACCAGAACAGGCCGCCGATCATTGCCGGTAAAACTTGGGCCACGCCCAAGAAGGCGATCAACCCGATTGAGGCCAGCGCACCTGTGCCGCCTGTGAATTGGAAGTACAAAAAACCGAGCGCCAAAACCACTGCGATGCTGACGCGACGGGATCGCAGCAGCAGAAGGCGAACATCGTCACTGGCGGGATTGCGGCTGGCGTTGACGCGCAGCCACAGGGGCAAGACGATGTGGTTGGACATCATAGTAGACAGCGCGATGGAGGCCACGATAACCATTGAGGTGGCAGAGGAAAACCCGCCTAAAAACGCGAAAGTTGCCAGCGTGCTTTGGCCTTGGGCCAGTGGAACCGTCAGGACGAAAAGGTCGGGGTTGGCGTTTGAAGGCAATGTGGACAGGCCCGCGATTGCGATGGGGAGGACGAAAAGGCTCATCAAGAAGAGGTAGAGCGGGAAGGCCCAGCTGGCGGTGGCGAGGTTTCTTTCGTTGTCGTTTTCCACGACGATCACTTGGAACATGCGGGGCAGGCACAGAATTGCGGTCGCGGACAATAAGGTCAGCGTCAGCCAGCGTTTGTTGAAAATTTCACCCGCGTTTAGCAGTTCTGGATCCATGCGCGTGAAGATATCGGTAGGGCCGTTGGCGACGCCCCAAACTACAAAAATCCCGACGGATAACAGGGCTGCAAGTTTGACGATAGCCTCTACTGCGATTGCGGTGACAACGCCGTGGTGGCGTTCATTTGCATCCAGATTTCGCGTGCCGAAAACGATGGTGAAGACTGCCAATCCGACCGCCACGTAAAACGCGGTTGATGTGGGCGATGGGGCTTCTTCGCCGCCGGAGGTTGTGAATACTTCAAAGCTGAGCGCGAGGGATTGAAGTTGGAGTGCAATGTAGGGCGTTGTGCCGATCACCGCGAGTAGGGTGACAAGCACGGCGAGCGGGCCGCTTTTGCCGTAACGCGATGACAATAGGTCAGCAATTGAGGTGATGCGTTGTTCACGCCCGATGCGCACCAATTTGCGCAAAACCCACCACCAACCGATGAAAACCAATGTTGGGCCAAGATAGATTGTGATAAATTCCAACCCATTTCGCGCGGCAGAGCCGACTGCGCCGTAATAGGTCCATGCGGTGCAATAAACGGAAATTGAAAGCGTGTAGACCAGTGGGGAACGTAGGAAATTGAATCGCCCCCGATCGGCCGCACGTTCGGCGACGTAAGCGATGAGAAACAGCGCCAAAACATAGATCAAACAGATCGAAACGAGGAGGTTGAATGACCCCATCAGCGATTGGCCCTGTTCGCCCGTCGTGCCAGCGCAAAGGCAAGAACAATCAGCCCAGCCCAAATGCCAAAGATGTAAAATATCGGCGAGGGCAATCCGAAAATTTGCCCCGATTGAGTGAAGATCGAAACGATGGGTGTGGCCAGTAATAAAACGCCAAGAATTGGCAGGAGGGTCGCCAAATCACGAAACCGACGGCCTGGCGCTTTGGTAGGGGCAGCTCGGGATTGCGGCGTTGTCATTTCAGCAATGACTTTACGTTGGCGATGATTTCCTTGTTCGAAAAGGGTTTGGTCATGAACAAAGATGCGCCCGCGGCTTGGGCAGCGGCGCGGTCGCGTAATTGGCCTTTGGCTGTCAGCATCAAAACGGGCGTGTTGGCGACCGCCTCGGCTTGCCGAATTTCTGCAAGGATATCAAAACCGCTTTTGCCCGGAAGCATCACATCCAGAATGACCAGATCAGGGGCCAGCCGTGCAACGGTTTGGGCGGCATCGATCCCATCGGAATGGGTGCTGACGGAAATGCCTTCTCGGGTCAGCAAAAAGCTGAGCGCTTCGACAATGTGAGGCTCGTCCTCGATCAATAAGACACGTTCGTGCATCTCAGGCTCCCAACTGATTGCGTCACAGAACGTAATGCAAAGGCGACAAATTACGCAAGGATATAGTCGACGCGCCGTGCATCACAGGATTTGCGCGGGCAAACGGAACAATGCAGGCCCGCAAGGATTGGTGTGCGTTGCTCTTTGCCCAGCACCTTTGGGTCGGCGCTGAAAATCATTGTGGATCGTAAAATCGGCGGAAGCGCGTAGTCTGTTGCGCCTTTTGGTTGCGCCAAAGCATAGGCCAGAACGCGGTCTCCTGACGGCATTTCCATAACCGTGCGCAAGATTTGCGCGGGTTGGGCAAAGGCGCGGTAAATCGGCCAAAGCGGGCAGGCCGAGGAGTAGAGCGGCAGGGCCAGTTCGGGGGTTGGTTTGCGCATCAAAACAGCGCCCGACATGTCGACCTCGATTAAGCCAAAGGTTGGAAATGGCGCGTCGCTGGGCATTTGTGCCATGCGAAACAGGATTTGCATCAGATCGACGTCAAAGGCTTGGGACAGCGCGATTGGGTCGAAATGCAATTTTTCAGCCGTTTCGATAAACGGTTCGACTGGCATTAACTTGTCCAATTGCGCAAATCGTTGAACGCTATCTTGGACGATTGGGGCGGTTTGTGGATTGGGTGAATGGCTGGTTTCGGGTTCATCGGTTAGGACGTAATCGCGCGTTGCCCAGAAATCATGTGCCACAGCCGTTGTCGGGGCGCTTGGATCTGATTTGTCTTCTTTGTCAAAGAAATCCACCATCTTTTGCGCGGTATCCGAGAGGCGCTGACTGTCGCTGTGAAGATTGCCCAAAAACCGCTCATACATGTCTTTTGGAATATCTGTTTCGGTTGCTAGAATGCTAGCGGTCGAGCGAATGGCGGTAATGTTGGACAGGATCTGGTGCATCGTTTCAGACACAAAAGGATCATGCGCCATCTGATCGGTCATTGCCGTCAGGGTTTCGCGTTGTTCGTGGGTGGTGCGTGCCATGCTCCCGAGCAGTTTCGCCCAGCCGGGGTATCTTCCGACAAATTCTTCGATGCGGTCTACTTCAGGCGCGGCCTTTGGATCGGCTTTGGCGGATTCGGTTAGTGTGTTGATCAGGGCTGCATCCGCGCCTTCGGTCAGGTCGGCGGGTTGCATGCCCAATTCCCGCGCAATCGACAGCATCGTGCGCCCTGCGATTCCCCTGCGATTGTGTTCGATTAGGTTCAGATAACTTGCGGATATTCCCACAGTCTTGGCGAGCGCAGTTTGCGTTAGCTTATTTGCGCGCCGTCGTTCCCGAATGCGAGTTCCCATCAACGTGCGCGCCATCGGATTTATCCTTTGATTGCTTGCTGTTGTAAGGGTTTCGTTAACAAATTTACAAACACAGCGTGAAAAGTGAGAAAATCTTTACAAAAAAATGTAGCGAAAGCAAGTGTTTATTGTAATTTTCACAATTTGACAGGAAGATCGAAGTGTCAATATTTGACTGCAAGTCCGAGCGTGTATCCTTGGGAGGGTGCTTCGGTCGGTCAAGAATTGAGTTCATTGGGAGGAAAACTATGACTCTGAAAAATACAACACGTCGTGGTGTGCTTAAAGGTGGTGCCCTTGCGGGTGCGGGCCTAGCAATGCCACAGATCCTTACAGCTGCAAGCCACGCTGGCTACACGAACGCCCCACAAGGCGCGGATGTAACGCTTGGTTTCAACGTACCACAATCTGGTCCATACGCGGACGAGGGTGCGGACGAGCTACGTGCATACGAACTGGCTGTTGAGCACCTGAATGGTGGCGGCGACGGCGGCATGATGAATACTTTCAAAGTGTCCGGCGGGAATTCCATGCTTAAGGGCAATGGTATCCTTGGCAAAGAAGTAAAATACGTAACAGGCGACACGCAGACTAAATCTGACGCGGCGCGTGCTTCTGCTAAATCCATGATCGAAAAAGACGGCGCAATCATGATTACTGGTGGGTCTTCCTCTGGTGTTGCGATTGCTGTTCAAGGTTTGTGCCAAGAAGCTGGCGTAATCTTTATGGCTGGTCTGACACACTCCAACGACACAACTGGTAAAGATAAGAAAGCCAACGGCTTCCGTCACTTCTTTAACGGTTACATGTCTGCTGCTGCATTGGCACCAGTGCTGGAGAAAATGTATGGTGCAGACCGTACAGCATACCACCTGACTGCTGACTACACTTGGGGTTGGACGCAACAAGAATCCATCCAAGCTGCGACAGAAGCTAAAGGTTGGAAAACAGCGAACAACGTTCTGACACCACTGGCAACAACAGACTTCTCGTCTTATGTTGCTCCGGTTCTGAACTCTGGCGCTGATATCTTGGTTCTGAACCACTACGGCGGGAACATGATCAACTCGCTGACTTCTGCGGTTCAATTTGGCCTGCGTGACAAACAAGTGAACGGCAAGAACTTTGAAATCGTTGTTCCATTGTACTCACGCCTGATGGCTCGTGGTGCTGGCGAAAACGTTAAAGGTATCTTCGGTTCAACAAACTGGCACTGGTCCTTGCAGGACGAAGGTTCCAAAGCGTTTGTTAAATCGTTTGGTACAAAATACGGCTTCCCTCCTTCACAGGCAGCGCACACAGTTTATTGCCAAACAATGCTGTACGCGAACGCATGTGAAACCGCTGGTACATTCAACCCTTGTGGTGTTGTTGAAGCAATGGAAGGCCTTGAGTTTGATGGCTTGGGCAACGGCCCGACCACTTACCGTGCTGCCGATCACCAGTGCTTTAAGGACGTTTTGGTTGTGAAGGGTAAAGAGAACCCAACATCCGAGTTTGACGTGCTGGAAGTTGTTGAAGTGACACCACGTGCGCAAGTTGAGTACGCACCGGATCACCCAATGTTTGCTGGCGGTGACTTGGGTGCTTGTAACCCAGGCGCGTAAGCGACTGACCTAAAACTATGGCCACGGCGATCCAATCGCCGTGGCCACCTTACACGCAACCCTCTGAACAAGAAGAAGGGTCGGGGACATGGACGCACTCCTCCTACAAATTTTAAACGGCTTAGACAAAGGCTCCGCTTATGCGTTGATCGCCTTGGGTCTTACGCTGATTTTCGGTACACTTGGCGTGGTCAACTTTGCACACGGTGCATTGTTTATGATCGGCGCTTTCTGTTCCGTGACGCTGAACAAAATTCTGAACCTTTCGACCGTCACGTTGGACGCGACTCAGAAGGATTTCTTGGGAAATCCGCTAAAGGTTAAAACGCCCTACGTTGAATCATGGTTCGGGGAGGCAGCGGGACAAAGCATTATTGACTGGTCCGTTCCACTGGCGATTATTTTCGCCATTCCGGTCATGCTGGCGATTGGTGTGATCATGGAACGCGGCTTGATCAAGCACTTTTACAAACGTCCCCATGCCGATCAGATCCTTGTGACGTTCGGTTTGGCCATCGTTCTGCAAGAAGTCGTAAAAGCCTTTTTTGGTGCAAACCCGATTCAAACGCCAGCGCCAGATGCGTTGGATGGCGTGATGGATTTGGGGGGAGCAATCGGCTTGCAACTGTCCTATCCCGTTTGGCGGATCACCTATTTCTTCTTTGCGATGGCTGTTATTGGCGGTGTCTTTGCTTTCTTACGCTTCACCACCTTTGGGATGGTTGTGCGGGCTGGCATGGCGGACCGCGAAACGGTCGGTTTGCTCGGAATTAACATCGACAAGAAATTCACGATCATGTTTGGCATCGCGGCTGCGGTTGCTGGCCTTGCAGGCGTGATGTACACGCCAATTAACCCACCAAACTATCACTGGGGCATGGATTTCTTGGTCCTTAGCTTTGTTGTGGTTGTGGTTGGCGGGATGGGCTCTTTACCTGGTGCCGTTCTTGCGGGATTTTTGCTCGGTATTCTTGAAAGCTTTGCGTCCACAACTTGGGCCACGACGACGATCCCTGGTATCAACCAAATCATCATTTACCTTGTTGCGATTATCATTCTGCTGGTGCGTCCACGCGGATTGATGGGCCGCGCTGGCGTGATGGAGGAATAATCATGTTGAACTTAAACCAACGCGACACGGGCACGTTTTTGTTCGTCATTATCATTACGGTTCTTGCGCCGTTTGTTATGAACCCGTTCCCAACCGAGAGCGCCATGGCGCAGTTCAACGCGGGCTATCCTGACCTTATGCAACGGTTTGTTATCTTTGGTATTTTTGCCATTGGGTTTAACATTCTGTTTGGTCTGACAGGGTATTTATCCTTTGGTCATGCCGCCTTTTTGGGTGTGGGGTCTTATGCTGCTGTTTGGATGTTCAAACTGCTCAGCTATAACATCATACCTGCACTGGTTTTGTCCGTTATTATCGCCGGAATTTTCTCGCTCTTTATCGGCTTTCTGTGTTTGCGGCGATCTGGGATTTACTTCTCGATTCTCACACTTGCCTTTGCGCAGATGAGCTTTGCGATTGCCTATTCCGTTCTGTCCAACCCCAAGTTTAACCTGACAAACGGCGAAACTGGGCTTCAAGTTTACGCGGATGATATCCAGCTGTTTAAGGTGGAAAATCTGACCACGCCGCATCTGTTTGGGGTCAAGATGAACTCGACCTACGAGCTAACGCTTGGGGCTTGGGATTTTCAGTTTAACGTCGGATATTACGTCAGCGCGGTTGTGATGATCTTGATGTTCTACGTGTCGATCCGCATCTTCCGCTCTCCCTTCGGGCTGATGCTGCGCGCGGTGAAAACCAACCAGACACGTCTGAATTATACGGGATTGAATACGCGGCCTTACACGCTGGCAGCATTTGTAATCTCTGGCATGTATGCAGGGTTGGCTGGCGGGTTGCTGGCCTCGATGGACCCGCTTGCAGGTGCTGAACGCATGCAGTGGACCGCATCTGGTGAGGTTGTTTTGATGACGATCCTTGGCGGTGCTGGCACGTTGCTTGGGCCGGTTCTTGGCGCTGGTTTCATCAAGTATTTCGAAAACATTCTGTCCAAGATCAACGACAATGTTCTGCATGCTTGGTTCCAGTATCTGCCTGAATGGCTGGAGAATTCGCTCGTTTGGGTCTTGCACTGGTTCACGGGCAAAGGCTGGCATCTGACGCTGGGTTTGTTGTTCATGATTATCGTGATCTTCTTACCGGGTGGTCTGTTGGATGGCGCAAACCGTATCCGTGAAGCAATTCGGGGTCGTAAGGCCAAGAAAAACGCAAAAACGCCTGCTGAATAAGGGAGACTGGAACGATGAGTATTCTTGAAGTCCAGAATGTAAACAAATCCTTCGGCGGTTTGAAAGCGTTGCAAAACGTGAATCTTAAGGTTGAAGAAGGCACGATCCACGCGATCATCGGGCCCAACGGTGCGGGTAAATCGACACTGCTGAATTGCTTTGTTGGTAAGCTGGTTCCTGACACGGGTTCAGTGACGTTTGATGGGCAATCCTTGCTACAAAAAAAGCCCCACGAGATCAACCAAATGGGCGTTAGCCGGGTGTTTCAAACACCCGAGATTTTCACCGATCTGACGGTTTTTGAAAACGTGATGATCCCGTGTTTTGCTAAGCGCGATGGTTCGTTCGAGCTGAACGCTTGGAAGCCAGTTACCCGTGAAAGTGACATTCGCGAACGTGCCGAGCAGATGTTGATCGACGTGAATATGATAGACAAACGCGACATGATTGCCTCGTCTATGTCACGCGGTGATAAACGCCGTTTAGAGATGGCGATGTGCCTGTCCCAAAGCCCGAAATTGTTGCTGTTGGACGAGCCAACGGCGGGGATGGCGCGGGCGGATACCGAAAGCACGATTGAGCTGCTGAAGGAAATTCAAGCGCGTTTGAAGATCACCATGGCGATCATCGAGCACGACATGGGTGTGGTGTTTAGCCTGGCTCAGAAGATCTCGGTTTTGGCGCAGGGAACTGTGATTGCCGAAGATTTGCCAGATGCGATCCGCAGTGATCCACGGGTGAAAGAAGCCTACCTCGGCACAGCAGCAGAAGATTAAGGGACGCAGGATATGAGTGATACAAACAACGCCTCCGCATCAGCGAAACCTGCCTATTTTCGGGCCAACAATATCCATGCTTATTATGGCGAAAGCTATATCGTGCAGGGGATTTCGTTGGAGGTTCAAGAAGGCGAAATTTTGGCACTTTTGGGTCGGAACGGAGCGGGAAAAACCTCTACTTTACGGGCACTTGCGCGGCTGGACGATCCAATGCTGACACAGGGCGAAGTTTGGCTCGATGGCCATCCTTTGCACGAGATGAAAGCCTATCAAGCGGCGCAATTGGGGCTGTCTTTGGTGCCAGAGGATCGTCGCATTATCCAAGGCCTGACGGTTGAGGAAAACATCCAGTTGGCCCAAATCGAAAAGCCGATTGGCTGGTCGATTGAACGCATTTATGAGCTGTTCCCGCGTCTTGGCGAACGGCGTAAACAAGAGGGCACGACGCTGTCTGGTGGGGAGCAACAAATGCTGGCCATTGGCCGCGCATTAGCCCGCGATATCAAGCTGTTACTGCTAGATGAACCCTACGAGGGTTTGGCCCCTGTGATCGTGCAAGAGATCGAAAAAACGCTGCAAAAAATCCGCGAAGAAGGCATCACAACCATCATCGTTGAACAAAACGCAGTGGCTGCCCTAAAGATCGCGGATCGCGCGGTTATCTTGGATACCGGCAACGTCGTTTTCGACGGTACGGCCAAAGAAGTTTTGGACAATGAAGATCTGCGCCACAAGTATCTGGCGATCTAAATTTCCGCACATCTGACCTTGAAAAGGCGGCCTTTGATGCCGCCTTTTTGTTGCGCGCACGCTGCGTTAAGGTCACAGTATTTTGCAAATTTACCACAGGGTGAAAACGTCCGCAAAGCGTATGCAAACGGTATGCAAAGCGTATGGCAGGCGTATGGCACTTTGTATGGCACCAAAAGTTAACGGCAGATTGGCAACAGTGTTGCGTTAGCGTTTGAGCGCGGAGTAAATCAGCCCACCCGCGCCGGTGCCCATGGCGATCCAGCCAAAGTACCACAGCTTTCCTGCCATTTGGTTGTCGCCGTAGGATTGGACGAAAACGGTTTTACCATAAAGCGCCAAAACATAGGCCGCGATCAATAGGGCGATCCAGACGACGGTTCGCTTGAGCCAATCATCCCATTTTTCGGCGAGGAAGAAAGATAGGATCACGCCGAGCGGTGCGCCGATGATGATCGTTTTCACATCCCACGAAATATGCGCGCCAAGGGTCTTACTCAGGCCGAGCCACGCAAGGCCGATGGGGATGAACAGGGCGATTAAGGTTGGGATCAAGCGTATCATGAGATCACTTTGCCGATGTAGGCCCAGAAATCACGCATTTTTTCCATCTGTTACATTCTGCTCGCGGTTACTTGACCGTTAGGACCGCGCAATCCGCATCATGAGAGATCTTTTTCGAGGTGCTGCCAAGGATGAGCGTGGACAGATTACCAAGGCCGCGACGACCACAAACGATTAAATCAGCAGAGACGTCATTCACGACCGTGAGGATTTCGGAGGAGGGGCTGCCACGGCCAAGAACGGTCGAGGTTGGCTTCACACCGCATTCAATGGCGAGAGCGGTTGCCTCTTTGGCGACAGTTCGGCCCGCATCAATGATCTGATCCATCGTTGCCTCGATTGTGTAAACGCTAGCACCCATCCCGAGCGCGGCGGTGTCCACTTGCGGGGTGTGCACGATGTGAATTTCGGACTCGTAATGTTTGGCGATATCGCAGGCAATTCTGAGCGCATTATTCGCTGGCTTTGACCCATCGACGGCAACAACGATTTTGGTAAACATGGCGGTGATCCTTTTCCTGATTTTGTGTCAGAATAGAGGACGCAAAGACGGTGGTCTTTGATGTGGAACAACATGGGAGCATATCATGCGGGTGATGCACAGATCAGAGTTTAAGACGATGCCGTGGCCGAACGGGCAGGGCGTGGCGCATGAGGTGTTTCATATGGTCGAGGACGGGAGGACTGTGTGGCGGATCAGCTTGGCCGAGGTGGTCGGCGATTGCGTGTTTTCGGCGTTTGACGGGATGAAGCGCAGCACGACCGTGGTGTCTGGCGCGGGGATGGATTTGGCGCATGCTGGCGGGGAGATTTTGCTGAGACCGCTGGAGCCTGTGACGTGGGACGGCGCGCTGCCGCTGACGGGGGAATTGCTGGATGGCGCGGTGGAGAATTTCAATGTGATTTGGGATGCGGCGCGGATGGACGTTGAGGTGCGGGTGTGTGGGGTGAGTGAGGCGCGGGCTGGGGATGTGGTGTTTGTTTTAGGTGGTGAGGTTGCGGGAGTTGGAAGGCATGGGGTGGTTTGGTGTGATGGGGTGTTGGAAGGGGATGGGGAGGTTGTTTTGGTGAGGGCGATGGAGGGTTAACCAAGGTGCGGTATTGTTGGAGGAACCCCGTGAAGCGTATAGAATCAACTAAATATTGATTCATGTTAGAAACTGGCAAGACTGATCTTACCGAGTAAACTTCTTATACTTCACACGCGTTGGCTCCAGTGCGTTCGGCCCAAGTCTCCGAATCTTATCTTCCTCATAATCCGCGAAGTTGCCCTCGAACCATTCTACGTGGGCTTCGCCCTCAAACGCGAGGATGTGTGTGCAAATCCGATCTAGGAAAAACCGGTCGTGGGAGATGACGACGGCGCAGCCTGCGAAGTCTACGAGGGCGTCTTCTAGGGCGCGCAGGGTCTCGACGTCTAGGTCGTTGGTCGGTTCATCGAGGAGGAGGACGTTGCCGCCTTCGCGTAGCAATTTGGCGAGGTGGACGCGGTTGCGTTCGCCCCCTGACAGCAGGTTCATGGTTTTCTGCTGGTCGCCGCCTTTGAAGTTGAACGCAGAGCAGTAGGCCCGCGCGTTCATTTCGGCGTCACCGAGTTTGATGATGTCTTGGCTGTCTGAAATTTCGGCCCAGACGGTTTTGGTGTCGTCCAAGTTATCGCGCGATTGATCGACGTAGGAGAGTTTGACGGTGTCGCCGTAGGAAACTTCACCTGAGTCAGCGGTTTCTTGGCCTGTGAGCATTTTGAACAGGGTGGATTTACCCGCGCCGTTGGGGCCGATCACGCCGACGATACCGCCCGGCGGAAGGGAGAAGGACAGGTTTTCGACCAACAGTTTGTCGCCGTAGGCTTTAGATAGGTTCTCGACTTCGATCACTTTGGCACCAAGGCGAGGGCCGTTCGGAATGACGATCTGGGCGCGGCCGATTTTCTCGCGCTCGGATTGATTGGCGAGGTCGTTATAGGCGTTGATCCGTGCCTTTTGTTTGGCTTGGCGGGCTTTGGCGCCTTGGCGGATCCAGTCAAGTTCCCGTTCCAGTGTTTTCTGACGGGCCTTGTCGCCCTTTTCCTCGTGGGACAGGCGTTTGGCTTTTTGCTCTAGCCAAGCGGAGTAGTTGCCCTCGTATGGGATGCCGCGGCCACGGTCGAGTTCAAGGATCCATGAGGTGATGTCGTCGAGAAAGTAGCGGTCGTGGGTGACGATCAGGATGGTGCCTTTGTAATCCATCAGGTGCTTTTGCAGCCACGCGATGGTTTCGGCGTCCAAATGGTTGGTTGGCTCATCGAGCAGCAGCATATCAGGGGCTTCGAGCAGGAGTTTGCACAGGGCAACACGGCGGGCTTCACCCCCTGAAAGGGAGGAAACGGCGGCATCATCGGGGGGGCAGCGCAGGGCCTCCATCGCGATGTCGATGCTGGCGTCGAGGTTCCACAAATCAGCGGCGTCGATCTGGTCTTGCAGCTCGCCCATGCGATCCGCTGTTTCGTCGGAATAATTCATCGCGAGGTCGTTGTACTCGTTCAAGATCGCCTGTTTGTCGGCGACCGCGAGCATGACGTTTTCACGCACGTTCAGGGTTTCGTCCAGCTTTGGTTCCTGTGGCAGATAGCCGACTTTCGCGCCCTCGGCCGACCATGCTTCGCCGACGAAATCTTTATCCAAGCCCGCCATGATTTTCATCAGGGTGGATTTACCCGAGCCGTTCACGCCCACAACGCCGATTTTCACGCCAGGCAGGAAGGACAGACGGATGTTTTCAAAGCATTTCTTGCCGCCGGGGTAAGTTTTGGAGACGCCGTCCATGTGGTAAACGTATTGCTGGGCCATTTTGATCATCCGCTGTGAGAGTGGTTTTGAATGGGTCTTATCGTTTGTGGGGGCGTGGCGCAATTGGGCGGGGCGCAGTTTTTGACCCCACGTTTGGCATTGCTTTGTGGGGCGAGGTTTCGCCAAGATGCGGGCAACGGAATTTGGGAGCGTGGTGATGACGGTTTTACGGGCAGAAAATGCAGCACTGGTGGCAGAGGTTCACGTGGCGGTTGGCGATCTGGTGGCTGGCGGTGCGATTGTTGTCACGACCGAGTTGATGAAGATGCGCCATGATTTGCGCGCGCCCATGGATGCGCGGGTTGTTTCGGTTCACGTGGGTGTTGGCGACGAGTTGCACGGCGGTGAGCCGTTGGTGACGTTTGAGGCGGCAGAGGTTGCGGCCGTGGCCGACGCGGGCAGCGATGAAACGCGCGCGGATATGGCGGAGTTTGAGGGGCGCATGGCGTTGTTGGCGGACGGGGCGCGCGGCGATGCCGTGGCCAAGCGGCACGCCAAAGGGTTTCGCACCGCACGCGAGAATATCGACGATTTGTTTGATGCAGGGAGTTTCGTGGAATACGGCGGTTTGGCCGTGGCGGCGCAGCGATCCAAGCGGCCAGCGGAGGAGTTGCAGGCGCGCACGCAAGCGGACGGGATTATTTGCGGTGTTGGCACGGTCGGCGGGCGCGTGGTTGCGGCGATGGCGGTGGATTATATGGTGCTGGCGGGGACGCAGGGGTTTTACCACCACAAAAAGATGGATCGCTTGATCGAGGTGGCAGGGCGCGACGGATTGCCGATTGTTCTGTTCGCCGAAGGGGGCGGCGGGCGGCCCAATGATTACGACGTGGCGCAGTTTATTGTGGCGGGGCTGAACATTACCTCGTTTCGTCATTTTGCGGCCCACAAGGGGCCAAAGATCGGGATTGTGGCTGGCTATTGTTTTGCGGGAAATGCGGCGCTGTTTGGGGTGTGTGATGTGCGCATCGCCACCGAGCAGAGCTGGGTTGGAATGGGCGGGCCAGCGATGATCGAAGGCGGCGGGCTTGGTGTTGTAAAGCCGACGGACATTGGGCCATCGGATGTGCAGGCCAAGAATGGTGTGCATGATTTGGTCACGGTGGATGAGGCAGAGGCGGTTGCGGCGACGAAGGTTTTGCTCGGGCTTGGGCAGGATGGCGCGTGTGCGGATGCAACGGCGGAGGCGTTGCGGGATGTTGTACCGACGGATCGCACCAAGGCCTACGATATGCGCGGGGCCGTTGGTGCGGTGGCAGACGGAGGGTCTTGGCTGGAGCTGCGCCGTGGGTTTGGTGCGGGCATGATCACGGGGTTTGCGCGGATTAAAGGGCGTTCTGTCGGTGTGCTGGCGAATAATCCGCTGCATCTGGGCGGGGCGATTGATGCAGAGGCGGGCGACAAGGGTGCGCGGTTTTTGCAGCTGTGTGATGCGTGGGGATTGCCCGTGGTGACGCTGTGCGACACGCCCGGATTTATGGTTGGGCCAGATGTAGAGGTCACCGGGCAAGTGGCACATATTTCGCGGCTGTTTCTGGCGGGGGCGCATTTCGGGCAACCGCTGGTGACGGTGATTTTGCGCAAAGGCTACGGCCTTGGTGCGATGGCCATGGCGGGCGGCGGTTTTGATCGCCCGCATCTGTGTTGTGCGTGGCCCACGGGTGAGGTCGGGGCGATGGGGTTAGAAGGCGCGGTAAAGCTGGGGCATCGTGCGCATTTGGCGGCGATTTCGGATGATGCTGAACGGGCGGCGGAGTATCAGCGACTTGTTGATGAGTTGTACGAAAAAGGCAAGGCGCTGAACGCGGCGAGCCAGCTAGAATTTGACGCGGTGATTGATCCTGCGGACACGCGGGACGTGGTGGATCGCGCGTTTGCAACGGCGGGGGCGTGTGTGGCGAGCGGGCGGTATCCTGATGCTTGGTAGACAAAAACGCCTTTAAGATATAGCGTATAGGTATATTTTAGAGAGATTTTTTAAATGTACCTATTTTTGCATGGGCTTATTGGCAGCCCTGATCACTGGACGCGTGTCGTTCAGGCTTTGCCAAAATCAGAACGATGTGTTTTGGACCATTTCACCGATTATTTGCAGCACGATGTTGTGGAGGTCGCCGCGCATTACCGCGCGATGTTGGGGGCTGCGCAGGCGCGCGGTGAACGCACAATTGTTGTCGGAAATTCCCTTGGCTGCGTGGCGGCGTTGCATTTGCAGGGCGTGGTGGACGGCCTTGTTTTAACCGCGCCGCCGTTTGATTTTGGACAAGGCAATATCCCTTTGCAGAAATCAAAATGCGAGCCGTTTGTTAGGGCGTTATTTTCGCGAAATGCTACGATTGAGAATGAGGATAAGTTGGTCAAGAAGGCCTGCGATACGATCGACGCATTGATGGCTGATCGAAATGGGTTGAGGCGTATTCGAAGCCTGAAACAACAGGCGAAGTCTTTTACCAGCAAGGATTTACTGGGTCATGCAGGAGCAAAGGCGAGCGTTGTTATCGGCGACGAAGATTTCACCACACCGCGCTCTGCGTTTTCGAAGTTTATGTCCACGAATGCCCCCCAAGCCCATTTGAGGGTATTAAAGAATTGCGGCCATGCGGTGCCTTTGGAACAGCCAAGGCAACTGGCGTGGATTTTGGAAGAGGTTTTGGCACAATCTGGGTCGCGAAAAATCATGGATGCAGTTTCCTGACGGACAGCTTATGGTTGGCGCGAACAGTTGATGATTGGCTTTGCTTGCGATGACCACACCCTTCCCCTTTGCCACCAAAGGCCAGCGTATCGGCTTGCTTGGCGGGTCGTTTGATCCGCCCCATGCGGGGCATTTGCATATTTCTAAGCAGGCGCTGAAGCGGTTTCAGCTGGATCGCGTTTGGTGGATGGTCACGCCCGGTAATCCGTTGAAAAAACGTGGGCCTGCCCAGATTGGGCGGCGGGTCCAGGCGTGCCTTGATCTGGTGGATGATCCGCGCATTTTGGTCACAGATATCGAGACGCGGCTTGGCACGCGGTACACGGCGGCGACGTTGCAGGCGTTGTTGCCGCGTTATCGTGGCGTGCGGTTTGTGTGGTTGATGGGATCAGACAGCCTCGCGGATTTTCACCGTTGGAAGGATTGGGACTGGATCATGGAGACGGTTCCAATTGGCGTGATGGCACGGCCCGGTGAACAGTTGGCGGCGGGTGGATCGCGTGCGGCGCGCCGGTATGCGCAACACCGCCTGCAGGCGCGACGGGCCGAGGCCTTGCCGTTTCGCGAAGCGCCTGCGTGGTGCATGTTGAACGGGCCGATGGTTGATGTTTCGAGCACGCAAATCCGTGCGCGTGGCGATTGGGTCAAGGAATAGTCCGTTCGCGATTGTGATCGACTGCGCCCAAATGCGGCTTTGAAACTTTGGTTTTTGAATGCTAATTTGACGCAAAAGACCCCTTACCCGAGTGATTGTGCGATGTTTACCCGACGATTTGTGATCTCTGCTTTGCTGGCCAGTGCCGCTGTTCCTGTTTTTGCGGAAGCGCCGTTAACGTCTTTGCGCCCAAGGGCACGGCCGTTGCGCGGTGCAGCCAAAGTTAAGGCGGCGCATAAGCAAAAAGGGTTAAAACAGATCGTGGCCGAGGCGGGTTTGTCCGGAACGGTGAGCATCGTGGTGAGCGATGCGTCGGGGCGGGTATTAGAATCTGAAACGCCGAACACCGCGCTGCCCCCTGCGAGTGTGACAAAGGCCGTGACAGCGCTGTATGCGTTGCAACATTTGGGCGGTGATTTTCGCTACGCGACGCGGGTGATTGCGACCGGGCCGATTGCAAACGGGATCGCGCAAGGCGATCTGATTGTGGCGGGCGGTGGTGATCCGCATCTGGATACTGACGGGCTGGCGAATTTGGCGCGCGGCGTGGCGCAGCGCGGGATCAAGGGGGTCACGGGCAAGTTGCAGGTCTACGGCGGGGCGCTGCCGTACCAGCGGGTGATTGATGAAAAACAACCCGATCATGTGGGGTATAATCCATCGCTGTCGGGGCTGAACCTGAATTTCAATCGTGTGTATTTTGAATGGAAGCGGACGGGGAACGGCTACGCGACCACGATGGATGCGCGGACCAATAAAATGCGGCCAAGGGTGAACGGTATTCAGATGGATATTGTGAACCGTCAGGGGCCGCTGTTCACCTATAAAAAATCCACTAAGAACGAGCAGTGGAGCGTGATGCGTGGGGCGCTGGGCAAAGGCGGCGGGCGTTGGTTACCTGTGCGTGATCTGGATGCCTATGTCGGCGAGGTGTTTCGATCTGTTGCCGCGCAACAGGGTGTGAAATTGCCGCGCGCGAACGTGAGTAAATCGTTGCCTGCGGGGACTGTGGTTGCGCAAGAAGTGAGCGGCAGCCTGTTTGAGCAAACCCGCGCGATGTTAAAATATTCGACCAATTTAACGGCCGAAGTGACAGGGCTGACGGCGACGCGCAATCGCGGGGCCTCGGTAAAGAACCTGTCTGGTTCGGCGCGTGAAATGACGGCTTGGGTGCGCAAGGCGTACGGTGTGAGCGGCGCGAAGTTTGTGGATCATTCGGGGTTGGGGGATGCGAGCCGAATAAGCGCAAAACAGATGACCCAAATCCTGACGCGAACGGGTTGGAATGGGCCGCTGCGCCCCGCGCTGAAAAAGATAAAACTGGTAAATTCCAAACGCCGCGCCGCGCCGATCGACGGGGTTACGGTGTTGGCGAAAACCGGCACGCTGAATTTTGCGAGCGCGTTGGCGGGGTATATTGATACGCCGAGCGGGAAGAAATTGTCGTTCGCGATTTTTACCGCCGATATGGGCAAACGCGCCAAGATCAAAAAGGCAGATCGCGAAGCGCCCCAAGGTGGCAAAGCGTGGTCGCGACGATCCAAAGCGATGCAGCAGAAATTATTGCGACGCTGGGCGTTGGAATACGGGGTTGGGTCGTAGGCCTGCCTTTTCACCCCATAAAAAGGACTTATCCATGACGACGACTGCGCTGCGAATTGATATTGTTTCCGATGTTGTGTGCCCTTGGTGCATTGTCGGGTATCGCCAATTGGAACGGGCCGTGAAGGCAACGGGTGTGTCCGTGGATATTCACTGGCATCCGTTCGAGTTGAACCCGAATATGCCAGTGGAAGGCCAAAATCTGGTGGAGCACATCATGGAGAAATATGGCAGTAGCCCAGAGGACTCAAAAGCCAATCGTGCGCGTTTGACGGAGATCGGCGAAGAGCTGGATTTTGCGTTTTCATTTAGCGAAGACATGCGGATGCACAACACGTTTAACACGCATCAATTGCTGCATTGGGCCAAACAGCAGGGCCGCGGTGACGACTTGAAACAGGCTATGTTTAACGCGCATTTCACCTATCTGCGCGACCTGTCAGATGTCGCTGTGCTTGCGGATATTGCATCTGAAATCGGGTTTGATCGCGATGCTGCGGTGGCGGTTCTTGCGGATCAACGCTTTGCCAATGATGTTCGCAGTGAAGAGAGTTTTTGGACACAGCAAGGCATCAGCGGCGTGCCCGCGATGGTGTTTAACCGCAAGCATTTGGTGACAGGTGCGCAGGGCGTTGAGAATTACACCAGCATCCTGACGCAGTTATCGGAAATGACCGATACTGGCGCGGAGTAGGCTTGCTACCAATAAGATTTGGGAACCGATTTGCGGATGCGGCGTTCGATATCGCGGGGTGACCAGCCTGTGAGTTTGTTTAATTCCACGGCTTCGGCGCGTAAACGTTGGCGAATGTTTTTGACGTAGTCGCGACCTGCTTCGCATTTGATTTTACCAACAAACGGGTGGTTCATCACGTATCTGCCCTGAAAGTTATCGCGGTTGCGGGTGACTTTTAGTTTGAGGTCTTGGCGGAAGCTGGATTTGGAATAGCGCAGGTGTAGCCGTGTGACAAAAACGTCTTGGCCTGCATTTGGGCTGTCCGTTTCGAGCCACGAGACACCGAGGTCTGAAAGCTGTTTGTTGCTGAGCGGATCGGCGGCGCAGGGATCACACCACGCCATGTCCCATGCATATTCGAGGGTGGCGCCAGCCTTGCCAACTTGGCGGGCGAACATATCGCGGTAAAACGGGCCGAATTGGGTTTTCACAAAGCTGGGGATGTTTGTGTCCGTTGGGATTTTCTTAACGCGGTAGTTGCTGATATCGACGCGGCCTTTGCGGGTTAGGGTCATTAACAACAGGTCTTGGGAGCCTTTGGCGTTCACTTTCCCAAGTTGGATTGGCAGCATAAATTTCGATGAGCGAAACGAGATTTGCAGCGGTTTGAGGGTTTGCTTTTTCTTGGCGGAATGGCGTTTTAGGTTCACCTTGGCGACGAAGAATTTCATGCCGCCTTTGATGTAAGCGCCCAAGGTTTTTTCCAATCCTACGGGGATTTGATAGCCGTCACCGCGTAGAAAGGTGATGAGCCCGTCGGATTGTTTCGCATCGAGAATTAGGATGTCGTAGTTGTCGACGGAGTATTCGGCTTTGATGGTCACGCCGAGAGCTTTGGCACCGCGACGGCGTTGTTTTTTCTCTTTACGCAATTGGCTGGCGCTCGGGGTAGATAGTTCAAAAACTGGAACATCCATTTCTTCACAAGGATCGTAATCGTGATATTCCACCAAACGTGGGGCGGTGTAATTGTCGAGGTGATCAATCGTTGTGGCATCGACGGTGCGAATTTCGCTTTCTTTCAATACTTTCGGCGTCGGCACGATCATCGCGAAATCACGTGGTGCGCCTTGGTAATCGGAAGACATGGTGATGGTGGAGCGGTTTTTGTCGCGCATGAACACGACCTTGGATGCTTCGTTAAACAGTTGGCCGTCTGCGCGGGCCACGTAAAATCCGCAAAAGGCGCTGGCTGAATTGGCCGCGAGTATGAAGGCAAAAGTTGTTATGATTTTATAAAACATGAAAAGACGCCCTTTGTTTGAATAGGATCAAGCGTACTGGTTTGGGTCGAAAACTCAAGGTTGTAAGGGGCACAACAGATTTCAGCGCGTTTCATACTTTTCTTTTGTGCAAAGGCTTATTCGGATTTACCTAAACTAAGCGGTCCGCCTTGTGCGATGCCCCTGCGATGGCCCAAATGATCGCGAAACAATCCTTAGTTACAGGTCCGCCCACATGGCTCGCACTTATCTTAAAAAAGCACCTAAAACATCGAAAACCGATAGCGCGTCTGTGCATGACACGGTTCGCGGCATTCTGAACGACATCGAAGAGGGCGGCGAGGCGGCTGCGAAAAAATACGCGGCGAAGTTCGACAATTACGAAGGCGCGCTGGTTTTGTCTGCCGAAGAGATTGCAGCGGCAGCGGATAAAGTCCCGCAAAAGCTGAAAGACGATATCGCGTTTGCGCACGAAAACATCAAACATTTTGCTGAGGCGCAAAAAGCCTCGATGCATGATTTCCAAGTGGAAGTGCGCCCAGGTCTGATTGAGGGACAAAAAACGATCCCTGTGCGGGCGGCTGGTTGTTACGTTCCAGGGGGGCGGTATTCCCACATCGCATCGGCGATGATGACTGTGACAACGGCCAAGGTTGCGGGTGTGAAACACATCACCGCCTGTTCCCCGCCACAGGGCGAAAACGGTGTGCATCCTGCGATTATTTATGCGGCCAACCTGTGCGGGGCGAATAAAATCTTGTCGATGGGTGGCGTACAGGGCGTTGCGGCCATGACGTTCGGACTGTTTGATCTGCCAGAGGCGGATATTATTGTTGGTCCTGGCAACCAGTTTGTGGCCGAAGCGAAACGGATTTTGTTTGGTCGTGTTGGCATTGATATGATTGCTGGGCCGACAGATAGCCTTGTATTGGCAGACGCGGATGCGGACGCTGAAATCGTTTCTGTGGATTTGGTTTCACAGGCGGAGCACGGCTATAACTCACCCGTTTGGTTGGTGACGGATAGCACGGCACTGGCCGAGAAGGTTATGGCGCGTGTGCCAGAGCTGATTGAGGAATTACCAGAGTTGAACCGCGATAATGCGCGCGCTGCGTGGCGTGATTATGCAGAAGTAATCGTTTGTGCGGATCGCGTTGAAATGGCAGCGTGTTCGGATGATTACGCACCAGAGCATTTGACAGTGCAAGCGGCGGACCTCGATTGGTGGTTGGATAATTTGCAGTGTTATGGGTCGCTGTTCTTGGGTGAAGAAACCACGGTTTCCTACGGCGACAAAGCGTCTGGCACAAACCACGTTCTGCCGACATCTGGCTCTGCGCGTTACACGGGCGGTTTGTCTGTGCACAAATACATGAAGGTTGTAACTTGGCAGCGTTCAACGCGCGATGGATCAAAGCGGGTGGCAGAAGCCACGGCGCGGATTTCACGCCTTGAGGGCATGGAAGGCCATGCGCGGGCGGCGGATGTGCGGCTTCACAAATATTACCCGAGCGAGAATTTTGATCTGTCCGTAGAAGGTTAATCTGATGAAAGCGCTTGTTTACGTTGGCCAAAAGTCGCTCGAAATTCATGAACGCGATGATCTGGTTGCACGCGGGGATGATAATCTGATCCGCGTCGATGCTGTTGGTATTTGCGGATCGGACATGCACGCTTATCTGGGGCATGATGATCGCCGTCCTGCGCCGCTGATCCTTGGGCATGAGGCGGCTGGTCTTGTGTTGGCGGGGCCGATGGCAGGAAAAAACGTAACGGTTAATCCTTTGGTAAGCTGTGGAACTTGTCGGTATTGCACGCAAGGGCGCGAGAACTTGTGCCAGACGCGCCAGATAATTTCGATGCTGCCGCGCGAAGGTGCGTTTGCGCAGCAGTTGGTGATGCCCACGGCCAATTTGGTAGAAGTACCCGACGGCGTTGCAATCGAACATGCTGCCTTGGCAGAGCCGATTGCGGTGTGTTGGCATGCGGCGCGTCTTGGGCGTGAAGCGTTGTTTGGCGATCTGAAAGATGCGAAATGCTTGGTTCAGGGTGGCGGTGCGATCGGTGTTGGCTCGGCGCTAAGTTTGCGGGCGATGGGTGCAAAAGATGTGACCATTGCAGAGCCAAACAAAGTGCGGCACGGCGTTTTGAACAGCCTTGGGGATTTCAGGGTTTGTGATCCGAGCGATGTTGGCGAAGGGTTTGACATCGTCATTGATTGTGTTGGGATTTCGCACACGCGCAAGGCCGCAAGCAGCGTTGTCGCGGCGGGCGGCGTGATTGTGCACGTTGGGCTTGGCGATAGTGTCGAAGGCATAGATATTCGCCGCATGACGTTGCAAGAAGTGACGTTTATCGGGACGTACACCTATACTGCGCAAGATTTCTGTGACACGGCGCAGGGGATTTTCGACGGCATTTTTGGCTCGCTCGATTGGATTGAAGAACGGCCCTTGGATGACGGGGCGCAAGCATTTGCGGATATTTTGTCGGGCACAGTTGCCGCGCCAAAGATTGTTTTGCGGCCTAATTAAGCCCGCCCGCTTTAATCAAACAAAATTTGCTGAATACGTTCCGCGCTCTCAACTAGGATGGAGCGTTCTGCCACGGCCTTTTCGATGGTAAACCGTTGGCTTGGGCCGTGCGTGGCGAGCGAGGCAACATAGCGCCCGTCTGGATCGGTGACAGGAACCGCGATTGCGACCATGCCTTCCATAAATTCTTCGTTGTCGAGCGCGTAGCCACGTTTGCGCGTTTCTGCCAATTCTTCGAGCAGGCTTAGCGGATTGGTGTGGGTTTTGTCGGTCAGTGGTTTCAAATCCAACCCCGTGACAAAGGCGCGGCGCGCGGCGGGGGGCAGGGAGGCCATGTAGGCTTTGCCGCTGGCCGTGCAGTGAAACGGTACGTTCGTGCCGACAGGAAGCTGAATGCGAAAGGCCCAGTTGGTGTCTACGCGATCAAGATAGTGCATGCCGGTTTCTTGGGGGATTACGTAATTGACCGCCTCCATCACATGGGCGGCGATGTTTTCGAGCACTTGATGGCGCACGATATGATCGCGGTTGGATTGCACCAACCCCGTGCCCAAATCCATCAAGCGGCGGGCGGGTTTCATGCGTTTGCCATCGGGTGTTCGCGTCAGGAAACCCTCGGCCTCAAGAGTGGAGCACAGGCGATGGACGGTTTGTTTGGGAAGGCCAAGTTGGGCGTTGATTTCGGTTGGGGTCAGCGGTTTATCGGTTCTGCCCACGACCTCTAGAATTAGAAGCATCCGTATGTTTGTCGGTATTCTCTCTTCAGACGCCACGACTTTCCCTTTGCATTCTCTAAGAATCTTTGTTTAGCTGGTTTTTACCGACAAACAAGACAAAAAGTCTCAATTTTTGAAGTTTGGAGTGATTTTTTGGAATTTGACTACGTTGTCATAGGTGCGGGCTCTGCTGGCTGCGCCGCTGCTGCCAGACTTTCTGAGAGTGGCCGTTATTCCGTTGCTTTGCTTGAAGCGGGCGGGAAAGACACGAATCCGTGGATTCATATTCCAGTTGGATATTTCAAAACGATGGGCAATCCTAAGACGGATTGGATGTATCACACGCAATCTGATCCGGGGTTGAACGGGCGCGATATTCCGTGGCCGCGTGGTAAAGTTTTGGGTGGCTCGTCTTCGATCAACGGATTGTTGTACGTGCGCGGTCAGGCCGAGGATTATGACGGCTGGCGTCAGATGGGTAATGAGGGCTGGGGCTGGGATGATGTTCTGCCGTTTTTCAAGAAAGCCGAAGACTGGCAGGGAGATCAAACCACTGCGGATCGTGGGCATGATGGGCCGCTGACCGTTTCGCCGACACGGGCGAACCGTGATCTGGTGGATTACTGGATTGAGAGCGCTGTGGCGGCGGGTTACAAAAAGAATTCTGATTACAACAGCGGCGATCAAGAGGGTGTTGGATATTTCCAACTGACCCAAAAAGGCGGGCTGCGGTGTTCATCGGCGAAGGCGTATCTGAAGCCTGCGCGGGGACGTAAAAACCTTGAAGTGATTACACGAGCGCAAGCGGAACGGATCGTGATTGTAGAAGGTCGTGCAACGGGTGTTGTGGCCAATATTCGCGGGACAACGACACCGATCAAGGCGCGCAAAGAAGTTGTGCTTTGTGCGGGTGCGATTGGGTCGCCCCAAATTTTGATGCTGTCGGGGATCGGTGATCAGGAACAGCTGAAATCGGTTGGAATTGAAGGAGTGAAACACTTGCCGGGCGTGGGTAAAAACCTGCAAGACCATTTGCAAGCGCGCCCTGTGTTTAAAACGACGCTCAGCACGCTGAACCTTGAGATTAACAGCTATTTTAAGCAGGCGATGATTGGGTTGCGGTTTTTGACGACGCAAAGCGGGCCGATGACGATGGCTGCGAGTCTTGGAACGGGATTCCTGAAAACGGACGAACGTTTGGCGACGCCTGATATTCAGTTTCATATTCAGCCGTTCAGCGCGGACAAGCCCGCGGATGGCCCGCATAAATTTTCTGGGTTCACGGCGTCTGTTTTGCAGATGCGGCCTGAAAGTGCGGGGCATTTGGAGCTGACATCAAGCGATTGGCGCGATTATCCTGCGATCCATCCCAATTATCTGGCGACAGAAACGGATCAGCGCACGATTGTTGCGGGCATTCAGATAGCGCGGAAAATTTCACGCCTTAATCCGTTGGCAGAGTACATCACCGAGGAACACGCACCGGGTGAAGGTGTCGCGTTGGATGATTATGATGCGACGTTGAATTGGGCGCGTGATAAATCCGTTACGATTTATCACCCAACAGGAACCTGCAAGATGGGCAAAGATGACCAAGCGGTTGTTGACCCACGGCTGCGGGTGCACGGAATTGACGGTTTGCGCGTGGCTGATGCCTCGATCATGCCGATTATCACAAGCGGAAACACAAATGCGCCTTGCATCATGATTGGTGAAAAGGTTGCGAGCATGATTTTAGAGGACGCAGGCCCATGATGGATGTCGTATTAGATTTTAGTAAAATCATTATAGCAGATTTGATTTTATCGGGCGACAACGCCCTGATTATCGGGATGGCGGCCGCTGGCCTGTCGCCTGAGCTGCGCAAAAAGGCGATCCTGTACGGCATGATCATCGCAGCCGTGCTGCGGATTGTGTTTGCGGTTGTTGCAACCAAATTGCTGGGTATCCCCGGAATCCTGTTTGTCGGTGGATTGCTGTTGTTTTGGGTTTGCTGGAGGTTGTTTGTGGAGATTCGGGAAGGCCAAGATGCCCATGCCGAACAAGCCATGGCAGATGCTAATAACCCCGAAGCGGGCTATACGGGCCCGCCAAAACGGACAATGGCGTCTGCATTGATTTCGATCACCATTGCCGATGTGTCGATGTCTTTGGACAACGTTCTGGCTGTGGCCGCCATTGCGGATGGTGACACGACGATGTTGGTGTTCGGTTTGGCGTTAGCGATTGTGCTTATGGCCTTTGCTGCGACGCTGATTATGAAGCTGCTGACCAAATACCCGTGGATTTCATGGGTTGGTTTGATCGTGTTGATTTATGTGGCGGTCGAGATGTTTTATCGCGGCTTTGTCGACCTTGAAACCGGCGTCGGGCCGATGTTGGGATTGTTTGAAGGTTGGGAAACCGGAAAGGGGCATTAGCCCCAAAGAATTAAGAGTTTTCATCAGATCGCCGAACTGTTTACGCAGTTGATTTGATTGAAAGAACAGCCGAGCTTGCAGCCTTCGAGGTTCGGTATAAAAAATTAGAAGGTTAACCTAGGGAGGAACATTATGTTCAACTTTAAATCATTGGTCAAAGCCACGGCAATTGCTGCTGTTGCATTGACTTCGGCGACTGTCGCACAAGCCGACGGCCACGCCAAAGTATTGCGGATCCAATCCGTCCTACCAACTACTGCTGACGAAGTTGTAATGCTTAACGCATTCGGTGACGACGTTTTTGCACTGACTAACGGGTCTTTGAAAATCGAAGTTCTGCCAGCGGGTGCTGTTGTAGGATCACGTGACATCATGGACGCGGTTGATGCGGGCTTGGTTGAAGGCGGTTTCGCTTGGACACACTATTGGGGTGGTAAGCACCCAGCAGCAAACTTGTTTGGCGCACCGATTGCGGGCGCTGGCGTTGGTCTAGACAACATGGCATTCTTGTCATGGTTCCAATTCGGTGGCGGCAAAGAGCTGTATGACCGTCTTTGGGGCGAAATGGGCGTAAACGTCAAAGGCTTCATGCTTCAGCCAGTTGGTCCAGAGGCATTGGGTTGGTTCCCAGAGCCGATCAAATCCATGGATGATTTCCGTAAACTTCGCTTCCGCGCGCCTCCGGGCATGGTTGGTGCTGCTTACACAGAAATCGGTGTTGCTGCTGTAGCAATGGGCGGTGGCGACATCCTTCCAGCGCTTGAAAAAGGCACAATCGATGCGGCTGAATGGTGCTGCCCGAAGCCTGACTCCGTGTTTGGTTTCCAGAAAGTTCTGAAGCACTACTACCTTCAAGGCTTGCACCAGGTTGTTGTGAACGCTGACATGTATGTGAACGGCGATTTCTACAACGCGCTGTCTGATCTTGAGAAGAAAGCGCTGGAAGTTGCAGCAAACGCTTCTTTGTCTAAGTCCATGTCTTACCGCATCTATGAAAACGGTAAAGCGCTGAAAGATTTGACAGATAACCACGGTGTTATTCTGGAAGATACACCAGCTGATTACTTCACTGAGTACATGGGTGCTGCGAAACAGTTGCTGCAAGCAGCGGCTGATGACAACGCATTCTTCGCAGAAGTATGGCAGTCACAAAAAGACTTTGCTGACATCGCTGTTCCGTTCTGGGCTGGTGCTCAGGCGTCAAACGCGAACTTGGGTAAAGCACACGCTGACACTCTGAAGTAAGCAAGTTACTTTTATACGCCCCGAGCAGTGCTTGGGGCGTATATTTCTATTTCTGCAAAGGCCGCTGCCTTTTCAAAAATAGAAAAGGGCCAGAAAGGCTCGACACACCAAAGGGAGTTCCGGAATGGCTGCTGATGAAGTTGATCCAAATGACTTGGAAATAGCCGACGAACTGATTGCTGAGAGGCGTTCAGAAAAGCCTGGTGAAACCCCTGAGGATATGACGCCTTGGCAACGCCCGATCACGGGTGGGATTGATGTGCTCAATGATTGGGCTGGCAAAATCCTATGTCTGCTGATGGTGCCGCTGATTGGTGTTGTGGTTTTCGAAGTTATTGCGCGCAACGGTTTTGCCGTTTTCGCAGCGAACGGTTGGGATGATACGGCGCGCGCCATTGGCCTTGGGCCAACCGTGTTTGCCTATGACATCAGCCGCATGATTTCTGGCGTGTTGTTCATGGGTGCGGCGGGGTACGGTTTGATGCGCGGCGTGCACATTCGC
>Ga0206130_10001786_pt1 | contig 30929 bp, 34 predicted proteins | sample Helgoland_Spring_9_FD_148637 | JGI IMG/M metagenome (GOLD analysis project Ga0206130, IMG submission 148637) | Pelagic subsurface seawater microbial communities from Kabeltonne, Helgoland, North Sea - Helgoland_Spring_Bloom_20160512_1 | ecosystem: Environmental > Aquatic > Marine > Epipelagic ...
TACCTGGCAGAGACCTTGCTCTGAATGAAATCGCCACGGTTCAAATCAACTTAGATGCTGAAATTCCTTTTGAAGCCTACACAGACTGCTCAGGCCTTGGTGCTTTTGTATTAATCGATCGCTACAGTAACGCAACCGTTGCCGCAGGCATGATTCGTTTTGCCCTGCGCCGGGCATCTAACGTACACCGGCAGGCGCTTTCTGTCGATCGGCCAGCAAGAGAGAAATTAGCAGGACATCAGGGTCGAGTCGCATGGCTCACCGGACTCTCAGGTTCTGGTAAATCAACCATTGCTAGTGCTGCAGAGAAGATCCTTCATGAACAGGGATACCGAACCTACATTTTAGATGGCGATAACGTACGCCATGGTCTTTCAAAAGACCTCGGGTTTACTGTGGCCGATAGGGTAGAAAATATTCGCAGAATTGCAGAAGTGGCGAAGCTAATGATGGATGCGGGGATTATTGTGCTCACTGCGTTCATTTCACCCTTTAGGGCTGAGCGAGACATGGCAAAGAGCCTTTTTGAGGAGGGGGATTTTCTTGAAATTTTTGTTGATACGCCACTAGCGCTGGCTGAAGAGCGTGACCCTAAGGGACTGTACAAAAAAGCACGAAGTGGCCAGCTCCCCAACTTTACGGGTATCGACAGTGATTATGAAGTACCGGTGAGTGCGGACTTGATCATCGATACAGAAGATCAGACAGTCGATGAATCTGCCACAGAACTTATTGAATTGATAACAAGAAATATACAGGGGTAGTGTATGACATTGCGCGAAGATCTAAAAAACCCAAACTCCCATGCTCGTAGCCTAACAAAAGCATTCACCTGGCGTGTCACTGCGACTCTCACAACTGCCATTATTGCCTACATCGTAACTGGCGAGCTGTCTATGGCTGCGATGATTGGTGGCATAGAATTTTTTGTGAAATTTATAACTTATTATGGCCATGAGCGAGCCTGGAATTTGATTCAATAAGCTTCATTACCGATAAGGGCTTTTATCGCGCTTCAAGTGATGCTGCGTGTTTACACAATCACTCGCCGAAGCCATTGAGCAAGGTCAGTCTCATCAAGCTTGGACTGAGACAGTAACACTATTTTTTGCCCCACCTCCTCAACATCCCAAACCGTATGGATTCCATTTAAATCGAGAATGAGGTCCATCACCTGAAATGCCGTTCGTTTATTCCCATCATTAAAGCAATGAGCCTGAGAAACAGCCACTGCGTAAGACGCTGCCAGTGAATAAATATCTTCTATTAGGCCATAATTGAGTCGGTTTTCCACTCTTGACAGCGCGCCCTCAAGTGACTTGTCACCAGCCATTCCTTGAAGCTCATTGGGCTCTAACACCTCATCATGAATCGCAATAATGTGATCAACCGATAGCAGTAAAAAGCTCATTTGTCTTTCAGGTAATCCAGTACCGGCTGAGTGATTGCCTTACGGGACTCAAGGCTGTGTCTTATTTCTTCAATCGATGCTGTGCGATGTTGCTCTTCGGAGATCGCCTCAGCAGGCACAAAATAACCGACGAGGGCTGAGTTTTTTAAGACTGCCACAGGCTCCCCGCCTGATTTTTCTAAAACCTTGTGAGGCTCGCGCATCTCGGTCATAGATGCAATATTTCGGGTCAATAGAGTCGCCATATCAAATCTCCGCTTGGGCAATAGATCTTTTAATGTACATTAAAATGTATATTTAATCCACTATAGACTTTTAGCTTATAACTGCAGCGCTTTGAATACACGACTACTCATAATGAGTCCAGAGCCGCAATATCTTGACCGCCTTTTCCGTCTCTAAAACCTGATAGACAAGCCTATGCTGAATATTAATTCTTCTTGAATAAGCACCGCTCAAATCACCCATCAGCTTTTCGAAAGGCGGCGGAGTTTGCCATGGATCAGACTGAAGAATAGTTAATAATTGCTGCGCTTTAGTTTTTAATCCGGATGATGCTAGTTTTCGTGCATCCTTTTGGGCCTGCTTGGTGTAATAAAGCGTCCACATTACCAATCTAATTCAGTTGCAGCGCTGTCAATGCTCTCCTGCATACCCTCTACAATTGATTCGCGCATCCCTGGCACCGATAAAAGATGCAAGGTTTCGTTGATCGCATTCCAATCATCTTCAGCCAAAAGAACCGCATTGCCACGCTTGCCCGTTATAACCACTGGCTCATGGCTGACTGTCGTATCATCGATCAATTTATACAGGTTGGCTCTCGCCTCAGTAACATTCAGTGTCGTCATAATTAAATCCTCTGAATCTAAAAGTACGCTAATACGTACGTTTAGTCAAGTTTATCTGAGTTATCCTCCACCAAGAGTTGATAAGCTTATTTATCGCATGTCAAAGCCATTGGCTTCGTTTTGTTACTTTTTTAGTCTAGCCCTGCCGAACCGCCCTCGATAACCTAGCAATGGCATTACGCTGGTAGCGTATCAGCTTATGCGTGTCCATGGAGCGGCGGGATACCGGCCCACGCTTTCGCCGCTCCTGCCTTTGCATGCTCGCAAAAAAAGCGGCCATGTCTCGCACATCTTGGGGCTCACTGCCCGACGGACTGAGAAGCTCTCTAAAGATGGGGATCGAGGCCTTCACATTCACATCACGCAAAAACTCATCAACTGGCTCGGGGCTAGTATAAGTATCGTAATAGGCATCCATCACACGTCGATAATTGAGAAGGCTCGCGGCGATATCGGCACAGGCAAAGCCAGAAAACCCCTCCTCCGCGATTAGATCGACAAGCGCCCTGTACTCAGACGAAGACTCAAAGTCAGGGGCACTATTTAAACCATGCTTACGGGAATTTTGACTGCTAGCTCGCTTTCCAGAGACCGATCTTGGGCCGGTTGATTTAAGTGCATTGCACCGATTTGCAAGGCTCCTACGATGGTTCATCGTCAAGCGACAGAACCCCCTTCACAGACTGCTTTGACTCAAGTGCTGCCAGTTCAAGATCCATACGCTTAATCAGGCGTGACTTATAGTCTATGGAGTCGATACTCCGCTGAAGATGCCTCATCGTTTGGTGCTGACGGTGAATCAGATCATCCACCATCTTAATGTGCTTGGCCGCATCCTTAAAGGCCCTAACTCGAAGATCGGATAGGGTCAGCTTCGACTCGGCGAGGATTTCATCAATCCATTCCGCTTCATCCTTGTCCGCGCGGCCATCAAAATAACGCTCAAGGGCCTCTGAGACTTTCCGGTTGTCATAAGTCTCACTGTAGCTACCCGCCTTGGACAAAAGCCTCGCCATCGCCTCATGTAGCAGTAGCTCCTTATCCTTCGTGTGCCTCTTAATCCACCAGAGGCTCTCATTCAACTGACTCACCAGAGCAACCGCCAAGGGTGAGGGATTGACTAGTTCAGACAAAAGACTTTGCAAACCCGATTGAAACTCAGCCTCAGACTCATCAGGCAAAAGCCTTGGGCTGGATAGTAACGGTAAAAGCGAACTGACTTTATGATCAACCGACATAAGAACATCCAAATCAATACTACAGTGGCCATGTTAGCGCATAAACTAAAATAGGGAGCAGCTGGAATCTAGTCGTCGCGCTTGATACGCAGGGTCACGCCCGGGTTAACCAATGGATCGCCGGTGAATTCAATACCGGCCTCTTCTAACGCATTTCGTATCGACATTAAGTTTTTAGTATTAGCCACGGGCACACCATCTTGAACCTCGTAGCGCTTTATCGAAGCACTACCAACACCACTACGATTTGCAAGTTCAATCGCGCTCCAACCCAACATCGCACGTGCAGCTTTAATTTGAATAGAAGATACCATTGACTACACTTTATGATACTATTAGAATCATTTAATGAATTTAATACGAGAAGAATAACATGATTGATGATATCTTAGTCAAGTTTGATGGCGCCTTTGCCAAAAACACCTTAAGAGCCTATAGGTCAGACTTTATTCAATACCAGACCTGGTGCTCACACAATAATATCGACTCTATACCAGCAACTGCCGACGCCATGGCGCAGTACGTTGACTACCTTAGCACCATTAGGAAAAGTGCAACTATCCGCCGAAGAATCAATAGCCTGGGGACGGTCCTAAAACTCTCCAAACACTACGACCCCACCAACCAGCCAGAGGTTATATTGGCCATAAAACGAATGCACAGAAAGATTGGACGGGCACAACAGCAGGCTACTCCACTCACGAAACCACTACTCAACAAGCTACTTAGCACCTGCGATGACAGCACAAGGGGTTTAAGGAACCAAGTCCTCCTAAGACTCGGCTACGAAACCATGCGCCGCCGGTCAGAGCTCTGCGCCTTTAAGTTTGAGGACATCTGCCAAGCACCGAAAGGAAAACCGGCTATCCGGCTCAACTTCTCAAAAACGGATCAATTCGGGACTGGAAAGATACTGCCAATCAGCCAAGAACTGTTCGACTTATTAGAAAAATGGAGGAGTATGATCAGCGATGAAGGCTATATTCTAAGATCAATTACCAGGCACGGGCATATTGAGAAGAATCTACATCCAGCAAGTATAAGCACTATATTAAAAGCACTGCAAAAGGATTTAAAAATGGACTCCGATGAACAACCGCTCAGCGGTCATTCCTTTAGAGTGGGTGCAGCTCTTGATCTACTAGAGCAGGGAGAACCACTTGAAAAGATTATGCTTAGAGGAGGATGGCAGTCGGATTCGACCGCCATGAAATACCTAAGAAATTGGTGTATGCAACACAACTACTCAAATTAAGCTGTCTGGTAAACTAGGAATGCAGCTAAATGACTTATCGACTAACGTGCTCGATGGAAGGGTCACCACAGTTTTTTAGAATTTTTCTCCGAACTAACTCAAGGAAATTCAGACCATAGTCTCCAGCCAATGCTGATATGTCGAACGGATACCGTCCTCTAGAGAGCGAGCTTTGTTCCAACCAAGCTCATGCAACCGACTACTATCCAGTAGCTTCCGGGGGGTACCATCAGGTTTGCTTGAGTCAAATATCAAATTAGTTTCATACCCAACAACCCTTGCTATGGTTTCAGCAAGATCACGAATACTTACCTCTGCACCGGAGCCAACATTGATGTGTTCGTATTCCGAGTAGTTCTTGAGGAGAAATACAAGTGCATCGGCTAAATCATCACAGTGTAAAAACTCTCTGAGTGGTTTGCCTGAGCCCCATAGAGCTACCTCTCTAGAGTCTAAAATTTTTGCTTCATGAAACTTACGCAATAATGCAGGCAACACATGAGATGATTCTAGGTCATAGTTGTCGCCGGGCCCGTATAAATTAGTAGGCATGGCTGAGATCCAGTCGCGTTTAAACTGCTTACGGTATGCTTGGCAAAGTTTGATACCAGAAATTTTGGCAATTGCGTACCATTCATTTGTCGGCTCAAGAGGACCCGTTAGAAGGGAATCTTCACGAATGGGCTGCTGGGCATATTTAGGATAGATACAGGAGGACCCAAGAAATAACAGTCGCTCAACGTCACACGCGTGAGCAGCCTGAAGAATATTTGTTTGAATTGAGAGGTTACTTTGAAGAAAATCTACTGGTGCAGTATTGTTCGCATGTATACCTCCAACCTTCGCCGCCGATAAAACTATGGCGTCAGGGCGGGCCTGCGACACCCATTCCATGACTGCCGCTTGATTACATAGGTCAACAACCTCACGGCCTGCCTTAATGACGGTGCAACGCTCTAAATCTAGCCTTCGTACTAATGCGCTACCAACCATACCTCGGTGGCCCGCAACCCAAACTCGCTTTCCTTTGAGGTTGTAGTGCAATTTTAATCCTCCAGTGAAATAGGAAGCTCGAGGCCGTGCTCCCTCAGTAGCGCATTTCGACGCGCAGCTTTATAATCTTCCGAAACCATTTCGGTGCACATTTCTCTAGCAGTAATTTCCGGAACCCACCCAAGCTTATCTTTAGCCTTCGTTGGATCACCGAGTAACGTCTCGACTTCGGCAGGCCTGAAGTAACGTGCATTGATACGCATTACCACGTCGCCCACGGATAAGGCCGGGGCTTTATCACCATCAATCGCAGTAATACGAGCTATCTCATCAACACCACTACCCTCGAACTTCAGTGAAATCCCAAGATCACTAGCCGCCCAAATGATAAACTCTCTAACTGAATACTGCTTACCCGTGGCTATCACAAAGTCTTCAGGCTGATTCTGCTGCAACATCATCCACTGCATGCGGACATAGTCCTTTGCGTGCCCCCAATCACGAAGACTATCAATATTTCCCATATATAGGCAAGGCTCTATGCCTAAAGCAATATTGGACAGCCCGCGGGTAATTTTCCTTGTAACAAACGTTTCGCCACGACGCGGAGACTCGTGATTAAAGAGAATACCATTACATGCGTAAAGCCCGTAGGCTTCACGATAGTTAACTGTCATCCAGTACGCATAAAGCTTTGCTACAGCATAGGGTGATCGGGGATAAAATGGAGTTTTTTCACTCTGGGGAGTCTCTTGCACAAGACCATAAAGCTCAGAAGTCGAAGCCTGATAGAAGCGCGTGTCCTTTTCCATCCCAAGGAACCGTATGGCCTCTAAAAGCCGCAAAGCTCCAAGGGCATCTACATCGGCCGTATATTCTGGCGATTCGAAACTAACTGCAACATGGCTTTGAGCACCTAAATTGTATACCTCAGCCGGCTCAATCTCAGCCAAAAGCCTCGTCAGATTTGAGGAATCAGTCAAGTCACCGTAATGAAGTTTAAAAACAGAATTGTCAAAATTGGAATCCTGGTAAATATGATCTACTCGTGAAGTATTAAATGATGAAGCACGTCTTTTTATCCCGTGAACCTCATAACCCTTTTCTATTAAAAATTCAGCTAAATAAGAACCATCTTGCCCCGTAATGCCAGTAATCAGTGCCTTCTTCATTTAAATTTAAACCCTTAGTTTATTCCATAAATGTCCAATGTGGTCCTTAGAATATCAAGAAACCAATAGACTACCCCAGCTCAAAACCCGTTTAGAATTCCAAAATACCTTTCCCTATCGAAGACTTTTATCATTCCTATCCCCCAAAACCGCCAATAAAATAAACATAACCGGAGTAATAAAAACAATGGAATTAAAAAACATTGCGGCCACAACCCCGTATCTTGCAGGCTTGTTATGCGTGGTACCAACCCAAAATAGATAAAAAAACCCGAGAAGACCGAAGATGCCGAACTGATAAAATATGCGAAAATAATCACTATGCAAGTTTCTTGGGTAGACATTACCATCATTCTCAGCCTCAAGGTAATCGTGAATTGGAGCAAACTCAATATGGCTTAAGATCGGCAGGGGATCGCCAAACCTAACACCAAATAAAACCTCCGAATAGCTAAGATCTGAAACGCCTTGAAATGAGGCCATATTTATAACGACACGATCTATCGAACTAAAGTCTTCGACACTCCTTCCACGCTGATCTTGGCCTGCTATAAAAGCAATAATTAATGGTAGTGCGAAAGCTGCGCCTAAAAAAATCCTAGGTGAAAATAAAATTTTAAATGAGTAGAAGTACCGATAAAAGACAACCACTGCTACACATACTATACCAGTGCCACTGCCATTTAAGATCGCCAAGAGGCCAATTGGTGCAACTTGCCTACCTGGAACAATAGACAGCAAGATACCGCATGACACACCAAAATAAATTGACAGATAATGTCCAAAATGTGGCATGGAATCCAAAAATCTAAAGGCTGGCTGTCCAAAATAAATCGCAAAGAGGTAGAGCGACACGCCAAATAAAATAAAGCTTTCTCCCAGCTCTGACGATGAAAACCTGCATATCCCATTCTTCCTGAGAAAGATAACTAAAATAAGAATACCTACAAATAAAAGAATTTTGATCTCAGATAAGCTATTTATGTCATCATCGATTACAAATGGAAGCGCCATGAAATAAAACAGAACATAAAAACCAATCATCCATGAAAACGCTGAAACAGATAATCTTTTAAAAAGAAAAAAAACCATTAATGGTAGGAAAGCAATTACCCAACTAAAAGTGATAAAAATCAAAAAAGATGAGAGTAACGTAAAACCGATGATTCTAGACTTCTTCATTCAGCGGTTGACATACGGAGTGAGTTACGGAATAACGCTCTGTATTGCGGCCCATAAATATCAAGCATTACAAATCCTTCAGCGTACAAAAAATTTGCTACGGTTGAAAACGTTTTTTCTTGAGTAACGCCTCGTTCGGGCCCGCCATCAAACGAAACATAATCTATCTTATTAAGCACGTCACGCGCACCCTCTAAAATCTCTGGTTCGAAACCTTCTGCTTCCAATTTTAATAATCTGCACGACTCCAATTCAAGCTCAGAAAAGACTTTTGCAAGGGTCGAGACGACCACATCCAGATGACCACTCGACGTAACTGGCTCGATTAAGCTTGAGTCGGCCGAGGAAGAGTTCAGGAAAAATTTGGAAGTTCCCTCACAATTAGATAACGCCGTTTCAAATATCTTACCTGAATCCACATTTTTTTGAAGTACTGAGAATTCGTCAGGTCCCGGTTCAAAAGCGATATAAGAAACATTGACTTCCTGCTCTTCAAAATATCTATACAAATCACCGTAATTTGCTCCACAGTCAATTACACGATCTCCTGGACGAAAATCCACTAAATCTACAAAATAAGACTTACCAACGTCTGATAAACGCCTTTTCAGTCCGAATCGATATATATCAAACCCCCGCTTTTGATCGGCAAAATAATGTTTTCCAGTTGACTCCATCTTATCGTAAACGAAATATAGTCCTGATTCATAGCAAAATCCAAACCTCGCATCGCTCCTCATCAAATAGCATGTAAAACTCTGAACGATACACGAGATTTTGGGCCATCGATTTGACTGGAAAACCCGTGTAATACTGAGACAGAGCCGAAAAATTCCCTTGATAAAATGTAACGCGGCAAGTCTTAAATCATCTTTCATTATGCAAATCTCCAAGTATTTGTAAATATTGTTCGTTTAATTTTGCGGCAATATTATCCCAAGAAAAATTATGCAGAACATGCCGCTGAGCGTCTATTGATAGAGCTTGAGCATTATTATTCGTTATATTGTCCACAGCTCGTATTAGGTTAAGAGCAATATTATTTGGATCGTGATCAATTTCTAAAGCAAAAGAAAGGTCTTCGAGATTCCCAAAATTACATTCCCTAGATATCAAAGTATAGACACCTGCCTGCCATGCCTCAAGAACAGCCATTGGAAGCCCCTCACTATAAGAGGGCAAAACGAATATCTGTGCATTGTTTAGAAAATCTAATTTATCCGCGCCATATTTTGACCCGCAAAACTCGACATAATCCGAAACACCCAATTCAATTACCAACTTTTTAAGACCATTAATATATTTTTCCTGACCCCAGCCCGCAATTGAGACAAAGACTGACCTAACCGCTACTACTTGAGGCAACGCAAGTAAAAAATCTTCTAATCCTTTTTTAGGATGAATCCGACCAAGAAATACAATTGATATCCCATCAATAGCGCCAGGTTTTAATGCTAGTTTTTTTTTGATATTAAAGCTGTCAACTCCATTTGGTATTGCTGTAATTAATGCGTGCTCACTTACTAACTTCCGTATTGATAATGACTCTGACAGGTTGAGAGCATGAAAAAGATCACAACGGTGGTTTAATTTATCAACATAAAAAAAGCGGGCAACAGCTTTTTTAACTCTCGAAAGTTGCATTGCGTGCTCATCAAACATACCTCTCGGGGATACGACCAAACGTCTTAAAGTGTTTTTTTCAGCCCATTTAACTGCAGCCCAAGCATGGAATGACCAAACTCCATGAACATGGATAATATCAGGATCTACTCTCTCAATTTCTGAAATCAGGTTGGGCATGAATGAAAAAGAATAAGGTCGGTATTTTTTCGTAAGGATCGGGCGAACATTTTCCGGCCATGTCAGAATGTCTTCTTCACTAAAATCGTCCTCACCACATATAACAAAGATATCGATTCCGAGCTTTGCAAGAGCAGATGCTAATCCTTTTACTGAGTAAAAAAGCCCACCAGCCTGCCTTGAGCAAGATGGCAACACATGAAGGACTCGTATTTTTTTTTTCATCTAAGAAGCGTCCAAAGTTGATGCAATAAAACCTTGAAGGTCTTTTTTTATACCCTCTAGATCTGTTATGAAAGTCCTAGAAGGCGGTATTTTATAGGACTCTAATCTAAGGCTTTCAGAGAGCTCCATTGGGGTTTTACAAATTTCAAATAAGCCCTGTTTAGAGTAATACTCTGCAAAAACGACTTGATGATTATTTATATGCTCTCCGTGGATGGCTTGTCTAGGAATGACAATTGCACGTTTCCCAAACTCTAAGCATGATGTAACTACTCCAACACCTGCATGCGCAACAACTAAATCAGATTCAGATATCAACTGCGAAAATATATCTGATGAGCAGAAGTCGAAAACTCTCCAGTTGTTAGGTAAAGAATCTCCAACATCAGAGTACCCCGACTGAATGGTAACGCCAGATAAATGTTTTAAGGAATCCAAACAATCAACTAGACTAGGAAAAGAAAACTTGCAGTTACCGAAAACTACAAAAACGCGCAAATTATCCATAATAACTTGCTCGCTTATGGACTTTGCTGAGAGCAGCTGAACGAACATAAAATTTATCTACAAATGGATACACCAGCTTTCCTGCGAGTGATAGAGTAGAAACCCGACTAGCAGACTCAACAAAGATGGTTTTGCTACCCCAAAAAATCTTCCCTAGAATCAGAAAAGGTACTGCTACCCCAGCACCAGTAGAAACAATAACGCGTGGTTTTGTCTTAAAGAGAACTTTGACTGCGTCGAAGATTTGGCCAAACACCGCGAAGTCACGATTGGCCTCCCGCACGAAATATTTTGATTCGGGATGTATTTCATCAGAGCTAGTAGTCACAATAAATGTTACTCCCACAATATCCAATGCTAAGTCACGACCTACAGTAAGATGACCCCCAGGTGCACACACGAAAAGAACGTCTGTCATCAAATTTCCTATACTAATTTCTCTAAAATTTCAGAGCCACTCATTTTCATAACGTACCCAGGCGGGACCTCTACAGACACGAAACACCTCGCGAGCACAACTGATTTTGAGCCGATCGTAACTCCAGGACACACAAATACATCTGCGGCGACCCAAGCATTATCCATAACTTTTATAGGAGCGACCAATAGATCTCGAGTATCCGTCCAAAAAGACTTAGTTGCGGTACAAAGATACGCATCCTGACTAATCACTGTGCAGTTACCTAGCTCAACAGAATCAACGTTATACACAATAGCTCTAGAACCAATACAAGAGTCGCATCCCATAATTAGATTAGCGGGGTCCCATATTATACAACTCGGATATATTCGGGCACGCGCACCGATCCTTGCACCGAACAATCTAAGTATAAACCGACGCCAGCCGAAAAATATATTTGGAGTGGGACGAAATAACAATGAGTAAACTACGTTCCATAAAACTCTTTTCAGTCTAGATTTTGTTGTTATATCTTTTTTATGCATGATAAATAACGACCATCTAATTAAAAATTTTTGGACAAGCGGCAAGTCGGTGAAAATCCACCCATATTCTATGATTAACCGCTCACATCAGCTCAGTTTCGCACTATTAGCTAGTCTCTTCACTAAAAAAGCTGCTTTATTTTAGATAGATTTTTCATTACTAGCGCCATGCACTTCGGCAGTGGGTCCGGACTTATTACTTCGAGAGCAATCCAATCCTCTTTCATTTTGCAAATTATATTTTTAAATGAATTATTGCTCACACCTCCCGCTGACATGACCGTCAATACTCTCGATAAGTGCGCCACACTGAAGCCTTCAGACGAGAATAGCTGAAGAATAAACTTATAGTCAGCCGAAATCCTATAAGAGTCATCAAAACCCCCGAGCCTGTTATACCAAGATTCTTTTAAGAATAAAGTAGGATGAGGCGGCATCCAGCCCATATGAAGCTTTTCGGGAGAGAACTGACTCGATATCCAGGTGCGCATAACTTTATTTTTATTATTTTTTGCCACGTAAACTAAATTACCGTAAACCCCATCGACGTTTTCTAGAACCATTTTATCAACGACTGCTTCAATGACTGTATTATCGGCAAAAACATCATCGGAATGAAGAAGCCCAATTATTTCACCATTAGCCAGTTTTAAAGCTTTATTAAGTGCATCATAAATACCCTTGTCAGGCTCACTCAATACAGCACCAAGAGGCCGCTTAAATTTACTCACCAGATTTAAGGTATCATCATCGCTGGATCCGTCGACGACAATATGTTCAATGTTTGGATATGTTTGTTTGTCAACTGACGACAAACAATCCTTTATTGTTAGCTGAGAGTTCTTTGTTACTGTCAGAACTGAGACTAGTGGAACAGTCCGCTCCGAATGGCCCAAAGATACATGACCATAATCCGGCATGAGTGTGCTCCTGGTAGAATGAGATAAAGGATTAAGAAATTTGGGTAATTAACGAGGTAGCGTTAGCTCCCTGATTATATACGATTTTAATATATCCAAGAAGTTGAAAAAAATGGTTTGACTAGTTCATCAATTTGGAACTCTCAAATTCAATTTTCCATGCAGCGAGTTGCATACACGTTGATACTACAATAATTTTAGAATCTTTTTTGGGCTCCTTACCTTAAAGAACTACCGAGCCTGTGACCAACATCTTTTCTTTGGAGCAATGGCTTCCACCACCACTCATTATCCAAGTACCACTGTACAGTTAACGACAGACCCTCCTCAAGACTAACAGTTGCAGACCATCCAAGCTCTTCCTTAAGGCGGCTTGAATCAATTGCATACCGTAAATCATGCCCAGGTCGATCATCAACGAAAGCTATTTGATCAGCGTAGCTCCCTCCATCCTTGGGACACTTATGGTCCATGATTTTGCAAATCATTCTTACTAGATCAATATTAGAACTTTCAGCGGAACCTCCTATATTATATGTCCGAGCAACGTCTCCACTAGTTAATACACGTAAAAGAGCATCGGCGTGATCATCCACATAAAGCCAATCGCGAACATTTCTGCCATCACCATATACTGGAATAGCTAAACCAGCGAGCGCGTTCAAAATTACTACAGGAATGAGCTTTTCTGGAAAGTGGTACGGGCCATAATTATTAGAGCAGTTTGAAATAAGTGCTGGGAAATCATATGTCTCACACCACGCAGAAACCAGATGATCAGATGCCGCTTTTGAGGCAGCATAGGGGCTACGCGGTTTGTAAGGTGTGTTCTCGGTAAACTTCAAAGTAGAATCTAATGGCAAACTACCAAAGACCTCGTCGGTAGAAACATGATGAAACCGGAAAGACTTAGCAAAACCTTTCTCCATCCAAAAAGACCTAGCAGTCTCAAGCAGACTGAACGTACCCATAATGTTAGTCTGGATGAACTGACTGGGACTATCGATAGATCGGTCAACGTGAGATTCAGCGGCCAGATGCATCACAGCATCAGGGCTATGGCGAACGAAAACATCCTTAAGTCTATCTCTATCGCAAATATCAACATGTTCAAAAGAATATTGCGAACTATCAACTACCGACAACAAGTTATCAGGGCATGCCGCGTAAGTAAGGGCATCAACATTAATAACTTCGAGCCCATAAGATATCGCTTTACGCACTACAGCAGATCCTATGAAGCCAGATCCACCAGTGACCATAATTTTCTTAATCATAAAATCAAAATGAACCTCAAATTTGTGAAATTAAAAATATTCATTATTTATGTCAGCAACACTCTCAAAATATTTTTACAATGGCTTCCTCACTACTAACGTCGATCCTCGGGCAAATAGTTTTTTGATAAAAGTTGGATGTGAAATTATTTCATAGCCCCTACTTTGGAAGAACAAGACCGCATCTACAATATCAAAGCAGCTAAAAGCATCATCATCTGGCTCATGTCCATATTTCGCTATAAGCCCTTCTGAGGGTATCAGGCGCTTAAAACGCAGGTCAAGCTGATTACCGTTGAGATTAATAAGCAACTTTGATAGCCGAGCAGGAATCATAAATGCTGCACGAATCCAAAAATTGTTTGATAGGGGTAAGAGAAACTTTCTTATTTTTAACCAGACGGAAAGATCGGCATATTCTCTAAATTTAAGTTTAAGAACACATGACTCTCTACAATTCCAGGCTGGCTTCAGGCAAGCTACCGCACCTGGTTTTAGAACACGATGAATCTCCCTAAATGCTAAATCCGGATTTTCCACATGCTCTAGCGTTGCCCAACTATAGATAAAATCAGCCAGCTCACTTTCGACGTCTAAACTCTGAGCATCACTTTGCACTATATTTATATTATCGCCGAACCTTTTCTTAGCCAACCCTACGGCCACAGCAGAGTACTCGAGACCGATCCAGTTCCCAAATAACGTGGAAAGACCACCAGTCGAGGCGCCAATTTCTATTGCTAGCTGGTCAGGATTACAAAACTTTTTCCAATAGGAAATTGTCCGGTCCCGGAGCATTAGCTCGCGTCTCGAAATGCTAGATGGTTCAGCCTCATTAAACCCACCATAATTTGTTCCGGTAGGGTCATACAGGGCGTCATAAAAATTTTTACTATCCATTCTCAAGGGCCTTAATATAAGTTTCTAAACAAGATTTTGTCTTAACATGCATAAATGCAATTCCAACGCGAGCATTAGAATCGAGGGTGTCACCTGTACTTTTTAACGGAACAATCTCAACACTTTCTACATTATTAGTTCTAAATTGGAATCCATTGAACGGAGCTTTAGAGCACAACGTAAGTCGAATAATTGGCTTTATATTTTGAAGATTGACAGAATACATATCAGAATTTTGTCCATCAAGGAACGTCGCAGCATATAATTCTGAATAGAGCACACCAGTACTCTGCTGTACAAGTGAGGAGTATAAATCGCCCGGATGACGCATCATCATTTCAATAAAATATGTCTCAAACTCCGTTTTAATACATTGGAAGTGCAAAAAAATAGGTTGTCGTATTTTCAAGTTCCTACGGATTTTATTTAAATCCTCAATAAGTCTGTCATCGTCTAGAAAAACCTCAGGATCAACACAATAACTAGCATCAACTTTGAACTTATCCTGAATACAGTACTCTTTGACACAAGAAATAAAGTGCAAATAATCGTCACACATGACTACCGAAAAGCTAATCAACTGGCCATCTATATATGTATTAGTGGTTGCCTCTCCGGACTCTGAATTTGACACCGCATATTTTCGCGCCGCATCCAATCGTGATCTATCTTTAGAATCAACAACGGTTATGCCCCTTCCACTAAAAGAATCAACAGGTTTAACAATAACCACATGCGAAATATCACCATCACGATATTCAGGCGGACACCTGACTTCACATTCTGTAAAAAAAGAATATAGTTCTCCTTTATTTAAACACAAATCTACAATATTTTTTAGCGTCTGACTTCCACCTGTGGGTCTCAATTTATGAAATGTATCTAGAGAAGCATCTGTGCAGCCAGGAATGATGGCATTAATATCATTATCATGGATAACACCCGCAACTAGTTGGTAATCAGAATAATCACAAAAAAAATGCTTATCTGAGTTGTTACATGCAAAGAAGTCATCCTTTCGATTACCTATTGTGAAGACCGAATGTCCCAACGTAATCAATGAATCATAGATTCCTCTACAAGCAAATGTTGAATCAAGTATGAGTACCTTCATTTCGTCAATGTCTCCTAAACGAACGATTAAACCTGCGTATTAGATTTTTCAGTACGATATAAGGATAAATTACAATATATAATACAATGACTAAAAAATGTTGAATCGGTTTCTGTGAAAAAAATCGACGAAGTTCCTTATTTCGCCTCTTACAAAATTGCGGCTGAGAAAGCAATGAAGTATCAAATCGTGGGAATTGATCAATCAAGTATTTTTCAATAATCTTTTTATTATTGACGCCAGAGCCATCATGGCCGGTATTTCGTACAAGCGACCTTGATGGATAAATACTATAGAGTGAATTCAAATACATATATATCGAAATTAAAACATCATCATGAGATTTATTTTTAACATAGCATGAAAGAGAGCTCCTCAAAAAATGCGGCGAGATTCTCTGCCTTCGAAAAACTTTGTAACACGATGATAAATAATTCTCTAAGTAGATGTGTGAATCTATTGTTAATTCTCTCATTCTTAAAAATCTGTCGGTGAAGTAGCCAGCACCCCATGCATTATGAGCTTGCCACAATAGCGGAATTATTGGAACATTTTGATTTTTAACCGGAAAAGAATACCCACAAACGCTGAAAATCTGTTGGTTATCAAGGTTGCTCGATAGGTGGTAATCCATATAAATAAGAAAGTCTTCAGACACGACATTATCGTCTTCAAGCGCAATGAAGTAGGGGTATTCCCTCATGATTTCATGAGCAGCATCTTGAATAATCTGTCCTTTAGAATTTATCGTCGTATAACGATGTTGTATATTAAGTTCCGAATACTGCTCGACCACATCCCTGCATTTTTTGACTAACTTCTCATCAGACACACTACCGGCTGCATCTGAAGTAACATACACTGCCCTATCAAATAAATTTTTACATTGACTAATACTCTCAAGGCATTCGCCAAGCTTTTCGGGCCTAATGTAAGCCGAAATCAAAATTGGAGGCAAGATATTAGACAAAAAATACAGCCCCTATAAACATAAAGAAACAGATAAATAAAACATTTGGTATAGACCTGTGGGTAAAATAAAGGAAAACCAAAGACGAAATAAAAACGCTTGCGGTATATCCAAATGCATAACCGGCCATCCCGTACAACCGTGTTACAGTATACAAAACTACTATGGCAATACACCTAGTGACAATGGTCAGCAATATGTTTAGGCTGACTTTTTTATTATACATGAGGCGATTCTGGGAGTTTAGAAGAAGCATGTATGGCAAGACTGTAAACCCGAGAAGCATCAATTGAGCGCTATCCGATAAATAAGTCGGATAAAAATTATGCCAAAGCCATGCGGAAGCTAATATCAAGGACTGATATAAGAATATATAATTCCAAGCTTGCAATTGATATTTGGACGATGCCCTATAATTGGTATAGAAAACCTGGGACAGGTTAAGCGGAAGTTGATATACGACCCCCTCCAGTAACCTTAAGACCCAAAATAGTAAGGACGCCTGCTGCACGCTAATAAACGGCGCAAGGACCAGCTGCATCCCAGGCCTGTACACAGCGACACTCATACCTTCAAAGATTGTGTGTAACGAATATTTTCCGTGATATAACGCAAATATTTTTCCATTTTTCTTGCTTGGAGATAACAAGCCATGGATTAGAATATAAGACCCAGTAATTAAAAATAAACCATTTTTCTGAACCGTAATAAAAACATATGGCGACAATTCAGTGCTGTAAAATCCAACAATAAAAAATACGGTTAAAGATAAACCATTAATTATTAGATACAGCCGCGCTAATTCCTTATACAAGTTCTCTTTTCGTAAAACACTTTCAAATATATAGCTAATATTTATCGCTACTGATAGGCAGGCAGCATATATCAACAAGTCGCTGGATAAATCAAAATGGCGTGATAAATAATCATCAAACTGGTTAAAAATTAAAAATACAACGGCAACCAATAATATTTGTACATATATTAGAACTGCTATTTCGTTTCTAAATAAGAACTTCCTTCGCATGATAGCGTGCTTACTTATAATATTTGAAAATCCGGAAATAACCTCCATTAAAAGAATTAGCCGAGTAAGATTAAAGTAAGCCTCCGACTCAAGGAGACTAAAAGTCAGACCAAGCACCAACAAGGTACTTCCACGAATAATTACGGACGATAAGAGATTGTAGAGGGTATGTTTAGTAAGCGTCATTTACTAAATTACAAATTAAGTCCGTTTCTTTTTGACGTAGGTTCACATGCGTTGGGATACACAAAACTCTTCGGGCGATGTCGGCTGCAATTGAGCAGTTTTCAGCGAGGCAAGGAAAAAAATACCGCCTCGAAGTAACTCCCCAGTCAAGAAATAAGCCCATTATATCAAGCACTCTATCCTCGCTAGAAAAGATCAAGGGCGTATAAAGATTATTATTTATTATGCTAGGATTATCTCTGATAAAAAAAATCTGTGGAGGCAGAGCCTCCCTATATTTTTTTTCAATTTCCATTCTTTTCCTAAATATTTCTTCATAGCTTTCTAATACCGCCAACCCGAGTGCCGCATTCAATTCAGATAGTTTCCCATTTGTGCCACAGAATGTGGTTATCCCTGAAGATAGGTTGAAGTTTGTAAAATCTCTTAATTTCTCGTTAAATTGTTCGTCTTTAAAGTGTACAACACCACCTTCGCCACAATTAACTCCCTTTGTGGCATGCAGGCTGAGAACTGAAGCGTCACCCATACCGAAAACCGACTGATTACCCTTAAAAACACCAAAGCAATGGGCTGCATCGTATATGACAGGGACATTATAGTCGGTCCCGATGGAACTGATTTCCTCATCATTGCACGGTACTCCGTAAACATGAACCGGCATAATTGCAGCTGTATCAGGAGTTATTGCCTCGATTAATTTACCAGGGTCAATATTGCCATCATGCATAACATCACAAAAAACGGGATGAAAGCCAGCACTAACAATTGCGCACACAGTTGCCTTAAATGTAAATGGCGTAGTAATCACTTCTTTTCTGCCAGGTTTAGCTAAAATTCTTAGGGCAATTTCTAAACCGATCGTACAATTAGAGACACAGGTCACATCATTCAATAAATGTATTTTCGCCACTTCACTTTCAAAATTCCTAACTAATGGCCCGCGATTACTCAGTATTTTAGATTGCCAAGAATCTTCGAGATAAGAGGTAACTCTTTTTAAGTCAGGTAGGAAGGGTTCTGAAATATTTATCATGAGATCAATGCCCGCACATAGTCAGCATAGTCACCAGAACTATTGAATGCGCGTGTATTAGACAACTGAGTTTTATCTATGAAGTTCCTTGCGTATGCTATTTCTTCCAAACAAGCGATTTTGAACCCGTGAGATTCCTGAATAGCCTCAACTAATCTACATGCACGATGCATCGATTTGTGTGAACCACAGTCAAACCACGCCAGACCTCTTTCTAATACAGACACATCTAACACTCTATCGTTAAGTAATAACTGATTAAAATCAGTTATCTCAAACTCCCCACGATCAGACTTGTTAATATGAGAGAGCTTTTTCAACTGCTCATTTTTAAAAAAATATAACCCAATGCTTATAAGATTTGATTGAGGATCGGACGGTTTCTCGACTAACCGCTTAGGCTTTCCGGTTTTATCTAACTCAATAACCCCATAATTTGAAGGGTCTTGAACACGATAACCAAAGATAGTTGATCTTTCAGACGAAATAATTCGCTGGAGGGTCCTAGTCAAGTGTGTCCCATATAATATGTTATCTCCTAAAGTAAAAAATACATCTGAACTGCCAATATAATCACGAGCCAATAAAAGACCATGAGCAAGACCTAAGGGTTCTGACTGCAAAATATAGGAGAACTTAACTCCAAATTCAGACCCATCGCCTAATAATTTCTTATATCTTTCAAGATTATACTCATCGGCAACAATCCCAATCTCAACAATCCCAGCTAAGAGATGTAATGAAATTGCATAATATATCAATGGCTTGTCATAAATGGGTAATAGCTGCTTGTTAATAACGTCCGTTATTGGATACAAACGACTCCCTTTACCACCAGCCAATATAACGCCTTTGATTCTGTTTAATTTATTACGCATATTCCCTTCAAAGTTTGTTAAGAGTTTGATGGTAACGATAGGAGTCATAAACTGTGATCTTAGGTTGCTGTGCCCCCTTAATGACATTCAAGAAATGCTCAAATTGGAGCTCAAAAGGATCCAGTGACCTTGCCACGTTGAAGACCTCAGTCTCCAACTCTTTCCACCAATTCTGGTTGACATCTTGTTTATAAATCTTCATTTCGGGCACGGAAAGACTTCCATGTGAGCCAAATATGGTATAGCAGCTCTCTGAATAGTTTGGATAGCTAGGATTTTCTCCCGTTGTTAATTCCCATGAAAAGGGAGAGACTGAGCAGTCACTTAGAAAAAATGAACCAAGAACACCCTTTTTGGTCTCGAATATAAAAGATACCGTGTCTTCGACTTCATAGCCACGACTTTTGCTTGAACGGAATGAGTTAACATTGTTTATCTCTCCAAGTAGATATTCAATCGTAGCAATTTCATGGCTCATGTTTATCGCAATTGGACCACCTCCTTTTTTCGTCCTCCAATCACCCTCCAAGAAATATTGGTCAGGTTTATAAAACGCAGCTGAACCAGAAAACCCGACAATATCTCCCAACCTCCCATCATCTATAATGCGCTTGACTTCCGCCAAAAGTGTATTATGCAATCTATGGTGACCTACCAGTATGTTAAGGTCACTGGTTCTGCATACCTTAATAAAGTCTTTAAAATCTTGGTCATCTTCCGCTAATGGTTTTTCTACTAAAAAATTATTACTGGCCCTCCTAAGCTTTAAGACAATGTCTAGATGAGAGGAATTTGGAGTCGCAACAATTACACCATCAAAAAAGCTTTCAGTGTGTAGTAATTCATCTATGCTACTAAAGTAAGGTATCCCTTTGGCCTCACAAAAGTTCTTTCCATTCAAACACCCTGTACCAAGGACAAATATCTCCGATACATTTTCATTTACTTCGCAAACTTGAATATGCTTTTTCCCTATCAAGCCAGGGCCAACCACTAAAATTCTCATTTAACTGCTCTATTTTCAGGAATAAAGAAAAAGATACTCTCCGACCAACCCTGTGTGTAGTGACGAAAATAAATGCGATAGTTGTGAGCTATCTTGTCTTTGAAAAACTTAGGAATTTTTAAAAAATCATCTTCTTTATGATATGTCGCTACTGCTATACATGGGTTGCCTTCATTTATATAGTTACTAGCTCCTTCTAAACACGATAACTCTGAGCCTTCAATATCGATTTTAATTAAGTCCGCAGGCAGTATGGTTATATCATCGAGCTTTTTTACACTAATTGAAAAGTCACCGTTTTTATCAATTATTGAGGATGAACCAGACCCACTCATTTTAGTTTGACAGTTATTATCACCAAGACCATGATTATGATATTCAACGCATGTGAATTCTCGGAGCCGTCTTTTAGCATTTGATAAGTTTTGTATATTGGGCTCGAAAAAATCTACTCTACCCAGGGATGGCAGATTATTCAAAAATAGCTCACTGGTATCGCCATCAAATCCACCGACATCCAAAAGAGACATAGGGTTAATTATTTTTGCCATATCTAGATATTGTTCTGAAGTTCTTACCTTAAAGTCTTTCATAACTAGCAAATTTCCAGTACTTCGATATTCGACTACCTTTCGAAATTCATCTCTCGATTGATCATCAAATAACGAAGATTCAAATACAGAAAGTTGATTTTTGTACCTAGAGAAACTTTTAAATTGCTTAGGAAGAACTTCAGCTAACTGTTTAAAAAAGTCAGTAAAATAAATTACTTCTGCGCCTAATGACTCGAAATAATTCTGCGTGGCAATAGGTGATATCGACGACGAGCAGTTCACCACAACATACTCCAAATTAATCTCTAGAGAGCTAACAATCGGTACACCTTCAAAGTCGGAATTAACTGTGAAGTCATTAATTACACCATGAACTTTGATTCCATGCCGCAGTGCTAAAGATAAAGTTTCCTTAGTATCGTCGTTGATACCAACCAAATATATGTTCTTGAATATCATAATATCGCAATCCGTTTTTTTATGGTTGAGAGGTAATACACTGATCGATTTCTATTCGCCTTAATAAAGTTAGAACACTTACCAAAACTACTAAATTAGATACTCCGCAAAGGTATAAACGGTTGATTATGCAGCTCCTCTCAGCGAAAGGCATTTGGCAAAAATTAAGTTCAAAGAATTCAAAATCGCCCATGTTTATATATTTATTTACATCAGTCTTATTTCAGCCAATTTAACGCAAAACTGACTACCCCCATAACTGCAGTAGTTAATGGACCCGGTTTTATCTCAGGCAGTTTTATCTGGGCCAGGCAACATTACGTGACTTAGTTTGCTGATGATGCATCATTCCAAATTCACCAGGCGGCCAGGCTACGATGGGATGCAGTAGTCGGCGGTTATTAACCCATTCCACCCAAGTCAGTGGCGCGTTCTCCCCGTCATTAAGCCCGCGCCAAAGGCTGTCTTTTTGAATAGCCTCCGTCCTGTAAAGTCCACTGATAGCTTTTGCCGACCTCTCATCGTAGCAACCCCCAACACTACCAACTAACGAATTAAAGCCTGCTAAGGTCAGTTGATCAGTATAGCGAATGGTCAAACACTGACTGCCTCTATCGCTATGATGGATAACGCCTTTGAAGTTTCCTCGAGCCCAAAGTGCCTGCTTCCGTCCATCTAAAATTAAAATAATCCTCTCGTTTTTTCAAATCAGACTCTTCCATATCTATCTTCAAACCTTACAATATCGTCCTCTCCAAGATATGATCCTGTCTGAACTTCAACGATTTCTAAAGGTAACTCTCCAGGATTCTCTAATGCATGGACCTCGCCGATTGGAATATAAGTTGATTGATTTGCCAATAAGAGGAAGTTTTGATCTCCATTTGTTACTCTGGCTATTCCAGAAACCACAATCCAATGCTCAGCGCGATGATTATGCATCTGCACGCTCAATTTTGCTCCTGGGTTAACCGTAATTCGCTTGATCTGATAACCATTCCCCGCATCGACAGAATCATACTTGCCCCAAGGACGGTAAACCTCTCTGTGGAGCTCCAACTCCGATCTATTAGCTAATTTTAGTTGCTGAACGATTTCTTTTACGTCGTGGACAGAATTTTTATCAGCGACCATAACCGCATCCTTGGTAGTGACTACTACCAAATCATCCACGCCAACCATTGTTACAAGCTTATCTTCCGCACGAACATAATTATTTTTGCACTTTAGGAGTAACACATCACCTATACCAACGTTACCATCATAGTCTTTATCGCTGATCGCCCAGAGAGATGACCATGATCCAATATCGTTCCATCCAGCATCTATAGGTACTACAACGGCGTCTACAGTTTTTTCCATTACGGCGTAGTCAATGGAATCCTCCGGACACCCCCAAAACTCCTTTGTACCCACTCTCAAAAAATCAAGATCATTTGTCTTCGCAGTTATCGACAGTAAGCACGCCTCATAAATATCAATTTGATACTTTTTGAGTTCCTCAATATATCGGCCTGCCTGAAACAAGAACATACCACTGTTCCAATAAAAGTTGCCCTTACTAATAAATCTTTCCGCTGTGTCAACATCAGGTTTCTCCACAAAAGAGGTCACAGCAAATCCATGACCATCAGCATCTCCAGCTTGAATGTAACCGTAACCGGTGTTTGGCTCATCGGGCACCACACCAAAAATCGCGAGCTTCCCCCTTTCAGCTAAAGAAATAGCATTGCTAACAGCCTTGGTAAATTCATCCTCATCTCGAATCACATGATCCGCGGACAACACCAACAACAGAGTACTCGGATCTTCTTCCAACAGCGCAGCTAATGCAATGGCAGGAGCGGTATTTCTCGCCACTGGCTCTAAAATAATAAGCCCAGAACTGTCAATCTGTCGCAGTTGCTCCGCCACAAAAAACCGATGCTGTTCGCTACAAATCGTAACCGGTTTTTCAACAGCCAAGCCTGACAATCGCTCAACCGTTTGTTGAAGCATTGTCCTCTCACCGTGTAATGCTTGGAACTGCTTGGGATAGCCTGAACGAGATAAGGGCCAGAGACGGGTTCCAGACCCACCAGCCAAAATGACAGGGACTATCCTTCGACTTTTACTATTAACCATGTAATCATCCATCGATTAAGTATCTGGTTGTGAACCAAAAAGCTCAATATACCAAGTGATAAACTTCTTAAGCCCTTCCTCTATAGATGTCTCAGACCTGAACCCAACATCCGCTTCAATATCAGTAACATCTGCAAATGTAGTTGGTACATCCCCAGGCTGCATCGGAAGCATATTACGAATCGCAGGTTTACCACAATTAGCCTCAATGACACTAATGAATGACTGTAAAGTGACTGGCTTATTATTCCCTATATTATAAATTTTATAAGGCGGTGCACACGTCGTAAGCTCATTGCCACAATTTTTGGGTATACGATTCAACGTCCTTAAGACACCCCCAATAATGTCATCGATATAGGTGAAGTCGCGCTTCATTTCACCATTATTATATACATCAATCGGGTCACCATTAAGTACAGCTTTTGTAAACTTATAATACGCCATGTCTGGTCTACCATGGGGTCCGTAAACAGTAAAAAATCTTAGCCCTGTTGTTGGTATATTGTATAAATGACTATAAGTATGAGCCATTAATTCATTTGACTTCTTGGTAGCTGCATATAACGAAATTGGATAATCTACCCGATCTTTTGTACTAAATGGTTGCCTAACATTTAAGCCATACACAGAGCTGGAAGATGCATATACCAAATGCTTTACCTTTGAATGGCGACACCCTTCAAGAATATTCACAAAACCAACTAGATTAGAATCAACATAGGCATGAGGGTTTTCTAGAGAATATCTTACCCCTGCCTGTGCAGCAAAGTTAACCACTACGTCAAATAAATGTTCAGAAAATAACTGCTCCATCAGAGCTCTATCTGATATGTCAGCCTTTATAAATTGGAAGTTAGAGCATTTTGGGTGCTTGGCTATCTCATCCAATCGGAGCCTTTTCATTGCTGGATCGTAATAATTATTCAAATTATCAACCCCAACCACTTTATCGTCACGATCAAGTAACGCCATAGTTAGATGAAAACCGATAAAACCGGCAGCACCTGTTACTAAAACTTTCATTTAGTCATTTCCAAATAGATCTCGAGTGAATACTTTTTCTTCAATATCAAAAAGATCAGCATTCATGCGATTTGAGATAACAACGTCTGAAAAACTTTTAAACTCATCAAGGGACACTAAAACCTTGGATTTAAAAAACTCAGATTCACTATAGGTTGGCTCATAGATAACAATCTCTATACCCTTTGCCTTTAGTCTCTTCATAATTCCCTGGATTGCACTTGATCTAAAGTTGTCGGATCCCTGCTTCATTACCAAGCGGTATATACCAACAACCTTGGGATTTAATTTAATGATGGAGTCTGCAATAAAGTCTTTGCGGGTGGTATTTGAAGACACAATCGCCTGGATCAATGTCTGCGGCACCTGATCATAGTTCGCTACCAACTGCTTTGTATCTTTTGGCAGGCAGTAACCTCCGTACCCAAAAGACGGGTTGTTATAACTATCGCCTATTCTCTCATCAAGACATACGGCGTTGATGATGCTCTTGGTATCAAGATCATGGGCAAGTGCATAGGAATCTAACTCGTTAAAGAACGATACCCGCATAGCAAGATAGGTGTTGGCGAATAGCTTTACTGCCTCAGCCTCTGTTGCGCAGATAAATAAAGTCTCTATATCCTTTTTCTCAGCACCCTCAACTAAGAGGTGAGCAAACGCTTTTCCAGCCTCTAACTGGCTGCCCACAATAATGCGCGATGGGTAAAGGTTATCCTTTAACGCCTGCCCCTCTCGAAGAAACTCAGGCGAGAAGATAACGCGGTTTGTTGCATATTTTTCTTGTAGTGATTTGGTATGCCCCACTGGAATGGTTGACTTAACCACTACAAGGGCATCTGCATTAAGCTCTAACGCATCACCTACTACACTATCTACCGAGCTGGTATCAAAGCAGTTAGTATCAGGATCATAGTTGGTAGGCGTTGCCACCACTACGAAGCTAGCCCCTTCATAGGCCGCCTGCTTTTCAAGGGTCGCTGTGAGGCTTAACTGTTTTTCGGCTAGGAAGGCTTCAACCTCAGCATCAGCGACAGTGGACTGCTTGTTATTTACCTTTTTAACCCGCGAAGCGTCCACATCAAGGACCACCACATCGTTGTGCTGGGCAAGTAGCACTGCGAGGGACATGCCCACGTAGCCAGAACCGACAATAGTAATTTTTGTTTTGTTCGTCAAATTGATACCTGTAATTTAATACTAATTTTTTGCTTTACTATAGAAATATAAAATAACGAAATTAAGCCCTTTATCTAAGCAGGTTTTGTTTAACACCCTAATTTTATAATCAAAGTAAAAACACTATAAATGCGAACCATTAATAACTATGTGTTTAGTGCCGAAGCTATTTTTTAAGCTTCTCTGCTATCAAAAAACCTAGCTCCAAAACCTGATCAGCATTCAAACGGGGATCACAATAAGTTTTGTATGCCTTACCCAAGTCGGCGTCTTTAAGCCCATGAGCACCACCAGTACACTCAGTTACGTTTTGCCCAGTCATTTCTAAATGCACGCCGCCAGCATGTGTGCATTCAGCCGCATGAATTGCAAAAAACTCAGAGAGCTCGTGCAAAATTGCGTCAAAATCACGAGTTTTATAACCTGAACTTGATGAATAAGTATTTCCATGCATTGGATCTGAAATCCAAGTAACATGCTTACCTTCTTCTTGAATTTTACGAATCAAAGCGGGTAGCTTGTCACCCAACTTTCCTGCACCCATACGAGTTATTAGACTTAACCGACCAGGTTCATTAAGAGGATTAAGCTTATCAACCAGCCGCAATAAGTCCTCAGAAGTCATGCCTGGACCAACTTTCATACCAATCGGGTTGTTGATACCGCTCATAAATTCAATATGCGCATAATCTAATTGACGAGTGCGCTCTCCTATCCAGAGCATGTGAGCCGAACAGTCATATAGCTTTCCCGTAAGGGTGTCAATTCGAGTAAGCGCCTGCTCATAGTTAAGCACTAATGCTTCATGGGAGGTGTAAAGAGTTGTTTCATGCAGCTGGGGGTGCTGGTCAGTACTAATACCAATGACATCCATAAATGCTAGCGTTTCTTTGATTGCATTAGCTACAGATTCAAACTTATCTTTACGTGAATTAGAGCCTAAAAAATCGAGGTTCCATTGGCTAACTTGATGCAAATCGGCAAGGCCTCCTTGCGAAAATGCCCTAAGAAGATTCAAAGTTGCAGCAGACTGGTTGTAAGCTGTTATCAACCGATTCGGGTCTGCTTGTCTTGCTTCTTTTGTAAATTCGATACCATTAATCATATCTCCACGATAACTGTCCAACGTAATAGCCCCAATTGTCTCTTGAGTGGACGAGCGTGGTTTTGCGTATTGACCCGCCATACGGGCTATTTTGGTTACTGGCTGGCCACCTGAATAGGTCATAACGATAGCCATCTGTAACAACACTTTAAAGGTGTCTCGAATATTAGACGCATTAAATTCTGAGAAAGATTCTGCACAGTCACCGCCCTGCAATACAAACCCTTTCCCACGCGACACAGCACTTAATTCGGCAAGAAGATCACGTATCTCTTCAGCAAAGACTAATGGTGGAAACCCAGCCAAACTAGCCTCTACACTCTTTAATTTTTCATGATCGCTATAATTAGGTTGTTGGCCAATTGGAAATTTTCGCCAGCTAGTATAGTTAGCACCACTCATTAATCACTCCTAAAACCTTAAGTCCACGACTGTATTTATTTAAAAATCTAGACATGTTATTTATAGAAAATCTTTATTTATAAATTTGACACTGCTCCGCTGGGCTTAACATTCTTTAATATTTACTGCTTACAGGCATTTGATAATAGAATTTATTACCATTTAAAAGGCCAATTAAGTTATCGCCAATACTAAAAAATGGTTTCCAAAAATTCTCACAGGCATTACCTCTTAACTCTAGGTATTCAGCGAAGTAAGATTTGGAAATTAAACATAAAACTGAAACCAACTTGGTAACTATCTAAGAATTTCTTCTTCAATATGATGGAGCTCCATACTTTTAAATTTCAATAAATACAGGGCTTTAGCGTAGACGAACAATTCCCTCCATCTACCAAAATATGAGGACACAATTCGCTTCAAATACGGAATATTAATGTCCCCGGTGAGCTCATACCGCTCCAATTTACCAACAAAATGCTTCAGGGCAGTCATATCAGAGGAGTCATACGCCAAGTATCGGCAGCGCTTCGAAATCCCAGCATGATGAAACATATTTTTGAGAATCGCATCACGAAATACAATATTTGGAATTACGATTATAGAGATCCCTTTTTCAGGACTTTCACTAAATATGTCAGTCCTGACCAGGTTGCCTTCGCTTAAAAGTAGAGATTCGCAAGGGCCATCTGGGTTTGTGATCAGGAACCGAAATTTAGCCTTGCAATTTATAGCACCAGATTTTTTAAGGATCGAGTGAAACCTGTCTAATACTTTTTCATTTATCTTGAGCTTTAACTCTCGATTTCGAGAGACAGTTAAACGCTCATGCTCATCTTCTAGGTATCTTTTAATATAATTTTGACTATCTAAAAAGCAATCTTCATCGGCAAAACTGAAACCACCATCACTACTCCAATTAGAACCAGGCAACATAACCTTCAGGCTCCAATCGAGACCAACATCTAGGCCTTCAATATAATCCCTAAGCTCAATTGGATTGGAAATATAGCTGTTGAATTTGAGTACGTCTTCATTTAGGTGGCAGTGGTTAGATGCAAACGGTACAGCAAACTTAGGCTTCACTACATCCATGAATAATTTGAATGATCTGAAATAATGCTCGCGGTCATCACTTATAAATGATTCATCTCCAGGGATCTCATAACAAATCCTTGTATTTGCTGACGAATGGGAACGCAAAGCAAAGTCTATCGGACCGTGATTTCTTACTATTTTTCTCAGAGGCCAACCAGCAAATTTTGCATCATTAGCATTCAGGATAGTAGTTCCGCCAGCCTCGATTACAATTGCACTATCAGTAAGTAATAGGCCGAAGTTATAAAATGTGACCTTTATATCACCTATATTTATTGACTTGGAGTGGGACAATCTTCTGATATTTTGGAATCCGATTGACCTCAGATCCTTTTCTGATCTTAGATTAGGGTCCTCAGCGGTAATGACTGTCTTCCCTTTAAAATACTTTTTTAAAGTAGGCCCATGCCAGTGATCCCAATGGACGTGGCTAATCACGACGGCATCAACATCCTCCAAATCAGATTTACTAAACGATGGCTTGGGGAAATTCCACCATGAACGCCAATAACATGAACCGACTAACCAAGGATCTACTACTACAGAAGAGGCCTCAGTCTTAACAAGCATGCATGCATGAGAAAGTATCTTTATTTCACAACCCAATGTACATAGTCCTTGAATTTAAGAATAGCCTTTATCACTGACCAGACACACCACTCATCGCCGCACTCTCAATCATCTGTGAGGACCTTAGTCGACTCAGCGTGATGAGGTAAACAGCAAACTGCAGGCCAAAAACACCAAACCAGGCATTGCTCTCAACAGGGATCCAGCCAAGGGCGTAAATTATCAAACAGGCCCCTGATGAGGCACCACTGATTGTCAGCCCTGTTAATGAGTTAGGCGTAACCCGTGACTTAAAACTTTGGCAATAAAAGGCATAAAGCCGGTTGTGAAGGTGTCCGTTGTCAGCCTGAAACGGTGACTGCCCCTTTCGCATCCGGCGGACAAGGCTCACCACAAAATCAACGCAGGGGTAAGACAAAAGGCACGCCATAAACCCGGCCGAAAAGTCACCCTCGGCCACACCCAGCAACCCATAACACACCAGCGCGGCACCAAGCCCGTAGCTGCCCATGTCCCCAAGAAAGAACCAACCCGATACGACATTAAAAATCAAAAACATCAGACACACAAAAAACAGCACACCCTCGGCAGGACGGCCATACTCTAAAAACAATAGCCCAAAAGCGATGGTTGCCACTCCGGGGATCAGCCCGTTGGCACCGTCAGCCATGTTAAAGGCATTGATAAAGCCAACACAAAATACTGTGCAAAGACCCCAGGCAATTAAGGGGAAAGAGAGCAAGTAATCGATGCCCGGGACGCCTATGGATGAGGGCACTACATTCGGCGTTGTCCAGAGGAAAAAACCAAACACCAGCAGCTTAACCACCAGCCGAAAATACGGGCTCAATAAATCCGCCTTGATATCCTCAGCACCACCCAGAATCACACACACAAAGACCGTGGACCAGAGGTGCAGGAAGGTCACATCACGCACCACACCGGGGGTATAAGAGCTCAATAGGACCATACCAATAAGGAACAGAATAAAGGTAATAACAATGGCAACGCCACCCAAGCGAGAGGAATTTTTAGAGCTGATGCCATGAGACGCCGCAGAGTCCCTACCCGCGCGCAGGGTAGACAGGGCAAGCATCACAATAATGGCTCCGAGTCCTGTTAGACCGAAGCTCAGAAGCGCCAAGAGGGCCATCACGACGTACTTGGTCCGCGTCGCTCTACTCGCGCTATTGCCAAGCTTTGTAGTGCTGTCAGACACAGAGCTCAATTGACTACATCCCCTGGCTTTATGCCATTAGTCTTGTCATCCGCAAGACTTCGATCTTCATCCTTAATAATCACGGTGCTCTCACCACGCTCAATCAACTCACTCGCAACGCGGCTCCCTATAAACCCCACCAGTATCAACCTACCCGGTGCGTTGACATTACTCACCACAGACCCATCAAAACCAGAACTAATAGCGGCCTGAGATAGCTTGGACACACCACTGATACCCAAAAGCATCAGAATCATCCCAACCAGCAGTGTCAATGAGAATCTGTTCATAGGGTTA
>Ga0206130_10001790_pt1 | contig 30904 bp, 23 predicted proteins | sample Helgoland_Spring_9_FD_148637 | JGI IMG/M metagenome (GOLD analysis project Ga0206130, IMG submission 148637) | Pelagic subsurface seawater microbial communities from Kabeltonne, Helgoland, North Sea - Helgoland_Spring_Bloom_20160512_1 | ecosystem: Environmental > Aquatic > Marine > Epipelagic ...
TCTCTGGCACTTATACTTTCTGGATTAGTGTTTTACAACAGAAACAAATGGATAAAAAAACAGAACAAAATAGCCTTTCAAATAGCTGGTGGAATTTTAATATCGCTAGTGGCTTTTACTGCTTATGCCTATTTCCTAAAAGGATCCAATGATTTGTTTGTAATTCAAACCTACAAGATTCAAAAGTTCTATGGTTTTTACATTGGCGCTACTTTTTCCGGAGTGATAGGGGTTGGTTTTTACCCCATAATGGGAAGTAGGGTATGGTGTAGATTTGGCTGCCCTATGGCTGCACTTTTAGGTCTCCAACAGAAGTTCTTCTCAAGATTTAGAATCACGACCAACGGATCTCAATGTATATCCTGTGGAAATTGTAGTACCTATTGTGAGATGGGAATCGATGTCAGAGCATATGCTGAAAAAGGACAAGATATCGTACGTGCCTCATGTGTAGGCTGCGGTATATGCTCAGCGGTTTGCCCAAGAGGTGTTCTCAAGCTCGAAAATGGCCCTGCTATCCAGGACCGCGCTACGGCTAAGCGGGCAATTTTCATCAGTGAAGATAAGGTTGGACTTTTAGATTAATTATCTAAAATCAATCTCTGTATTATCGCCAATATTCAAGGACTGTCTTAATCCTGTTATAGAAGTATCGTTGCCTATTACGGAATTGAACAGGACTGCCTCGTTGATATGCACAAAGTTGCCCAAGATAGAATTCTTAATAATAGCTGAGGATAATTTACTGTTATTACCAATCGTCACATGGGGGCCAATAATAGAGTCATTGATCTGACACCCTTCTCCAATATTTACAGGAGGTATGATAATAGAATTATTTAGATTATTAACTATTGGCGTTTGAAAATCTTTCTTTTCAAGCATCAATGCATTTGTTTCTAGCAAAATATCTTTTCGCCCACAATCAAACCAGTTATCCACACTCTCCGTCTTAATTTTGCATCCCTCGCTAACCATACCCATAAGTGCATCAGTAAGCTGAAACTCGCCGTCTGATTTTACATCAGCGTCAATATTCCGTTTTAGGCTTTCAAAAAGAGCTTTAGTATCCTTGATTTTGTAAAAACCAACAAGTGCAAGATTCGAAAGTGGAATATTGGGTTTTTCAACTAGGCTAGTCACATAACCATCCTTGCCAATAGTGGCCACTCCAAAAGATCTTGGATCACTTACTTTCTTTACGCCAACATAGTTCATGGGACTTTTCATGACCTTATCCAAATCAAAATTAAGGATAGTGTCCCCAAAGAAAATCACAAGTTCTTGTGATAGGTCGATCTCATTTTCAGCAAGTAAAATCGCATGCCCTGAACCCAATCTATTTTCTTGCTTAATAAAAGTACATTTAAGCTCAGGATATTGATCCGAAATATAGTTTCGAATCTTCTCGCCCAAATAACCTATAATAAAAACAAATTCAGTAACTCCAACACGTTTTAGGTCATCAATAATAAAGGAGATGATCGGCTTACCCGCTACAGGAATAAGTGGTTTTGGTTGCGTATAAGTTAGGGGCCTTAGGTTCTTGCCCGCTCCTGCTACTGGGATGACTGCGATCATTCTAATGAATTATTGTTTATATAAAGATACATTCTTGACAAAGCAATATCAAACAAGCTGATATAAAAGCAAGTACAACAGATGTAAAAAGCAAAAGGCTGACCAAATAATGGTCAGCCTTCTAAGCTATATATATTTCTTGGTTTAAGCAGATTCTAAAGCTGCTGCACCACCCACAATCTCTGAAAGCTCTCTTGTAATAGCTTCCTGACGGGCTTTATTATATGAAATCTTAAGATCTTGCAATAATTCCTGTGCATTTTCAGTCGCATTATCCATTGCAGTCATACGTGCACCATGCTCTGAAGCATGCGTATCTAGCAAGAACTTTTGGAAAGTTGTCTGCAAAATTGAAGGCACTAAATAGTCCAACAATTCCGAAGTACTAGGCTCAAAAATGTAATCAGATTTTAGCTTGCTTGAATCATCCGCAGCAACTTCAACTTTTTCAACTGGAAGGAACTGAACACATTCATGCTCCTGAAGTGCTGCATTCTTGAAGCTAGCATAAGCAACATCAATTCTGTCGTAAACTTTATCTTCAAACTTATCCATAAGCAACTGAGAAACCTCTGAAACATTATCAAAAGAAAGATTGCTGAAAAGGTCAAGATTATCAGTATTGAAGTTAGCCTGTGGAAACAAACGCTTCATACCATCAAATCCCTTCTTACCGATGAATAAGATATCAAGGTTACCTGATTCTAGTTGGCTCTTATACTGGGAATTAATCTTTTTAGTAGCTGCTTTAATAATGTTAGTATTAAAACCACCACAAAGACCTCTACTAGAAGTCACAACAACCATACAAACCTTGTTCGCCATTCTTTCCTCTCCGAAAGCAGAGGCAACATCACCATCTAAATTAGACAGGATATTTTTAAGGATTTCGTTTAATTTGTTCGCGTAAGGACGCATTTGAGTAATAGCTTGCTGCGCTCTTCTGAGCTTGGCAGCAGAAACCATTTTCATTGCTTTTGTGATCTGTTGAGTGTTCTTAACAGATGTAATCCTTTCACGTACTTCTTTTAAATTAGCCATCTTTTAATGCTTTACTATAATTAGTAGCAGTAAATTATTTCACTCCTAGAGGTCTAGAAGATCCCCACTCCTAAAAGTGGGGATTTATATTCTTATATGAATTAAACTCTGTAAGGAGCTGATAATTCGTTTGCAAGTGCTGTAACCTTATCAAGGTCTTCTTTATTCAGTTTTCCAGCTCTGAACATATCCAACACTGCTGGATCACGTTGCTCAAGAGTTGAAAGGAATACTGATTCGAATTCCTTCACTTTATTAACAGGAACATCTTTCAACAAACCTTTAGTACCTAAGTAGATAATTGCTACCTGCTTCTCTACTGAAAGTGGAGAATACTGAGGTTGTTTAAGAATTTCAACGTTACGTTTACCTTTCTCAATAACCATTTGAGTCGCAGCATCCAGGTCAGAACCAAATTTAGCGAATGCCTCTAGCTCACGGTATTGTGCTTGATCAAGTTTCAAAGTACCAGATACTTTTTTCATTGACTTAATCTGAGCAGAACCACCTACACGAGATACAGAGATACCCACATTAATCGCTGGACGTACACCTGCGTTAAATAGGTTTGACTCCAAGAAGATCTGACCATCTGTAATAGAGATCACGTTTGTTGGAATATATGCTGAAACGTCACCCGCTTGTGTTTCAATGATTGGAAGAGCGGTTAATGAACCACCACCTTTCACTATAGAGTTACCGTTAGCGTCTTTTGCATTTTTTAGAGAATCTGGAAGATCATTCATCTCTCTAGCAATGTCATCATTGTTGATCACCTTTGCAGCACGCTCAAGAAGACGAGAGTGTAGATAGAATACATCACCAGGATATGCTTCACGACCTGGAGGACGACGAAGCAATAGAGATACCTCACGGTATGCTACAGCCTGCTTTGATAAATCATCATAGATGATCAATGCAGGACGACCAGTATCACGGAAGAACTCCCCAATCGCAGCACCAGCAAATGGAGCATAGAACTGAAGTGGAGCAGGATCGGCAGCAGAAGCAGATACAATAGTTGTATAAGCCATAGCACCTTTTTCCTCAAGAATACCGGCTACGTTAGCAACTGTAGAAGACTTCTGACCAGAAGCAACATAAATACAGTATACAGGTTCACCTTTATCGTAGAACTCACGTTGGTTAAGAATAGTATCGATAGCAATTGCTGTCTTACCAGTCTGACGGTCACCAATGATCAACTCACGCTGACCACGACCAATCGGAATCATGGAATCGATAGACTTAATACCAGTTTGAAGTGGTTCAGCTACTGGCTCACGATAAATTACACCTGGAGCTTTACGCTCGATAGGCATAGAATATTTTGTACCAGTGATTTCACCTTTACCATCAATAGGCTGCCCTAGTGGGTTCACAACACGACCAATCATGCCTTCACCAACATCAATAGAAGCAATCTTTCCTGTACAACGTACTTTAGATCCTTCTTTGATACCTTCACCAGAACCAAGAAGTACAACACCTACGTTGTCTTCCTCTAGGTTTAGGACGATAGCCTCTACACCTGTTTCGAATTTAACCAACTCACCAGCTTGCGCTGCCGTCAATCCGTATACACGTGCAATACCATCACCTACTTGAAGTACTGTTCCTACTTCTTCGAGCTCAGCTGCTGAGCTCGCTCCAGCAAGTTGTTGTTTCAAGATTGCTGAAATCTCATCGGGTTTAACATCAACCATTGTCTAATGTTTTATAATTCGACTGAAAATTATTCAAATTACTTGGAGATAATCTTGGAAACAAAAATATTTCCTTTAAACTCCTTTCTTAAATTATCTAGCTTCTTAGCGATTGTAGCATCGTAAAGCTTATCTGAAGTCTCAATTTTGAAACCACCTATAACCTCTGGATCAACCACCAAATTCAAGTCAATATTTGATTCTGCTACACCAGCAGATGTCAGTTTAGCCTTAATAGATTGTACTGTAGCATCTGACAATGTACTTGCAGTAGTCAAGTGTACAGTTGAAATCTTATTAATTAGTCTGTACTGAACCATAAACTCATTCATGATCTCTGGCAAATACTGCTCACGTCCTTTACGAACTAGGATCTGAAAAAAGTTCATTGTTAACTCATCAAAAGACTTCTCAAAGATAGCCTTACAGATGGACCACTTCTTCTCAGAATTGATAATAGGACTCTTCAACATAAGGAAGAATTCTCTGTTTTCAACTGCAGAATAGAAAGTATCAACATCTTGCTTGATTCTATCTAGCTTATTTCTTTCTGATGCTAAGTCAACTATTGACTTTGCATATCTTGATGCAATTCTTAAAACTGACATATCTTTTGACTTTAAGTCTATTTGCTCTTATTGAATGTGATCCTTACAGTTTCATATCGTCAACAAGGCTGTTAGCAAACGCTTCCTGCTCCTTGTCTCCTTTTAACTCTTTCTTGATCACTTGCTCTGCGATATCTAAAGCGATAGTCCCAAGTTGATTTTTCAATTCAACCATTGCCGCTTTGCGTTGGTTTTCAATCTCAACTTTAGCAGTTTCAACAATTCTTCTTGCTTCTGCTGAAGCTTTATCTTTAGCTTCAGAAATAATAGCTGCCTTGGAATCTTTAGCCTCTTTGATAATCATTGAACGCTCCTCTTGAGCTTTAGCCAACAACTTATCATTCTCAGCCTTTAGATTAGACATCTCTTCTCTAGCCTTCTTAGCTTCGTCTAGTGCAGATTGAATATCATCCTCACGCTCCTTAAGTGCGTTTGAAATTGGCTTGAAACCGAATTTACCGATCAAAACCCAGAATAGTACGAAAATAATCGTAGTCCATACAATTAAACCTGGCTCAGGTTTAATTACTGAAAAATCTGCTAAAAATAAAATATCAAACATGGTATTAATTATGTCTAAAAGTTGAACTCTATTTTAAAAAGTATGATTCTCACGATCAAGCAACCCTTGACCGTGAGAAATCTTCATTTTTGATTATCCTTCGCTAAGGAAACCAAGAATCATTGCGATTAGAGCTGCACCCTCTACTAGAGCGGCAGTCAAAATCATGTTACTTGAGATCTTATCAGCAGCTTCTGGCTGACGAGCGATAGCATCCATCGCTTTACCACCAATCTGTCCAATACCGATACCTGCAGCAATAGCAGCAACACCTAATCCTAATGCGGTCAATTTCAGCATGATAAAAAATTTATGTTTGTTAAAATAAAGTTTCAAATATTAATGATGATGTTCCTGAACCGCCGCTCCAATATAAGAAGCAGTAAGCAGAGTAAATACAAATGCTTGTAAAAACGCTACCAACAATTCAATGGCCATCATGAACATCGTTAATGGAATCGAAGCACCAATACCAGCACCCGCACCCGCTAGATTTGCACCACTCTCTCCTAGAATAAAGATCAAACTCACAAAGGAGATGATTACAATGTGTCCAGCAGTAATGTTTGCAAACAAACGAAGCATAAGTGTAAATGGTTTAATGAATAAACCAAGAATCTCAACCGGTGTAAGTATCAAAAGTACCCACTTAGGAACTCCTGGCATAACAAATACATGCTTCCAGTAATCCTTATTTCCATTTATATTTACCACAAAAAATGTGAAAACAGCCAATACTAAAGTAAATCCTAAGTTACCCGTTACGTTACTACTACCTGGGAAGAATGGAATCTGACCCAACAAATTCAAACCTAGGATAAAGAAGAAAAGAGAAAGTAAAAATGGCATAAATCGCTCATAATTCTTCCCTATAAATGGCTTAGCAACATCGGAGATGATCATAGCTATTATTGGCTCAATCAAACTCTGAATACCCTTAGGTGCCATACCTCTTCTGGTTTTATAAGACTTAGCTATAGACAAGAACACCCATAGCATAAGAACAAAAACCAAAATCATAGAAATCACTTTCTTAGAAATCGAAAAATCCATGAATGAAGTTGTCGTAGAAGCAATATCAAAACCGCCTCCATCAAACAATCCTCCATCAAAAGTAGTCTCGCCCTCTAATTCAAAACAATTCCCTTCATAATAAACAACAGGATGGTGATCCATCTCTGTAATACAAACCTCAACCTGATCCAATGGAAAACCATGTCCTGCCTTCACACGCTTGATAACGCCGTGAGCAAGAACATATCCTTTATAGGCAAGATCTCCGTTTCCGTGATCTAGACCAAAAGTCTGACTCGAAAGCTTACTGGACATAAACACATCCAATGAACCTTCATTATTATCATATAATATACATGGAAGCGGAATATAAATATCTCCGACTACATGAAATGCATTCGCATCTCCAATATGGTGGTAAGCAGTTGATGTTACATCATATGGTCCTTCTTCGTGGTGTCCACAATCACACGTATCGTGATGTCCTCCATCATGACCGCTATGGCCATCGTTTTGATGTGAATGATCAGCGTGATCATCTCCACCGTGAGATACTTCTGTTGATTCGTGTGCGTGAGATCCATGGTCATGATCATGACCTTCATGAGAGTTCTGAGCAGTTAGCCCAAAAGTTAGACCGAAAGAAACCGCGATGCCAAGTATAAGTTTACGCATTTGATCCGATAATTTTTTTTTTGTACGTTTTGTACCTATCTAAAAATCGGCTCAAAGGTAGTACTTGTATCTCGATAAAAAAAGCTATTGCTGTATTTTTTTACACGGCAAAAAGCAATGAATTCGCTTTGAATCACAATAAGTTATCAACAAGCCGCATAAAAACAAACAAAAGACCTTACCGTAGAGTGTTTTTGTTAAATAAATTTGCAAAAAAGAGCTCATTGCAGTTGATTATTCCGAGATAGTCCAGTGAATATAAAAGACTAGAATCATGATTCATCAAAGGAGTCTTTGAATTGACTTTCGAAAATACTTATTTCGGATTCCGATTTAACTTTCATGCTACACCACTTGCAACTGACGTCACCACAACGTGCCCTGAAATCTTCATTCAATATTTCTTCGTAAGACTTATTGATCAGTAATCGCATCCATTCGACCTGATCATTAGTAAACTCTAGTTTATCTGAGTCAAAATCGACTTGGTCAGATTTTTTAGAATCTTCCAGATATTCTACCCTAAGTTCAATATTGGCGTGCTTCAAGAGGCTTGACTCATCCATCAATACCTTATAAAAGAGCATTTGAAACCAATAAACTCCACCATAGTCATCCGGCTTTGCCACCCTAAGCTTTGAAGTTTTTCGAGACGATTTATAATCAATAATTCTACTAAAGGTATTATCCACTTTATCAAATCGATCCAGTTTACCATAGATTGGAACTGTCTTGTCCAAGTAGGCCTTTACAGGCAATTCGCCTTTTGATTGTGCTGAGACTCCCTTGGCTGTATAATCCCAAAACGAAGGGAGGATTTCGTTGCCTTTGGAAAGCAAATCCTCAAATGACTTATCATTTAATAGGTAACGACTTTTTTCAGCGACTTTTGCAAATGTATTCTTTATGAGTTTAGCACTAATTTCTATTTTTTCATCACCAACAAAAACCAACAATTGATTTAGTGTCTCATGGGCCACTTGGCCAAAAACTGCATGTACATTTGGGATTGATGTTAAACCAAGAATATATTCAAAAAAGAACGTTCGCTTACACTCAAGATAAGCCCTTAAGCTACTTGCGCTGAGCTTGAGTTCTTGAATGCGTTGCTTGATCCAGTTCGCATCAAATAATCGATTTAGACGAAGATCAAAGCCAAGCATTTCTTGCATCACAAATGCATTTATTTCCTCTTTTGCAACTTGCTTATCAAGAATCGTCAATCCTTGGTCTGCTACAATCTCCGAAAGAAACAAACTTAGGGTTTGATTCTTCTCTTTGAGGTTTTTTCCAGCATAAGAAAATATAATCCTCTGCTTAGCTCTTGTCAATGCTACATAAAACAGCCTTCTTTTTGCTTCTGTTTTGTAAACCTGATCATTCTGTCGTTCAAAATCAACAACTGCACTTTGCTGATATAGCTCAGCGGGAATTGAAAACAAGCCGCCCACTTGCCTTGATTTTTCCCAAGCATCATCCGTGCAGTTAATTAAAAACACGTAACTAAACTCAAGGCCTTTAGCACCATGAGCTGTCAATAAATTAACCCCATTATCAGCAAATTCAACCTTTATGTAGTCAATACTTAAGCCATTAGAATCCAACTCTTCAAGCGTATCTAATAGCCCTTCTAAATTCAATGCAGAATCACCTTCTATACTCTCTTTTATAAAGGACCAAAAACTATTTAATACATTAAAGTCCCACTGATTTTCGGGACTATCCAATATGTAATTCACCCAATTGGATTGCTGCATAAAACGCATGACAAAACGAAGCAAATGCCCCTCTCTCAAAACTGCTTCTATTTGATCTATCTTTTCAATTGCCAGCAATAGAAGATCTTGACGAACAAAGGCTTCGGGATGGTCAACAATATATGCTTTCAATCGTATATGAGCCGTATGGCTATCCGCAGCGCTAATAGCCTTATTCAATTCGATCAATACCCTAACATCATCCATGTGAACGCCCCAATGCGGGTGAATAAGAATTCGAGGTAAAAGCTCTAAAGCTTTTCTCGGACTATTCAGGCGGTCATTAAAAAACTCCAACTCAGCTCTGATCTGAATTACATTAGCTTCGGTAAGAACATTAATTTTTCGTTTAGACTGATAGGGGATCTGTTCTTGCTGGAGCAGCATACGGATGGATTCCCCATACTTATGTTGGGTATAAATAACTGCAATCTCTGCAGGATTTACGCCACTATCAACCAGAGATTTTATCTGGTTAAAAACACCGATATTTTCTTGTATCGTATTTGGATACCGATGCACCTGAAGTGCATCTTCATCCCTAGATCGATCATCAAGCGCTGCACTAAGTCGCTTATCCAGAGCAACCGATTTAATAAGATTTACAGCTCGCTCTTCATTGTGTTCTATTAGTTTAAAGGATGCATCGAGTATCTGTTGATTAGATCTGTAATTCTCTTTGAGTGCAATAATATCTATGCTATCTTCAAATCTTTTGTACAGATCGATAAGGTTATCAAGTTTTGCACCTTGGAATTCATAGATTGCTTGGTCATCATCTCCAACCACAAAGAGATTAGGCTTCTCCCAATATCCAGACAATAATTGTAGTAACTTTTCCTGAGCTCCATTGGTATCTTGGTATTCATCGACCAAGAAATAGAGATATTTTTCTTGATAAGCACTTAGAAGGTCTTTATTTTCCTTGAATGCTTTTAAGACCCAAAGGATCATATCATCATATTCATACCGCCTGGCTTCACGCATCAACTCCATGTATCTCGGATAGCATGAAGATAGGGCAAGGAGGCGTTCCATCTTCTTCGTCTCTTTTTCTATTCGATCGAGTTTGAGATCCCCCTTTTTGTATGTTCCTGTTTTACGTTTATAAATAAATTCAGGATTACTTTTAAGTCCATCCAGGTATTTATAAACACCACTTCGTACATATTCAAAATCCCAGCCTTCTTGCTTCATCAGCTTAAAAAGAACAGAGAGTCCTTTTTCATTGACATATCTATAAAGATTATTCTTACGAAGGAGATGGTTTTTATCTAAGCCATCAATGATTGAGCGAATAATTTTTATCCGCTCCAATTCTGTTACAGGCTGGAGATCATAATGCCCAAAGAGGGCAGAATGTTCCTGAATCACACCATTACAGAAGGAATGAAATGTACTTATAGTGATCCTATGTGCTTCGGGACCTATCCACTCTAACAACCTACTTCTCATAGCGTGTGCCCCGGCGTCTGTATAAGTAAGACATAAGATGTGTTCTGCACCGGTATCAGTAGATTTCAATATATGACCGACACGAGCAGCAAGAACATGAGTTTTCCCAGTTCCTGGACCTGCCAATAATATCATTGGTCCATCTAGCTTATTAACAGCCTCTTTTTGCTTCTCATTAAGTGCCTCAAGTGCCTTTTGGAATGTTTTTTTTTTACTCACTGGTCATCATCATAGCCGGATTTAGTTCTGTCCTTAATTGATCTAAATCCCTAAATAAAATTCGTCTTCGATTGAAAGATATAATTTTTTTGGACTTTAGCTCATTCATTAGGATAGTAACTTTCTGCCTAGAAGTAAAATTAATACGAGCTATATCTTGGTGAGTAAGATTAATCTTGACTTCCTTCTCAAAGCCGACTGCTCGACCTTTTTGATCCGCAAGCATTAAAAGAAACTCGACTACACGAGTTTTGCTATCCTTAAAAATAAGATTTTCAAATCGTTTTTCAAGTTGTATCCTACGTTGACCAATCAACATATTGATCATCGAATTCACATGCAGTCGTTCTGCCATCAAACGTTTAAAATCATTCTTTTCAATGGAAAGGACTACAGACTTTTCAAGCGCTATAGTAGTCTCAAGATAGTAGGCATTAAAGAGCGCTAGCTCTCCAAAAATCTCGCCTTGTGCATATATTTCCTTTATGAATTTTCGCCCAGAAGGATAGCTGCATTCTGCTTTGAAGGCTCCAGATTTTACAAAGAAAATTTTATCTGCAAGTTCTGCAACATTATAAAGAATTGCGCCTTTGCCAAGCGTATGCTCTTCAAACAAGGATTTTTGTATTTGTTCCTTTTCGAAATACGCCAAAAAATTAGTACTCATGTTTTCATTCCAATATCCCATACCGATTATATTTGTTATGGGCATCTCTCGATTTAGTGTCTATTCGTCCGGCATCAGAGAAAATCGCTTTTGCAAAGCAGTAAGTTTGGGGTTAACCTCCCTCATTTGCAAATATCTTTCCTTAACAGTAAAGTTCTTTTTGATTACCGGTTTAGTGTCTTGCGCCTTTGGTTCAACTTCGATCTTCAATTGAAGATCTTTTACATTTAATGATTTGCGGATAAAGACCATAAGCTCTTTTTCCTTCTCAATATCTGCTCGCTGAAGATTAGATGCTACCTTAATATTCAAAAAATTATCATATAAAGACAAGTCTGCAGCCCTTAAACTCTGTTTTATTATATCAGAATCTAATTTTTCTGAGTATTCATGCCAGTATTTGCTAAGCTCTTCAAGTGAAATTTCTTTTACAGAACGATAGGATTCTTCTTTAATTTGCTCTATTTCCTTATCAAGAGACTCTAGACTAGATAACTTACCTATTGAAAGTTTAAGCTTTTTCTTTTTTGGATTCGCTTCCTGAACAGGATTCACAGTAGCCTCTTCAATTGGCTTTTGTTCTATTTTGTCTTCCAGTTCTTCCTTTGGTATTGAGACAGTTTTGGCAGCTTCATTTTCTACAGGCGTTTCTTTATGTTCCACCTGCACTTCATCCTGAGCTATTTTGGTATCAGTCTTTTTTTTTTCACTAATCAGCACTGGCCCAGTAATAGAAGCTTCAAGGATACTGCTTAAATTACTAATCTTCATAAGCATAACCTCTACCAACAGTCGCTTATTCCTAGCTTGCTTATACCCTATATCAGTTGCTGTTGCTAACTGAAGTGCTGACAACAAAAATGAACCTGAGGCTGTATTTGCCTGATCCATATATCTCGTTCTAAGGTTTTCACTACATTCTAGCAGTGCCAAACTTTCCTTATCCTTACAAACTAGTAGATCTCTTAAATGCTCTGAAAGACCAGTAATAAATATATCGCCTTCGAAGCCTTTGTCTAAAACCTCATTAAACAGAAGCAAAACCTGAGGCATGTCTTCTACAAGCATGGCATCAACGAACTTAAAGAAATAGTCGTGATCCAATACATTTAGATTGCTTATGACATCCGCGTACTTGATCGAATCTCCGGAGTAACTTACTATCCTATCAAAAATAGAAAGCGCATCTCGGAGTGCTCCATCTGCTTTTTGTGCTATGATGTGCAGAGCATCTTCCTCTGCTTGAATATTTTCTTGATCGCAAATATTTTGTAAATGGCCAACTATGCGTTTAATCTGAATACGCTTAAAATCAAATATTTGACATCTTGACAAAATGGTCGGAATGATCTTATGCTTCTCCGTTGTAGCCAAAATGAATACAGCATGCGCTGGTGGTTCCTCTAATGTTTTCAGAAAAGCATTGAATGCCGCCTGAGACAACATATGAACCTCATCAATAATAAAGACTTTGTAATCCCCTTGCTGAGGCTGAAATCGAACTTGCTCATTTAAGGCTCTAATATGCTCGACGCTATTATTTGAAGCTGCATCAAGCTCTACAATATTAAATGAGTTGTTTTTATTAAAAGAGGTACAGCTTTCACATTCGTTACAAGGTTCTTTCTCCTCAGTAAGATTTGTGCAGTTCAGAACCTTAGCAAGTATCCGTGCACAAGTTGTCTTTCCTACTCCCCTAGGCCCACAAAAAAGAAATGCATGCGCAAGGTGGTCATTCTGAAGGGCGTTCTTCAAAGTCTGTGACACATGTTCTTGACCTACAACATCTACGAATCTGTTCGGTCTATATTTACGAGCTGAAACAACAAATTTTCCCATTTAAAAAGCGGGGTTTAATGATTTTCTTACTTTTACTTTATAAACCTATAATATAAAGTTTATTTATCGCAAATTAACAAAAATTACTTGGCACACGTTAAAAAACCAAAACTCTCTATGCTGAGTATAAATTCAAATAATACATTTCAGGATGAAAATTGCAATAGCACAGCTGAATTATCATATCGGTCACTTTAAAAATAACCTAAAGGTTATGCTCGAAGCGATTGAGCAAGCTAAAAAAGAAGGGGCAGATCTAATCCTTTTTGGAGAACTAGCAAGCTGTGGATATCCCCCAAGAGACTTTCTTGAATTCGAAGATTTTATACAAAAATCAAACACTACTATTGATGCTTTGTGTGCGGCATCTGAAGATATAGCTATTGTAGTTGGGGCACCCTCAGTGAATCCTGTACCAGAAGGTAAAGATCTATACAACTCAGCTTATTTCTTGCATGAAAAAGAAATAAAACACGTTCAACACAAATGCTTATTACCTACCTATGATGTATTTGACGAATACCGTTATTTTGAACCTGCAACTGCTTTTAATCTAGTCCCTTTCAAAGGAAAAAAAATCGCACTGACCATTTGTGAGGATATTTGGAATATTGGAAATGAAAATCCCCTGTATACCACTTGCCCACTTGATGAGTATGAAAAAGATCAACCCGATTTGATCCTCAATCTTTCAGCATCTCCGTTTTCATTTGGACACATTGACGAGAGAAGAGAAATAGTTCGAGCAAATTCAGTGCGTTACAAAACCCCTCTTTTCTATGCCAATCACGCAGGTGCCCAGACAGAACTTATTTTTGATGGCGGTTCACTCGTTGCAAACTCAAAAGGTGTAATTGTTGATGAACTCAAACTGTTTGAAGAAGATATTCGATACTACGACCTTGAAGCCGTTGAAGCCACAACAGAAGACAATATTCCTACACATAACAAGATGGAGAATATACGCAAAGCATTAGTGCTTGGTATACGAGATTATTTTGCTAAACTAGGATTAAAAAAAGCTGTACTTGGACTATCAGGAGGTATTGATTCTGCCTTAGTTACTGTGTTAGCAGCACAAGCTCTTGGAAAGGAAAATGTAAAAGCGGTATTGATGCCTTCTCAATTTTCATCAGATCATTCTATTTCCGACTCTATAGAGCTTGTAAACAACTTAGGGATTGACCATAATATCATAGAAATACAATCTATTTACGACCAATTCATGGGGCAGTTACAACCCCTTTTTGAAGATAGACCATTCAATGTTGCAGAAGAAAACTTACAATCCCGAAGCAGAGGTGTGCTACTGATGGCAATCTCGAATAAACTCGGACATATTCTATTAAATACTTCAAACAAAAGTGAGCTTGCTGTTGGTTATGGTACCCTCTACGGCGACATGTGCGGAGGCTTATCTGTAATTGGAGACCTTTACAAAACTGAAGTCTTTGAACTATGCAGACACCTAAATAAAGATGGAGAAGTTATTCCTGAAAACATTATCACTAAACCACCCTCCGCAGAGTTAAGGCCCAACCAAAAAGATAGTGATAGCTTGCCAGACTACGACATACTTGATAGCATTCTATTCGAATACATAGAAAACAGGAAAGGCCCAAAAGAAATCATTGAGATGGGGCATGATGCACAGCTGGTTGAACGAACCTTAGGATTAGTAAACAGAAATGAATTTAAACGCTATCAAACTGCACCGGTCTTGAGAATTAGTACTAAAGCATTTGGGATGGGAAGAAGGCTACCAATTGTAGCCAAGTATTTAAACTAAAATGGAGCTCTAAGAGCCCCATTTCGCAATAATTAAAATCTGAATTAATAAATTATAACCTTTAATCTTTAAACATTTCGTTAACTCAAATCTAAAGTATATCTACCTTAGAGCCATTTCTTTTCGATAAAAGTACGCCTAATATTGACGGACACACTTTATCGCGCACATACCAATTTGAGCGAGAAAGACTCAGACTTATTTTTAAAAACAACAAAATAAATCCCAGACTTTAGACTACTTGCATCGAATTGGTGACTCCCCATATCCAACTGCCCAAGATCTTGAACGATCTTCCCCTGAAGATCGATAATTTGAACCTGATCAACAGCCTGAGCCAATTCAATATTCAAATAATCCTTAACAGGATTTGGATATACATTCAATCCTATCGTGTTGTTCCAATCATTCACTATTATATCTTGATTATTGCTGGCTTCAAAACAATCCAATTCAATCATTTCTTGCACTACTCGGACCATTAGATCATTCAGAAACTCAACATCTGACTTATCATTGGAAGCTTCTAGATGTTTATTACCTATACCCGAATCATCTGTAAGATATAGATATGTTCCGTTTGTACTTATGGAGAGTGCTTTCATCAAATACTCTGTACTTTTATTGATTCCTGATCCAGTTACCGGAATTAGTCGAATACCTTGCTCAGCTGCCCGAATAACACTCTCGTTTATTCGTTGTACGGAAACAGAATCTTCATGCGGGGGAGCATCTAGTATCAAAAAAGCGATTTTGGTAATTGCCTCGGCTGACCAATTGATACTTGTTGTTAACTCCTCTAATGCAACATCTAAGGCTTCGGGAAAATCTCCACCTCCATTAGCTGTTTGTTCATGAATAAACGTGTTTAAGGCACCAACATCGGTACTCAATTCTTTCCTTCTACTTAGATATTGATCTGTGTGATCTCTATAGAATATCGCCCCACTACGAACCTCTTTTTTAGCATCAAGCTGTGATATTCTGCTAATAACATCTTGGACCTCTGCTTTAAGGTATTTTATTTCATCACCCATAGATCCTGTAGCGTCTACTACGAACATGATCTCAACTACATTACTATTATTGCACCTTGTTCTCAATTCGAGGACCATATCTTTTGTGATCTCCTTATTGTTGAGCGTAAATATTTCTCCCATATAATTGATCCGAACCTTCTTGTTTATTCCAAGTGGTTCTTCAAAAAACAATTCAGAAATCCCCTTATTATTTGTTCGGGCTCTCGCCAATATTTTACCAGTTTGGTCTACAACCTCAATAAGTGCGTGCACTAAATTCTCTCCATTCTTATTCTTTAAATGAATGCTTGATCTATACTTAGGTGCTAACGACCAAACCCGTGAATATTCTTCAAATTCCTCTTCAATCTGATCTGCCCAGAGATCCCAGTTTTGAAGGTCAGACCATTCAGATGCTGTTAACTGCCCCGCACTTTCGTTGGGAACTTCACCGACAGGTTCCGGTTCTGGTATGGCACTCATAGATTCTTCTGCTCTTGATTTTTTTTTCATACTTGCTACCTCAGCATCAACCATACTCTCTTTCACTTCTTCTCTTTCTGAATAGTAACTGACTTCATCATATAGAACAGCACTCGCAGGAACTGCACCTAAAGGCTTATCCAATTCAAAAGCTGAATCCGTTTCTTCGATTACATCAAATACCCATCCAGTATCACCTTTTATGTATCTATTTCCTACGTCGGAAGTAAGGCTAAAAGATTCAACAAGAAAACTTCCAGGCTGAAGATTAATTTCAGTAAACTCAGCTTGCAAGCTTTTTGACTCATTTGAAATTAATAAAGAATATATTCCTGGAGCTAGTCCATTAATTACTGAAATCCCCATAGAATCTGTCAAGTAAAAACTTTCAATCCCAAGCTTAGATTTCACATATACTCGAGCATCTGATAATGCTTCTCCATCATGATCCACAATTGCACAAATTGACGCTTGACCAAGTGCAGAATGGAGGCCAAATCCGAAGAACAAAAGAAACACCAATATCTTTTTCATATGATCGATTTTAAATTAAAACTAGTCTTCCTTATAAAGACTAGAATCTCATTCTTGTATATATGATGCGAAAATTTAACATTATGGTTAATATTTTTTTTAGTTGAGTTCAAATTGTTACTGAAATAAAAAAGTTGCCTACCTTTGAATTCCATGTAATCTATGTGGAAAATCCCTTTCTATTAGATTAATTTTCAATAAAAAATTCATTCTGAATTATTCGCTGCATGAAAAAGATAAAATCAGCTTTAGTATCTGTATTCCACAAAGATGGTCTAGAACCAATCATCAATAAAATGATGGAACAAGGTGTTAAGATCTATTCTACTGGAGGAACTCAAAAATTCATTGAAGGATTAGGAGGGACAGTAAACCCTGTTGAGGAATTAACAGGATATCCATCTATACTTGATGGACGTGTAAAAACACTTCATCCTAAGGTATTTGGAGGAATCCTTGCCCGTAGAGAAGAAAATCACCTGGGTCAACTGGACAAGTACGAAATACCAACAATAGACCTTGTAATCGTTGATCTTTATCCTTTTGAACAGACAGTTGCATCAACTAATGATGAGGCTGCAATTATCGAAAAAATAGATATCGGCGGTATCGCTTTGATTCGTGGAGCGGCGAAAAACTTCAATGATGTGGTCATTGTTCCTTCGCAAGATGAATATTCCGATTTAGAACATATCTTGAATGAACAAGATGGTTCTTCAACATTGGAGCAAAGAACAAACCTTGCAGCGAAAGCTTTTGGAGTGAGCTCTCATTACGACACTGCTATCTTCAACTACTTCAACAGATCACAAGAATTACCTGTATTTAAAAGAAGTATAAATGGCGGTGAATCTCTTAGATATGGAGAGAATCCCCACCAAACAGCAACTTATCACGGAGACCTTGATAAGATGCTAGAAAAAATAAGCGGCAAGGCATTATCCTTTAATAATTTGGTAGATGTAGATGCCGCTATTGGATTGATGCGTGAATTTAAAGATGATGCACCCACTTTTGCTGTACTAAAACATACAAACCCTTGTGGTGTCTCTACCAGAGACACTGTGCTCGAAGCTTGGCATACTGCATTGGCAGGTGACCCTGTATCAGCTTTTGGTGGAATTTTGATTTCAAATACAGAAATAGACTTAGATACAGCTCAGGAAATTGATAAATTATTTTACGAAGTACTAATTGCGCCATCCTTCAGTAAAGCTGCAGAGGACTTGCTTACAAAGAAAGCTAAGCGTGTACTCTTGAAAATAAAACATTGGGACCTACAGCAAAAATCTTTCAAAAGTCTATTGAATGGTGTAATAGTTCAAGATACGGATCTATCCATAGAGTCAGAGCATGCAATGAAAGTTGTAACAAAAAGCCTTCCTAGCGGTGCTCAAATGGACGATCTGATGTTTGCAAACAAATGTGCAAAGCATCTAAAGAGTAATACTATTGTTTTAGCGAAAGGAAATCAACTACTTGGTATGGGCTGTGGCCAAACCAGCAGAGTTGATGCACTCAAGCAAGCTATAATTAAAGCTGAACACTTTGGTTTCAAGCTCGAAGGAGCAGTTATGGCCTCAGATGCCTTTTTCCCGTTTCCAGATTGCGTTGAAATTGCAGATAAAGCGGGCATAAAAGCAGTAATTCAACCAGGAGGCTCTATCAAAGATCAGCTTAGTGTTGATTATTGTGACCAAAATGGCATTGCGATGGTTATGACTGGTGTGAGGCATTTTAAACACTAAAATATTCCCTTATGCACTTATGCATAGACGTTGGTAACAGCAGGTGGAAGACTGGAGTGTTTGATCATGACAAACTTGTTCATGTTCATGCTTTTGATTCAAATGATGCATTTGAAGAAATTTCCAATATCCTATACAACCATTCTATTGATTATTCTATCTATTCTTCAGTAAGATCAATAGAGGAAAGGATAGTTCGTCTGCTAGAATCAAGAACAAGATTCGTTCAATTCGACCATACCACTCCTCTTCCGATCTACAATAGTTATAAAAGTCCTGAGACATTAGGACTGGATAGACTTGCAGCAGTAGTTGGAGCGTATGGTGGATCCGATCATGCTTTGATTATTGACGCAGGAACTTGCATTACTTATGACCTATTAGTTGATAGAAGTAAATATCTAGGTGGAAATATCTCACCAGGACTTGAAATGCGTTTTAAAGCAGTTCATACTTTTACGGATAAATTACCCAATCTGAAGCAAAAAAATATTGTTTCTGCTTTCGGTAAATCAACCAATGAGGCCATAGAAATAGGAATTAGTCGGGGTCTTTGCCACGAAATTGAAGGGTTTATCAACCAATATAGTATGAATTATCAGCCTCTGGACGTATTTCTGACGGGTGGAGATTCAAATTATTTGGTAGAGTACCTTAAAAAAAAGATATTTGTACGCCCAAATCTAGTTTTAGAGGGGCTGAGTAAAATTTTGATACATAATGTCAATGAGAAATAAACCATTAGTTCTTCTAATTTTCGCCTTATTCTTATCGCAAAATCTGTTGGCTCAGCCTAAAGATAACTCGCCATATTCCAGAATGGGACTTGGTGATCTTTCATCACTGGCATATACGGCAAATTTGGGTTTTGGAGGTCTAAGTGCAGCATACTATGATGCATACCAAACTAATTCTTTGAACCCAGCATCTTTAGGATTCCTAAAGGCAACAAGTTACGAGTTTGGATTCAATGCTGAGTATTCCCAATTTTCCCAGGGTAATGATCAATCGAATAGCTGGTCTGGAAACTTAAAAACAATATCATTAGCCTTTCCGGTATTCAATCCGATAAATTCCGCACAGGATAGAGTTGATCGAAAACTAGAATGGGGCATGCAATTTGGTGTTTCACCATATTCCACTGTAGGCTACGATATTCAATCTGTGAATGACATAGATCAAATCGGTGCCGTCGCAAATCAATTTACAGGAGAGGGAGGAACCTATCGACTAAATTGGGGGAATGGTTTTAAACTAAACAATTTTGCATTCGGAATAAACGTTAATAGATACATAGGTAATATAAATCAGACTCGATTGATTAATCTACCTACACTAAGTAATACATATATCAATAGTTATATAGACCAGTATAGCGTTAGATCTTGGCAATTGAGCGGAGGAGCTCAATATGTTCTTGACCTAAAAAACACAGGTGAGGACGGCGAATCTAAAGCTTCTGGAAACAAACTAGTCATTGGTGCATACGGTAATGTTGGAAGCAATTTGAAATTCAACGTTTCCCAGTTGCACACATCTACTAATTCGAGTTATCCTATATCAGCAATAGATACACTTGTTTATAGTCAAGATGCAATCATCGAATCTAATCTGCCAGCATCTTATACTGTTGGTCTAATGTATCATAAAAACTCAAAATTGAAACTTGGTTTTGATTTTTCTCAAACTTTTTGGTCTGAATTTGTTAACCCATTGAGAGACGAGAATTTGAGTGATGCAAATCGTATAAATGGAGGTATAGAATATACACCAGATGCGAATTCATATAACTCCTATGGTAAACGAGTAAGGTATAGAGCAGGCTTTGTAATTGAAAATGATTACAGAGTGATTGACACCAATTTAAGGAATATCGGCATCACATTAGGTGTTGGGCTTCCGATACGCCTACCAAGACAGCAGGTTTCAGCTGTAAACCTAAGTCTTGAACTTGGCCAATTCGGTAATCCAGACCAGATTATGGAAAATTATGCCAAACTTAATATAGGATTCACCTTAAATGATAACCTTTGGTTCTTTAAACGTAAATTTTATTAAAATGCAAAAGCAACAATTAGGAATGGCTTTAATCTTGGGAGCTCTTTGTTTTTTCAGCTTCCAGACAGAGTCAATTGCCCAGTGTGAAACTTGGGAATCTCACGAAGAAATGGATGACATAATGGGCTCCTACTCCGTACTCCAGGATTTTATTGATTCGGAAAGCTATACAGATGCACTACCTTATTGGGAAAATGTATACTCAAAAGCTCCAGCCGGATCAGGAAAGGACGCGTATGTTTATCAATACGGAAGAGATATCTTTATCAACTTCATACAGAATGAGACAGACGCAACAAAGAAACAGGAGTATATTGCTACTGTTCAAAGGTTGCATGAGGAAGAAATGGTATGTTTTCCAGAGGAAAAGGGTATTACACTTGCAAATCTTGCATTTGATATGTTCTACTACCTTCAAACGCCCTATTCTAAGCTAATGGAAACTGTAGACCAGTCCATCGAGATCATGGGTGATAAAGCGGAATACTCCGTTTTTATACCTTACGGTTTTGCTGCTGTTTACCAGTTTCAAAACGAATTTATTGATGCTGAGCAAGCAAGAAATGCATACCTCAAGCTTGAAGCAATTCACGATGCAAGAATTGCGGACAAAGATATATATGCTGAGCAATATTCTGCTTCATGGGAAAATGTAAAAGCTCAATATAAAGCTATAGAAAGTCAAATATTTGATTGCGACTACTATAAAAACAAATTCAAGCCTGATTTCGAAGCTGGTGAAGAAGATCTAGAAGTATTAAAGTACATGGTTGTTATGATGACTAAGCAAGGGTGTTCTGAAGAAGATGCTTTTGTTGTAGAGGTAACAAGTAAATACGAAACGCTTGCGGCTGAGGTCAATGCTAAAAAATTAAAAGAATATTTTGCTTCCAATCCAGCAGCGCACGCAGCTGACCTTTATAAAAACGATGATTTCCAAGGAGCTTTTGCAAAATATGAAGAAGCCGTTGAAAAGGAAATAGAAGCAGAAAATGATAAAGAAAAACTAGCACAGTATTACTTCTCTATGGCCTCTATTTCAGGTCGTAAACTTAAGCAATACTCTAAGGCAAGAAGCCTTGCATTAAAAGCAGCAAATCTTAGATCAAGTTGGGGACAACCTTATCTTCTGATCGGTGACCTTTACGCAAGCTCTTCAAGAAATTGCGGATCAAATGATTGGGATAGATCCTTAGCTGTACTAGCTGCAATAGATAAATATCAATATGCAAAAGCTGTTGATTCAACTATTGCTTCTGAAGCAAATAAGAAGATCTCTAATTATAAAGACTTTATTCCTAGTCTAGAAGATGGATTCCAAAGAGGAATAAAAGAAGGAAAAACTTTAAAAGTAAATTGTTGGATAGGCGAAAAAGTAAAAGTTCGTTACCAATAAGATCTATTAAAAATTCCAAAAAAATAGCCACTTTCATTAGTTTTGAAAGTGGCTATTTTATTTTAAACAGATAATGATGAAAAAATATATTCCTTTCTATTTGTTCCTGACACTAACTTTTTGGGCTTGTACTCCAAAGACAGCTCAAGTTATTCAAGAAGAAGACCAGACTTCAACAACTAATGAAACTGATGAGAACCTCAGTCCTTGCAAGAACTTTGAAGATGCGTTTGACCCCGATGATACCCGCTCTAACTATATCATCTATAAAGACTATATAGAATATGAAAATTATGAAGAAGCTTTTGAGCTTTGGAACAAAGTCTACAGGGAGGCTCCTGCGGCAGACGGAAAACGAAACGATGTATTTACTGATGGGGTCTTTTTTTATGAAAGGCTAGCTCTTGGAAGTGAAGATTCAATCATGAAAGCACAGTATATAGCTCGTATATTTAGCTTGTACGAAGAAGCCGCAACATGCTATCCGGAAACGGCAAGTAGTATCAAAGGCCAAAAGGCATTTGACCTTTTCTTCAAGTATCCAGATATGGCTTCCAAATTTGAGATCTACCAATTATTCAAAGAAGCCCTCGACGAAGACCAGTCTACAAAACAATACTTTGTATTAAACCCCTTTACCTCTCTGCTAGTTGATGTCTACAATGAGGGACAAATCTCAAAGGAAGAAGCGCTGGAAATGTCTGAATTAGTCCAAGCTATTCTAAAAGAAGGTTTGGAGACTTGCTCGGGTAAGTCTTGTGAAAGTTGGAAAATAATTGAAGGATACGTGCCCCAAAGACTAGAAGCTTTTGAAACAATCAAAGGATTTTATGATTGTGAATATTATATAGATAAGTACTACAGTGAATTTCTAGAGGATAGCACAAACTGTGAAGTTATCCAAACCCTATATATTCGATTAAGTTGGGCTGAATGCGCAACTGAGGATACTAGATATCAAAGATTAGTATCGGCTGCGAATGATCTTTGTGTTGAGGATAAAGAATTGAAAGTTGCCTATAATCTATTGAAAGAAGGTGCATTCAAGAAAGCAATTGATGCATTTATAGAAGCAGAAGTATTAGAAGAAACAGAAGAAGATAAGTCAAAGGTGAATTTCATAATTAGTAAAATCTATTATGCACACCTTAAAAATTTTCCACAGGCCAGAAAATATGCATTAAAAGCAGCGAAGCAAAGACCCAACTGGGGAGAACCCTATTTATTAATTGGTCGCTTATACGCCTCTAGCGGTCCGCTCTGTGGTCCAGGTACTGGATGGGACAGTCAGATAGTAGTTTGGCCAGCTTTAGACAAGTGGAATTATGCTAAGAAAATTGATCCCTCTGTAAGTAAAGAGGCTAATAAACTAATCGGACAGTATGCTAGATTCATGCCTTCAAAAGAAGATCTTTTCTTTAGAACACTTCAGAATGGACAAAGCTTTAGGGTAGGTTGTTGGATTCAGGAAAACACTAAAATCAGAACCTCTGATTAAATAAAAAAAGGGATGTTAAACATCCCTTTTTTTATTTTGCATTTGAAATTTTCAAATAATTCTCGAGTGCAGTTGTCATAGATGGCACTTCAGGTGCCGGTGCTTTGATATCAGTAATCAAACCTCTATTCTCTAACTCATTACTGGTAGAGTTTCCAAAGACAGCCATTCGTGTGGCAGCCTGAGTAAACTCAGGAAAATTCTCATACAAGGATTTTATCCCAAGTGGACTGAAGAAAATAAGGATATCATATTTCACGTCACTTAGATCTGATAAGTCACTACTTACCGTACGATACATCATAGCATCCTGCCAAGTAAATCCATTTCGATCTAAAAAGCCTGAAACATTTTTGGAACCTAAATTAGAGCAAGGAAGAAGGAATTTCTCCTTATCCTTATGCTTCATAAAAGAAGCTTCCAAATCCATCACTGTTCGCTTACCCACAAAAACTTTACGTTTTCGGTAAGTAATAAATTTTTGCAGGTAATTCGCTATAGCCTCAGTGAGACAGAAGTATTTCATATCCCCCGAGACCTTGATACGCAAGTCCTCACAAATCCTAAAGTAATGATCAATTGAAAGTTTAGACGTAAAAATAACCGCTGTGTATTCATCCGGCTTAATTTTTGTCTTTCTAAAATCCTTAGAATCAACAGGCTCAACATGAATGAAGGGTCTCCAGTCAATGGTTAGGCCGTATGCCTCCTCTAATTTGTAATATGGTGATCGTTCCGGTTTTGGTTGGGATACAAGAATCGTCTTTACTTCCTTATACCTACTTAATTTTTCATTTTCAATATCTGCAGACATTCAAAAACAATTTTTGCTTAACACTATCTATATTCAATAGAACCTTACTGACCTGGAGAAATTAGTCTCAACAATATCAATACAGGAGCTATTTCAACGCTGCAAATATACAATAAAAAGTGAAACTTATTTAACAACAAAAACCTCGACCCCAGGTAAGCAACACGTAGATACCTAAAAAGCAACATGGCGCCGAGTACTGCAATTAAAATAAATTGAACAAGATCTATTGAATCTGCAGGCCCATACAAGAGAACAATATTGAAAGGTATAAGAACAATTCCACAGACTGAGCCAAAAACTACAATTGAGAATATGTATAATCCAATCTCCTTTTGAATGGGAAGTAATATTGCAGTTAAGTTTAATAAAAGTTGTTTCCCAAAGTGTATTACGAACAAAAAGCCAATCAGAATTAAAAACTGAACATACTGGCCATAACCAGGGAATCGCGACTCTTCATAGGAAAAGAAAATAAATATAGCTAGGTTTAATAGATAATTGAAGAAGAGCAGTATATAAGGTAAATCTATTCCAATTCGCATGTCTCTTTTGAACTGACGCAAAAGATTATCGCTATAAAAGGCTCGAAAAGACTTCTGTACAAAAGTGCGGAATAGTACAAATAAAAAAACCAAAAAAGCAAGAGAAGCCATCAACAAAATGAACTGTATGCGATCTTCACTATCCGCTTCTTCTACTTGTAAGGCTTTTTTCTGTTCTATTAATGCCTTTTGGCGGACCTCAGGATCTAAAACTGTAACCCGAACAATATCAAACGGATTATCGGTTGTAAATTGTAAGGGTTTCTGTGAAGGCTCATTAACCTCAACAGAGTCCCAACGAAACACCAACTCGAAGGGGTTAGTCTCTCCCTGTGCGATTAGAAAGTTGGTAGAAACCCAAAAAACGGTAAAGAGAACTAGTAGAAATTGCCTTCTCATGTTTAGATCTTAGTGTCTCTATTAAAGGTATGATTTTTTAATTTGATAAATAATTAGAAATATATGTATTTGATCTAGTAAATAGCATTTTTTAATTTTTTTTAATAAAATTAAAGTTCAAATAACAGAAGTAATCTAACGTTTGTAAAATGAATACTGGCAATAGCCTATGAATAACAAAGTAATATTTAGAATAATTGGGTTTGGAGTATTAACTATTATGACAATAATGGGTCTTCAAGCATTCTGGTTGATCAAAAGCTACAATACAAACTATCAAGAATTTACCGAGAAATCTTATTATGCTTTAAATAAAGTTGCTCGAGAATTTGAAAAAATAGGCAGTCCCTTGCCCGACTATGACATCATCAAACAACCCTCTTCTAATTATTTTGTAGTAAATGTCAATGATGTAATCAATGCAAATAATCTAAAGCACTTTCTGTTGCGAGAGTTTACAGAAGTCGGGCTCAATGAAGAGTTCGAGTATGGAATCTATGACTGTGCCACCAACCAGATGATCTATCACGATATACTCACATTAAACCCAAACAGTGAATTGCCTATCCGTGAAGATGATCCACTTTTGATTTATGATGAATACACCTATTATTTTGGAGTCCGCTTCCCCAACCGGTCTTTTGAAATCCTGACATCTATGTCTGCCTCTATAATACTCAGTGGAATACTACTCGTAACTATTTTCTTCTTTCTGTTTTCTATGCGAGTAATTTTAAAGCAAAAAAAGCTGTCAGAACTTCAAAAGGACTTTATCAACAATATGACGCACGAGTTCAAGACACCTATTTCAACTTCAGGGATAGCTGCCCAAGTTTTCCTAGACTCCACAATCGTAAGGGGAGACACTAGACTAAATCAATATGCACATATTTTAAAAAGTCAGATCAACCGATTAAATGATCAGGTAGAGCGGGTGCTTGAGATTGCGAAGGTTGGACAAAAAGGAATGCAGTTAAACAAAGAAAACGTTGACCTAAAACCTTTCCTGACAGAAATAGTGAACAATATTAAAGAAGAAATCCACCAACTCAATGGTAGTATTGACATTGAATTACCTGAAGAAGATTCAAGTATAAATGCAGATCCTGTACATCTAAAAAACACAATAAATGGGCTTATTGACAATGCAAAAAAATATTACTTAAACCATCCAGATATAACGATCAAGCTCAAAAATGAAGGTCAATTCACGACACTCTCCGTCATTGACAAAGGCCCAGGTATACCTAAAGAACATCAGGCCAACATATTTGATAAATTCTTTAGAATTCCTACAGGGAATGTACACGATGTAAAAGGATTTGGACTAGGCCTGTTTTATATCAAAAGTGTTTGTAAACAACATAATTGGACGATAAGATTGAAGTCTGAATTGAATCAAGGAACTGATTTTACAATAAAAATGAAGTAGGTATTATGTCTATAAATAAAGGAAAGATTCTGTTTGTAGAGGATGACGAAACCCTAGGATTTGTCACAAAGGAAAATCTTGAAATGAACGGTTTTAATATCACACACTGTAAAGATGGTGCAGATGGCTTTGAGTGCTTCAAAAAGGAGGACTTTGATCTTTGCATATTTGATGTAATGCTTCCTAAGATGGATGGATTTAAGCTTGCTGAAAAAATTAGATCGCTAAATCAACAAATTCCAATTCTGTTCTTAAGTGCTAAATCACTCAAAGAAGATAGAATACAGGGCCTAAAACTAGGTGCAGATGATTATATCACCAAACCTTTCAGCATTGAAGAGCTAATACTGAAAGTAGATATTTTCCTTAGAAGGAAGAAGATTCATACTCAAGGTGACCTACAATTTCTTGAAATTGGAAATCTAAAGTTTGACCATAGGAATATGTCTATAAGGCTGCCGAACAATTCAATCAAAAAATTAACCCAAAAAGAATCAAATCTTTTCAAACTTTTCATTGACAACAAAAACAACATCCTTAAAAGACAGGATATTTTAGAGCAAATCTGGGGAGAGGATGATTATTTCATGGGCAGAAGTTTAGATGTATTTATATCTAGACTTAGAAAAATCTTAAAAGAAGATAGCACGCTGAGCATTGAAAATATTCATGGTGTAGGTTTTAAACTCAAGGAAAACTAAAATCTTTTGGTTTTGGATATAATATTCATCCTGAAATCTCATATACTATGCTTGATTTAAAAGTAGATCTGAATATAGAATATTGAAATACAACATTCTAAACTACCCATTCAGCATTGCAAATACCATTGATTATTAGACTACCAACATCTCCTGTTAATTCAATTGGAAAATCTATTCTGCTTTGATTTTTTTGGTTCTGATTTAATCCTTTATATTTGTGGCCGGCGAAAAGACAAAAAAATCAAAATTCTGTTAATTTCTTCCATACTTGAACTTTATTCTTGTGTGTTACAGTTGTATGACAAAATAACAAATGTCGTTAGCTATTTTTGTCTCGAAGTATAAATATTTTATACGTTTCCATTTATAAAGCTTTTTGAATGTTATCAGGTTTCAGGGCATTTACAATTACTCACAATGAAGTGAAGGCAGGCAATCTTGCCCACTTTGTCCTAGATAAATCTGTCCAGGAATCTACCTTAAACAATCTTAAGCGAGATTGTGGTATAGATGAACTACTATATCTAAGTACTTGTAATCGCGTTTTGTTTCTAATTTACATGAATCCGCTCAAGTCACTTAGCAAGGAAGTTTTCTTCAATGCATTTAATTCAAATATAGATAAAGACCTTCTCGTTCGCGTAAAAGCTTATAAAGGTCAAGAATCTATAAAGCATTTATTTAGAGTAGCGGCTTCACTAGACTCTATGGTAGTTGGAGAGCGTGAAATATTCCGTCAGCTGAGAGAGTCTTACACTGAATCAAAAGAAAACGGTCTAAGCGGAGATAACATTCGATTGGCAATGCGATTTTGCGTTGAGTCCTCTAAGGCAATTTATGCTCAAACTAAAATAGGAGAGAAGAAGGTATCTGTAGTCTCTTTGGCTGTAGAACAATTCAACAAATATAATATCAACCCTGACTCAAATATTGTATTAGTCGGTGCTGGTCAAACAATCGAGTTGGTAAGTAAATTCCTTACTAAACTAAAGTATCATAATATCCTAGTCTTTAACAGGAACCCTGAGAAAGCTGAAGAAATAGCCAATAGGTTTTCGAATGGTAGTGGCCATTCTCTTATCGAATTAGAATCTTTTGACAAACCTTTTGACGCAATGTTCGTCTGCACAGGCTCTGTTGATCCAATTATCAAAAGAGAGCACTTCAGAAAGGAAAACTTTAAGACAGGGTCTAAATGTATTATTGATCTATCTATTCCTTTTAATGTTGAAAAACTAGTCTCTGACTTTGAACATGTCGATCTAATATCTGTGGAGGAACTGCAGGAGATGGCAAAAAACAATATGAGTTTTAGGCAGAATGAAATAAGCTCAGCAATGCATATTATTGTTGAACGAATGGAGGAATTCAAAAAGATTTTCCAACAAAGAATGATAGAACGAGCTATGGGTGATGTTCCTGTTGAAATCAAAAAGATAAAAGAACATGCCATTAAAGAGGTCTTCCAAAAAGAAATTGCAGATATGGACGATGGAACAAAGGCTGTCTTTCTTAAAGCTATGAACTATATGGAAAAGAAATGTATCGGAATTCCAATGAAAGCAGCAAAGAATATTATAAAATAAAAAAGATGGCCTAGTAGACCATCTTTTTTATTTACTTCAACTGAGGTTTATCTGCCCGATTGGCAATTTCCCAGGTCAAATGGAAAACATGCTGCCCTATCTTTTCCATTTTTTCAAAATTTATCTTCTCAACAGTATCTGTAGTCATGTGATAATCTTCATGTGTTCCATTGAAGAAAAACACAACAGGAATATTGTTTTTGGCAAAGTTGTAATGGTCTGATCTATAATAATACCTATTGGGATCATTCTCATCATTATATGTATAATCCAAGGTTAGATTATTAAAATTTGAGTTAACCGCTTCATTGATATCATGTAAATCTTGACTTAGCTTATCCGCGCCAATCACATAGATATACTCCGGATTGTTCTCGTACTTCTCATCTACCCGACCGACCATATCAACATTTATATCCACAATCGTTTGATCGAGTGGAATAATTGGGTCATTTACATAATAAGCAGAACCTAAAAGGCCTTTCTCTTCACCAGAAACCCAAATAAATACAACCGAACGCTTTGGCCCATTTCCAGCTGCCTTTGCAATCGCAAACGATTGTGCAACTTCAAGAATGGTGGATGTACCTGACCCATTATCATCTGCTCCATTATAAATGGACTCTGCTCGTTTTCCGAGGTGGTCATAATGTGCTGTAACAAATACATACTCATCTTTCAATACAGGGTCAGAACCTTCTATCATACCGCCTACATTGGAACCAATCAGAGTACGTGTTTCCTTTTCAAAATTTAAATTCAAGTCCGTTCGAATCTTTAGTGAAACAGGTTTACCCGATTTACTAATCTTCTTTCTAGCCTTGATTACCTTCTTTCCTTTTTTACCGAGAAGATCTTTTGCCATAGTTGAAGAAATAAAAAGATTTGCTGCATAATTGGTAGCTGCATCTTCTCCTTTCCCAAAGCTAAATCTTCCATTAAGCATACGATTTCTATTTGTTGAAATCCTATTCTTGATATCTCTGTCTATAATAAGTATAGCCGCTGCTCCATTCTCCTTAGCTACTCTGAATTTTTTTCTAAAATCTGTTGACCAATCAGATAAGTCTGTTGAACCTGTTATATAGCTAACTCCATTGGAATTAGTCGGTTCGCTATCATATACCATTAGCAACTTCCCTTTCACATCTACATCAGCATAGTCATTGTATTTTTCATCCTGAATTCCATAACCCAAGAATACTACCTCATCGAAAGAAGCCTCAATACTTGCATTCGTCGCTGGGAAAGAACAAAAATCCCACAAATGCTTAAAGGTTTTATTCATACCGTTTGCATTTATGGAGCTCCAACGCTCTTTTGTAAAGGCAATCTCTTGCTCATAATCCACCTCACCTGGAAGTGGATCAAGCCCATATGCTTTAATCTTTTCAACTAAATAAGCTGCTGCTTTTCGTTGACCTTCAGTTCCTGTTTCTCTACCTTCAAAGCCATCACTGGCAATTATTGACAAGTGAGCATTTAGCTCTTTACTGCTTATAAGACTTCCATATTTTTCAGAAAGTGATGCATCAGATTCAAGTTCCACCTGAGCCTGAAGATTACTCCAAGAAAAAAGCGCAAATCCCACTAACATTATAGATTTACATAAATTCATAACAGATAATTAAGTTAAAATTAAGAACAAGCAATCTTATTAACTCTTCGTCCATGACGACCACCTTCAAAGTCTGTAGCAATAAAAACTTCAATCATTCCAAGAAGATCTTTTTCACTTACAAAACGTGCAGGTAATGCAATTACATTGGCGTTAT
>Ga0206130_10001792_pt1 | contig 30895 bp, 37 predicted proteins | sample Helgoland_Spring_9_FD_148637 | JGI IMG/M metagenome (GOLD analysis project Ga0206130, IMG submission 148637) | Pelagic subsurface seawater microbial communities from Kabeltonne, Helgoland, North Sea - Helgoland_Spring_Bloom_20160512_1 | ecosystem: Environmental > Aquatic > Marine > Epipelagic ...
ATTTTTCCAGAGGTTTTAGCATCTAAGTCGGTTGGAGCATCACCGTCACCTCCAACTTTAATTGTACCCCTCGTCATATTCGCTAACTTCGCATTAGTCACTGAATCATCCGCGATTTTCGGAGTTGTCACATTAGCGTCCAATATTTTATCAGTTGTCACATTAGCGTCCAATATTTTATCAGTTGTCACATTAGCGTCTGCGATTTTATCAGTTGTCACATTAGCGTCCAATATTTTCGCAGTTGTCACATTAGCGTCTGCGATTTTATCAGTTGTCACATTAGCGTCTGCGATTTTATCAGTTGTCACATTAGCGTCCAATATTTTCGCAGTTGTCACATTAGCGTCTGCGATTTTCACAGTTGTCACATTAGCGTCCAATATTTTATCAGTTGTCACATTAGCGTCTGCGATTTTCACAGTTGTCACATTAGCGTCTGCGATTTTATCAGTTGTCACATTAGCGTCCAATATTTTATCAGTTGTCACAGCACCTGTATTAATTTTCGCAGTTGTTACCGCAAGATCATGAATTTTCTTAGTTATCACCGACTTATTTTCGGGTATCGATCTAATTTCATGAAAATTTAACTCCGTTGTCCCTAAATTTACTGGGCTATCACTATGTGATAAAACAAAACTTCTGTCCCCATTATGATTCCCCTCTGATACAAATATGAATGCTCCATTATCTACTTCAGCATTATCATTAAAATCCTCTGCTCTTGTCGGAGTTCCACTAGAATTGACCGTATATATTCCATTTTCTGTGGGAACTGTCTGATTTTTTATCAAGATTCTATTGCCGGTGAGCAAATTTATTCCGTCAATAGAATCTCCATTCTCAAAATCAGTAGCCAATATACCCGCTACATGTGTTGCTACCCTACACCCTTGTTTATAACTAAAATCGTGAAATTGTCGTTGTGTTACGACGCTTGATTTTTTACTTGAAAATACTCTTGACATTTATTATATTATATTATTTATTTTATTTATTTTATTTATTTTATTTATTCGCGCGAAACAATAGAAAATTCAGCAATTATTCGCCCACTTTCAGAAAGTAATGTCGGATAATTAGTCCTAAAAGTGAAAGGTGCTCCTCCCATAGATATATGAACTTTACCAAGTTGTGTATCAGTCACGGTAACTACGACATTATCTTTATTATTATAATTAGCAATTGTTATTTCTGAATTATCACTACTTGCGAAGTATAAATTACTTGAGTCTTTACTAAATGCTGCTATCGTGCGACAGCTTACTGTATTCCCTCCTTGAGCAAGAGTAAATTCAGTACCACTCGGTATAAGTGTTTTAACTTGTTCCCCTAGAACTACTCCACTTGAATCTTCCCAAGGACTAGTAATATTCATTAAAGCATATGTTTTTGTCCCATTAGAAACATTAGAATCCCCGTGAAATACAGAGTCCCCTTCTAAGTCAGTGATTTTACCCGATAAAGATGTAATGGTCATTGGATTCACATCACATATGTAATTAAATTTTTTAGCTTTATGACTAACAGAAGTAAAAAAATTATCGATATTGCGATTTTCATTCGGAATAATTATAGAATTATATAAAGTATTCTGTGAAAGGTCACCAGCTGCACAATTTGTATTTATATTAAATTCGTTTATTTTTAAACAGAAAGATGATCTCTTAGAATTATCAGCTAACATGCTATTGAATGTGATAAAATTATCTAAATATAATTCAGATTGTTTATCAATTTTAAGTGGCTCGAATAATTTAACATTAAATTCAGAACCAGCACTTAGAGCAGTATTATCCGTTATATCTAAAATTAAAGTTTTTTTTTATTTCTTAAATTCTTGTAACCTGAATTTTCGTAGTACTGAAAAGTTCCATTATCCATTTATAATATAATTCATTATATATTTTTTATTATAACTTAAAATTAAAATAAATATTACTATTATAATGTTAAAGGTCGCGATTTCTCTATTGAGTGTATTTAAATATTCTGTATCTCCAGGTGTTGGAGTAGGCGGGCAATTAGATACTCACGATTGTTTAATTGGTGCCGGTTATACTTGGTGTGAAAGTTCGCAGAATTGTATTAGGCAATGGTTAGAACCATGTTCGGATAATTATTTAGATTGTAATGATTGTTTAATGAAACAGAGGAAAGGAATTAACATAGCATGCCCTCAATCTTGTGATAATTATCATAGACCCTGTCCCGAAGTAATGTGTGCTATGTATTGTGAGAATGGTTTCCAACAAAGCAAGGATGGATGTAATATATGTTCGTGTAATGAACCGTTAATTGCTGTCGATCCGATGCCTCCACTTATAACCCCACTACCCCCACCTATGCCTACTCAGAATAATTGTGAAATACCATATGAAGAATGTAATAATCTTTATGCTTGTCCTAAAATTACAGAGATCACACAATGCTCCGAAGGGGGATTAGAAGGATACACTACATATAGATTATCTATTATTCTAAAACCTAATATGAATATTAAGAATGTATACGCCCTCTATGGTTCAGAAGATTCTCAAGAAAATACCCATATGATTTTACCAGCTTCCAAACAGATTGAGAATGCATTCGGTAGCAATCTGGGTGGTGTTTCCGATAGTATTATAAATGTAAATCCTGATTCAGAATATGATTCATGGATTACTATTGGAATCACAGATGGAAATATTCATAATGATATTAATAGTATCGGGATTGATTATGAGAGTTGGGATGAATTACACGATATGGATATAGATAATGGAGCTGTTTTTTTAATGAATCCTGATGCATTGATGGTTAGTAATGAAATTATTATTGGTCAATTTACAATAAGAACTGATACAACTAAAAGGGGCAAGATAAATATTCAAGGAAAATTTTCAACCAATTATAACAATGTTGGAGATAATAGTTGGAAACAAGAAAACATCGAATTCATTTTAAATCAACCTAACACTTTATCTAATGGTATTCCTATTAATTGTGAAACATGGTATGATGGCTGTAATACTTGCAGGGTTTCAAGCGGTATATTAGGTGTTTGTACGAGAATGATGTGTTTTAGAGAAGATAATCCTTATTGTATGAGTTTTAATTCAGGTCATTAAGAATATCTTAATTATTTTATCTACAAACTTATATAATGTTAAATAAAATTCTTATTTTCGCTTTATTTTTATTCGCTTTAAACCATAAAAATAAAGTATGTGAAGGAACGATGAATAGTAATAATAGAGAATTATGCTCCAATCATCCAGGCCTAAAATCATTTATGTTTAATGAAAATTGTGACGATAATCATCAGTACAAGGTAATAGAAAACTGCTTGGGGTCGGGTGATAGTCTTAAAGATTGTAAACTCTGTAAGAATAGTACGTATGGACAATGTAAACCAACATTAAAGGGGGGATATTGTGCTAAAGATGGAATAAAAACAGATGCCGATGGTAATAAATTGAAAGATTCTAAAATAGGAAGAGATATTTCTAATTTTACAGAAGAAGAATTGGAAGATTTTGATTCAAGAGGGTACGATGAAATGAAAAATGAATGTAATCCATTTAGAACAAGGAGAGATAGGGATGAAGAAGATGATTTTTATGATGATGAAGATCAAGATGAAGGTAAGAGAGATAGAATTGATAGAAGATCCCACCGAAGACATAGATCACATAGATCGCGTAGAAGGCATGAGAGACATAGAAGATCGCGAGGAAATACATCCGCTCATGAAGAATTAAATGAATATAAAACAATTTATTATATAATTGGAATATCTCTCACTTTATTGGTATTATTAATTGGATATCTATATAAAAAAGGGAAAATTCAATTACCGAAATTTTTAAATAAAGAAAAAGTTGTTTCTACTGGTTCTGATTAATATTATTTTTCTCTTTTTTTCATATCTTTTACCGCGGCATCAACCCATTCTTTACCTTTTTCCGTTAATTTTTTAGGATCTTTAAAAGAATTATCTTTTCTTATTTTCATTAATATTTTTCCATGATGATTTTCTCCACCATTCTTATTTACACCCCAATAATCATCTATTCTTGGTCCGCTATGCAATAATTCTTTATTTCCGGTAGATAATAATTTATTTATTAACTCGGGATTATTTTTATAATAATTTTCAGTAATCTCTTTCATTAATCCTAATTTTACTTTTTCCCAATCTTTCCTTAATTTATAATTATTTTCCTTGAAAGATTTTTTACCTCCCATCTTTTTAGCTTCATTGGGTTTAAGATCTTTATCTGTAAATCTTTCTTTATACTCTTTACTTTTAGTATCATCTGGATCTATCTTCTGAGCATGAAAAGCATGTTCCACTGTTGGATAAGTATAACCATCATATTCGAAATTGTTCCCTTTATTGAAAGTAGATAACCATTTATTTTCTTTCGATTTACTATAATACTTTATTTTATCTGTTTCTTTCATATCTTCTTGACTTTTTTCTTTAGTTTTTTTTTTATCTCCTTTATCTGGTTTATTTTTATCTTTATTTTTATTTTTACTATCTATTAAAATATCAAATTTATCCATAATAGTTATTTCTTCTTTCTTGACTTTCACATAATTATTATTCTTTTCTTTTAATTCATTCATTAATTCATAAATTGCCCTCTGATTATCATATATAGTTTTCGCATACTCTTTCCTTAAAATACTCTTTTTATCATCAGTTGTTAAAGGATCTTTTAACCCTTTCATAATTTTGGTCAATTCATTATTCTGTTTATTTTTAAGATTATATAATTCTTGAATATTTTCATTTTTTTCTTTTAATTTATTTTCTTTTATGTATTTATTCTGAAGTTCTTTTAATTCCGTAGATGCCACTTCTATTTTTTCTTTTTTTTCATTTAATTTTTCGGTGATATCCATACATTTATCGAGTTTTTCTAAATCATAATTTACAATATTATTTATATCTTTATTATATGAAAATGAACCATGGATAATTATATTTAATCTTTTACTTTCTTCATAATAATCGTTATATTCAGGTAAAATTATTTCATATTGATCACCACAATCACCCGAACCCTGAATGCCACAATTTAATTTCAATGTATTATTTATTTCTTTAAAGATTTTTTCTTCGGAACACCCATTACATTTTTTATATTTGTCCTTACCAGTAGAGTATAAAATTCTCTGTTTATGATAATGTTCAAAATATTTTGAATACTTAGTATGTTCATCGCTCATTTAATATTATATCTAATTTTTTATTTCTTGATCTGTAACATCATTATTTATATTATCTTGTGAAATTTCATTCTTAATCTCTTTTAAAGAATTATTAACATATTCATCAATAAATAATATATTAGCCTCCAATTCAAGTCTTTCTTTTTCTTTATTTTTCATCCTGTAATATAAAGCATATCCTCCTATACAGAGTATTAATAACATAAATAAATTTAAATAAAACTTACTATTATCTTGTTTCAATGTTTCTTTCTTTATCTTATGATGTATCTTCTGCTGTATCTTGGTTGGTTTTTTCTTAGGAAATTTAATTAAATTGTAATCCACAAGCTTAGGTTTAATTAAATTCATTAATTAAAAAGAAATATTTTAAATATTTAAATTATACTTAGTTTTCTGGTTTATCTCTTAATCTAGTCTATCTCAATTCGGATTCAATCCCGTGCGTCTATCTCAATTCGGATTCAATCCCGTGCGTCTATCTCAATTCGGATTCAATCTCGTGCGTCTATACTGGAACGAGGTCTTCTATTCCGTAAATCCCCGACGGAGTATTGCCGCCGTCGGTCAGCTCAGGAAATGTAACCAGGCGCCCATCGTACGTCTCTTTTAAGATCTTCCCGATAGTACCCTTGGGGATTTTATCGTTATATTTATCCAGTACCAATTTCACAGACTTACCTACCGCATATGGTTTCAATGATTCCAATTCATCCCTCAGTGATTCCAGTTTTGAAGTGCAAGTATCATTGGGGAATAAATGCTTCCCAAATGTCAATGTTATCAAAGGCTTTACTAACACCCCAATAAGGCCGCTGGTGGCCTCATCCAAGGCTTTATTAATCATATGTTTTATGTCTTGTTTTGTGAAAATATCGGTAACATCTTCATCCCATCTCCCGGCGCTTCGGAGACGCCCAACATCCGGCCATTCAACTCCAACAGATAAAAGGTAATCTCCAATATTGATACCGGCCTCCCTTGCACTTTTGTTTATTGGGTCCACCTCTTTAACATGACATAAACGGCGGGGTTCTTCCTCTTCTTCCGCGGCATCGCTACCCGTGTCTTCGAATTTAATTCCCAGTTCTGCGAAATCTCCGGTCCAATATCTAATTTCCTCACTTCTTCCACGTGGACCTATCAATACGACAGTGGACGGGATGAGTTCCACGCCTCCACCGCCTTCCATTTTTCTTTTATGCGATATTTTAACCTTGGATTTCTTGACCTTGGATCCCTTGACCCTGGATCTCTTGACCTTGGATCGCTTGACCCTGGATCTCTTGACCTTGGATCGCTTGACCTTGGATCTCTTGACCCTAGATCGCTTGACCTTGGATCTTTTAACCTTGGATCTCTTGATCTTTCTTCCAATTTTCATTGAACGCATTATATATTAAGAATTATTTTAAAATTCATATATTATTTCATATATTTACCTTCTTGTACCAATAATAAGTAATAAGTTGAAAGACCTATCAGAGTTGTTACTAACCAGAAAGGTGTAGTTGTTTCTTCTTTTTTAAGACCGAATTTACGGAATTCACCATTAGGTTTAAACATTTTAGGATGTTTTATCCTGTAAAGACCGAAACATCCTAAAAAATAAATACCAATGCTCTTTATTAAAACATCGCTTAATTCCAACATTATTAATTAAATAGAAAAATATTATAGAGATTTATACATTGTATTTCAACTAAATAAATACCCATTCATTATCTTTCGTTATTCTTTTCGGTGGATTGATAATATCGAAGTCTTCTAAAAGATCTTCCATTAAAACAACTTTAATTTCGTCACTTTTTTTTATGATTCCATAAATATTATAATCATCTAAGAAATTAACAACTCCGCCATGGACAACTTTTAAATATTTAGTGAAACAATTGTGTTTTTTATTTGAATGAATCTTATATTCTTTTGAACGACTATTTAATAAAAAAACTAATTCATTGAGGGGCATAGGTTTATTAGTTTCTCTTAATATTTCAGTAATTAAAGTGTGTGCAATTTCAATACCTTTTTCTTCGGAAATGTTCCACTTAAAATGATTATGCCCCATTTTAATGTTTAGTATAAATTATCAATAGAATCCTTAAATTAATATTTTTTTAAAAGAATTATTTTTTTTATATTTGCTATTTTATTTAAAATATCTAAATTAAAATATATGAAAAAATTTATAAAAAGTGGAAAAGTTTCTAAAAAATTTAAAGATAGAAATAAATCTTCTAAGGTTGAAAAAAAAAATAAATGCTGTAAATGTCATTATGTAAAAACAAATGATAAAAGAGGTAAATTAAGAAAAGTTAGAGGATCTTGGGGTCATTGTTCATATGATATGAAAAATTGTTGTAAAGATAAAAAAACAATTATCAAAAAACAAAAGGGAGGTAAATTAAAATCCTTGAAAAAATCTAAGATTTTATCTAAGAAAAAATACGAAGAATATTTAACGAAACGTAAAAAAAAGAAAAAATTAACCAAGAAACAGAATAAAGATCTTGATCACACTCTCTTTATAAAATATTGTAAATGTATTAAAAATATAAAATATAATAAGAATATTGAACCAGGTTCAGAATATCCAATCTGTACAAGTTCTATATATACGAAAAGAGGATTCACTCCCCCTAAAAATATTAAAATGAAATGTAAGATGTATCGTTAACTATTTTAAAATTATTTTAACAATGATCGCAGAAATAAATATCATTTTCGGCTACTAATATTTCACCGAATGTATGTGTATGACAATGAAATTTACATTTATGACACTCTTCATAAAGTATTTCTAAATTATTTTTTTTCATGAGTTCCATTAAAGATTCATGAAAATCTTTAATAATATCTGCAATATTATCATATAATCTTATATCATATATCTGAGTGTAACCCCAAAATAACTTAGAAGATGCTATAAATTTACGTTCATACTTATTTATAATAAGATTAGATTTATCCATTAAATATATTATTAAATATATAATGGAAAGTCTTTCCGCAAGATTTAACGAAAAGGGTGGAGGATTATATGATTATTCTCAATTCGGAGGTAAAGTGGATAAAAAAGATAAAAAAGATAAATGTGAAAAATATGAAAATTTTAAAGAATTATATATGAAAACTATAAAAGAACTTGAAGAAGCTAATAAGAAAATTGAAAGACTTGAAAATAAATTAAAAGATAAATAAAGATAAATAATTTTACATTTTCATTACCTTCTTGTATCTCTTTAATGCTTTCGTTAGTTGTTTACGGGCTTTCATAACTTCTTTTTTCGCTTTCGTCCTCTGTTTGGCTCTCTGCTTTTTTTGAGCTTTAGTTTTCTTTCGTGATTTACCTTTAGCACCAGATATAGGTAAATTATCTGCTAATGGGACGATATCTCCTGAAAAATATCCCTGGGGGACATTTCTAACTTTATTTTTCCCTGTTTTTATGAATCTCCCTTTAACTCTTGGTCGATTATCCGCTATCTCTTTCCTACCTTTTTGTTTATACACACCTTTAAGACCTTTATTCATAAGTTTAAAAAGATCTCTTTCTTTTTTTCTATGTTTCCTATTTGATCTCTGACTTTCCCGTATAAACGGATCGGTTGATCTATTGAAATAGTTTACACTGGGTTCCATGTTAGACTTGGATAGAACTTTTGAAGCATATTCTTCTGCTGGATTTTCTGTACCAATTTCTTTACCTAACGCATCTATATCACTCAATGAAATATCCATATCAGAACTACCCATATCAGAACTACCCATATCAGAACTACCCATATCAGAACTACCCATATCAGAACTACCCATATCAGAACTACCCATATCATAAAGATCGGGTCCTGATACAGGTTTACCGTCGGAATCTAATAATTTAGGTAGACCCTTTATTTCATTACCACTTAACATTTATAATATTAACATATAAAAAATATAATTTTACATTTTCATTACCTTCTTGTATCTCTTTAATGCTTTCGTTAATTGCTTACGAGCTTTCATAACTTCTTTTTTCGCTTTCGTCCTCTGTTTGGCTCTCTGCTTTTTTTGAGCTTTAGTTTTTTTCTTTTTATGAAATGATGATTTCTTTTTTTTATTAGGACCCAATGTGAATATAGTTGTTCCGGCACCAGGTAATTCATCTCTAACTCTCTTTATTGAAATTTCATCTTCCGATTCCGATGACATATCCATTGGAATATCATCTATTCCGAATTCATCTTTTACATCCATCATCTGTCTACGACTCATTAAATCCATCTGATGGGGGAAATTCAGTGCATCCATTATTTTCATCGGTTTCATCGGTTCGGGTAATTCACTTTCGGGTAGGTTAAGTTTCATAGGTAATCTATTTTTCATTTCCTTATTTCTTCTATTAACTTCATCAAACAATGTTGTCATTTATAACTTTACATATGTTTTAAAAATAAATTTGATTTAATTAATAAAGAATATATTAATATAAATAGAAAATGGTTGTTATTATCTTTGATCTCGAAACAAGCGGTCTGAACCCATATCACGACGATATCATTGAAATTGGAGCGAAGATTTTAAAAGAAGATTGTTCTTTTCAGACGTTGGTGAAACCTAAATCGGGACGACCTGTATCTAAAAAGATTACACAGATTACGGGCATTACTAATAGGGATCTTAGGACGAATGGTCAATCATGGGAACAAGCATATTCCGAATTTTATAATTGGTTATTTGAAAACACGAAAGATAAAGAAAATATTACTCTTGTATCCCACAATGGGGATACTTTCGACTTCGTATTCTTTAGACGCATGCTAAACGATCTATCAACTCTTGTTGATAAAGTCAATATTGATGTAGAGAAGATTAACTTCATCGACACTTTACCACTCAGTAAAAGACTTTATCCGAACAGAACATACTACAATCAACCTTCATTGGCAAGAACATTCTCTATTATTGTGGACAACGCACACAGGGCAATGGGTGACGTAATTGTTCTTGAACAACTTTATTCAAGGATTATGATTGATTTTAAGATCAATACGAAGATTGATGGTTTAGAAGATCCTCTAAAGGTTAGAGAATTTATTGATCTGAAGATGTAATTATTTAAAAGATTGACTATAATATATTTAAATGTTACTCTTAGTAACCCCATTACTCGGTTCTTTAAGAAATCACGTAAAATATAAAAATTTTAAATCTTTAATTTTTATAAGGACTCCTGTAATTTATTTTTTTTTGTTTTTATTTCTTCAGACAAGAAATATTTGGAAAATTATTGTTCTTGAACGATGGTTTATGTTCGTTTATAAAACTAGTCTTTCAATTTATAGGAATGATTACAGAAATAAAAAAGAAAAATATATAGAAAAATATAAAATGAAGTACGATTAACTTGAAATACGATTAATCCCTCAATGATCTATCTAGTTTAATATTTAAAGTGTCCTTCTGATCTTCAGTCAATAGGGAATAAACTTTATCATATTCTTGATCTAAATATTCATAATTATTAACTACTCTTTCATTAATTCTCTTCTGTCTTACTAAATTTTCATCACTTTCTTTTAATTTACATTCAAGATCTTTAATATATTCTCTGAGAATTAGTTTATCTGTATCTTCGTACTTTTCTTCTTCCATTTTAAGTATAATTAACGAATTATTCTTAAATAAATTTGATTGTGAAATAAAAAGATATTTTACATTATTAAGAAAGAAGAGAATAAACTAAAGAATAAATTACGAAAGAGAAAGACTAAAACGACTAACCGGGAAAGAACAACGATGGGAAACATGTTCAGCAACACTTCTCAAGGACCCCCCGCCCGGGAGAGTAGACGCATGGAACCCAAGCAAGTCTACGAGAATATCACGGGTCCAAATGGTCGCTCCATCGTTGAACTCGCCGGGGCACCAGTTGACTCGGAATGGATCAAGCGGGCAATTGAGTCTCAAGGGACTCTCTTCGTTCAAGGGGAACTAAAGAGTCTCGGTCAAGGAGATCCCGCATCCAACTTCCGATTCAAGAGCGACAAGGAAACCAACAACAAGGTGACTTCCAATCTCATGGAACTCTTCAAGCTCTATCACGAGCAACAGAAGAACAAGACAAATCCAGAACCTGTGGTGATCACTTCTGTTCCTCGGAAGATGAGGACTCAGGTTTATCATATGGGTAAATGCGAAACAGATTCAGGTGTAACAGCGACAGGGGAAATGTGGGTTTCCTCCAGCACCGCTAAGGATCCCATGACAGAACGTCTTACGAAAGAAACAGAAACGATTCAGAAGTTTATTGAGAAGATGGGTATTGAAGTTGAATTCGCTAAGATGGCGAATTCAACAGAAGGAGCAGGATACAGGAGCTACATGGCGGATCTCATCTCCTTCGTCCTGATGATTGATTATCACTTTCACAAGGAAATGTTTGAGCAGAAGAAGTTTGAAGCAGTTCTTGTGAGGGCAGACGACAAGAATGAATCTGGTGAACCTCTTCTTAAGGAGTTCGACCAAGGTAGAGGTCGCATGTGGAAACCCCGAGAGGGACACGACTATCTCTACTTCAAGGAAGTAGATGCCTCATATGACAGCGACTACACGAACACATTCTGGTATCCGAAAGAGGGTTCTTTGGAGAAGGTTTACTCACAGATTCACCAACTTCTTACCCTCGAAGAGTCAGGATTCAAGGAAATGGTTAGGAAGTTCTTTGAAGAAGTTAAGAGTTATGGTCGTATCTCAGATCATTGGCTCAATGATATTGACGATCCATTCACATTCTACATGTTCTATAATTGCTATCTGTACAGTTGCACGAGGGAGGAGGGAAAAGTAAAAGATCAGATTGAGAAGATCATTCAGTCTTTCTCTTAGATTCTTTATAAACTCTTTCTCTAAACTTTCTATTATTAAAATTTTTTATGTTCTTGTTTAAAATTTGATTTCCATTTGTAAAGAAATTTCAAATGAATATTGAAACAATCGCACAACTCATCGTCTTTCTGAACAATATCCTTTCTTTCATTCTGATCCTTTTCGGTATCAAGGATGTCTCAGTCCCATGAATCCAAGTATGTATTGAAGAGAGACGACGGGCAGATAGTTACTTTACCCAATCCCAATTGGTGGCCGGGAGAAGATTCGGACGAAGAAGAAGAATATCCCCCAAGTCCAAGTGATCACATTCCTTTCGGTTCCCTGAAATGCGAGTGTCATCATCTGAACTGGGGAGATCCTCTAAAGAATGGAGGAATATGCGATTATACTTATCCAGATGGAAGTCTTCACGAACAGATGACCCCTCATCCGGAATACGGTCACACATGCGGTGATAAGCTGAATCTTAGACGGGTAAGTAGGGCAGAGACGTTAGAAGTCTGTAAATACAATTTTAGAAGTCCGAACTGCGCATTACCAAGGGATTTACAAGAAGACCTTATCTGGTTCCTGGCACGAGGTCGTGGTGGTGGAGAATATGATGAAAGATTTGATGAAAATCACCCGAATCATTACAAGAAACACTATGGGGGAGTCAAAGAAATGATAGAAGAAAGTGATAGAAAGTCAGAAGAAGAATATCAGAAATGGTTACAATCTAGAAATGCCATCGCACTTTCTGAAGCAACTGAATAATTTCATAGAAGAATCTTTAAATTTTAAAAATTTTTTATGCTCTTTCACTTGTTAAAATTTGATTTAAACCTTTAAAGATCTTTTAATTAAAAAAGAAAGATGAAAGGAACACAGGCGGACAGAAACGAAAGACAAGGACTCTCTAACTGGTTGAGATTCTCTCACGAAATGTGGAACCATGGAACGGGATTGTTAACCCGAGAAGATAAACTCCGAACTTCAGAAAAAAATGGTCTAACATACATGACTCTCCGGGATTTTATATGTAGATGGAGAAAGGAACTTGGAGATTACTATGGACCAGAATTCTGGTTTCACAATGAAGATCTTGTTACTGATAGTTCCATTGGCGATACAGTTATCTTCTGTATGGTGGACAATGATGAGACAGCAGAACATCTCCCCAATGAAGTCAAGGAGAAGATTAGGAAGTCGGGGAAGTGGCGCAGATACAAACTAAAACACCAGTGGTCTTATGTGAACCCAATGAATCGTATACACGGTTACATTATCCTGAAAGACGTTAGCAATGTGAAGAGAGGTTTAAAGACATTATCTATTTCTACCATATGCTCTACTTACTTTACAGAAAAGAAGGGCATTGGAACTGATATGATGAATTTCACGAAAGAATATGCCAAGAAGATGGGATACTATGATATTGTCCTAGAGGTAGCGAATGAGTATTCTGGTGTAGGTTTCGATGATGAACCCGATGATGAATCAGATGAAGAAGACGAAGAAGAATCAGATGAAGAAGACGAAGAAGACGAAGAAGACGAAGAAGACGAAGAAGACGAAGAAGACGAAGAAGACGAAGAAGAAGAAGACGAAGAAGAAGAAGATGAAGAATATGATGATGTATGGTATCCATGCGAAAGTGCTATGTCTATCCTAAGTGAAGGACTCTGGAAGAAGTGTATGAGAAAGAATAGCAGAGGAATTCCATCATTCAATCTTGAACAAGAATATATCGAAGAATCTATTAAAGATTATATGTTCTGTGAATATAATTCGGGAGATGCTAGTGTTGCGTGGGAAGGAACAGCGGAAAACATTATAGTAGATGAACCATCGGAAAATGAATATGGTGGTTTCTGGTATAGGAAAGGAAAGAAGAGTCAAGAAAGACTGATGAAGTTCTATGAGATGCATGGTTACAAGGAATATCCCGAAGTTCATCTGAACTGGTGTTGTTTCTCGGAAATTCCTTACCCTACAATGAGACTTAGTCTAGAATAAATTCTTAGGTAAAATTTGATACAATTTTTTATGAGTTTCTTAAAACAATTAAAAAAGAGATTAAAAGAAGATGTCGCATCTTTCGGATATTGAAGAGCAGATGAAGAAGATGAAGGGAGCGTTGGGGGAGATTGAGGAGAAAATAGTTTCGGAGAAAGAGAAGTCTATCCCGAACTTCTTGCAGGCTTTGGTACAGTGTGGAGAGATAAGCGAGAGAAAGAAAGATAGTATAGAGAGCAATGTTTGTCTTGCGGGATTCTTTATGAAAGACTTAGATGATTCTTCAGATGAGGATGAGGAAGAGGATGAGGATGAGGAAGAGTTTGAAGGGAGGTATACATTTCCCTCCGGAAAAGATCAAGAGACGAATGAGTTTATTATTCGGTATATCAAAGAGAAGTGGCGGTGTAATGTACGGAATCATGGTCCAACCCCATATTGTCACGAAAATGAGGGCGACAAAGAGATTTATAAAGTTGATGAATCAGGTCGGAACCCGAAACCGACGGTGGATCGTGTTGCGGACGGTCTTGCGGTGAAACAGGAACGAGGCAGGCCCCGGCGATGCAATCAGATAATTCTCTCGGGTCTGAAGATGAGAAAGAAAACTACGTATAGATTTTCATCATCCGGAGAGACTGAGTGCTATTGGGATCATGATGGATTCGGTTGTATCTCTTATCCCGGTGTTGATGGGGAAACTTGCAATGTGGTTCTGAGAGGTGAAAAGTTTAAAGAGATAGAAGTGATCTGGCAATATTGTTTTGAATAGATGATTTCTTTCTTATAGTAGGTTAAATTTGATTAAATTTTTTATGAGTTTTCCAAACAAACAAACAAAATGACTTACTTTACTTCTTGGGACGTGAATTCGTTCTTGTGCTTGGTCTCCTGGGGTCTTCCGGAAGATGTTGTGAAAAGGATGATGATGATGACGAAGAAGACCCACGAAGATTTCTCTTTGAAGGAAGCATTAGGATACTGGAACACCAACTCTCCGAGGTTAGTTAGATGGAGAATGACACAACCCCTAGAAAGGAGAGGAGTAAGTTTTAAATTCCAAATTAGCGACATTCTGGATTTTCATCAGACTAGACTTCACGTATTTAAAAGACGCATTAATATGACAAAGGAGTTCAGGACAGAGTGGAGACTTCGATCAATAGAAGACCGGCAGAAGAAGGTGATTGAGTGGTGTAAATTCGGTTCAGCAGATGACCAAATGGGACACCAACGGCGATTAAGTAAATTTTACGGGAACCGCAGGGCGGGTGAATCGCGTTCCGAGTGGACTGAGAAATCAAAAGAGTTATATAAGATAAGAGAAAAGTATACTAATAATTTATGGCGATCATGGGAAGCAGGGGCCTCTTCGTACTACTTAGTGGGTTGGCATAGGAGGGTTTATGTAACTCAGTGGTATGAAGGGATACACCCAGGTAGATTCTTCCTATTCTACAAAGAAAACAAGATCATAGAAGAAAGACATAGAGGAGTCCCAAGCGGACCTTGTGAAGATGGATATGTTTATCCAAAGACTCCTATCTTTGATTGGGGACCTTATGAACAATTGATAGAAGATCTCCGATGCATTGATGGGCCCGGGCTAGGAGAACCATCTGGTTCAAAAGTAGAGCACATAGATGATCTTTTCTTAGATTAGTAGAAATTTGATAGATTTTTTATGAGTTTTGTAAACAGATAAAAGAAAATGAACTTCACAGAAAAAGACTTTCCTTCTCTGTGTCCTCAAGCTGTCAAACCACAAGAGACATCGGCCACGAGTAAGGAAGATGATCCATATGCTGGAATGACGAAAAATCAGAAGAAAAGAGCAAAAAAGAAACAGAGAGATCATCTGAAGAAAAAGGAGCAACAACCCCAAGAGGAAGCTCAACCGGAAAAAGAAAAGAAGATCTTTGAGTGTTTTATGTGTTGTAAGAATGGACCTGCCGAGGAAGTTATTAAGTTCAAAGACAGACCTCAGATGAGGTTTCTCTTTGGCAGAGGATTGTGTGTAGATTGTAGTAGTAGCACTCCTGAAAAGGAGATCTTGTATAGATATATAGGTTGTGATTGGTTAGATGGCAAAGAGGAAAAAGAAAGGAAATTAGAGGAATGGAAATCTCCTTCCAAAAAAAGAGCGATACATGCGATTACTCATTGGGTAAATATGAATCCAACTGTATGGCCGTGCGATTATCCTCAAAAAGTAAAGGATAGGGATCTACATGAAGAAAGATGGGAATCATTGGCTCACTATGCTGTATGGACAAGAGAAAAAAGGTTTAAAGGTGAAGATGTGGCGTGGTATTCGGGTGGACACGGTAAAATGATGGTAGGAAAGGTGAACAATCGTAAGAAAGATGGAAAATGGAGTGTTTTTAGGTTTTCAGAGACAGAAGAGGAAAAGAAACTAGGAGAGTTCTATGACAAGGAATTAGATGAGTGGAAACTCTTTCCGCCAATCTCTCAGAGACAGGCTCTAATTCATATGAGAGAAAAAAAAGGAAGCTGTAGGCCAGAAAAAGAATCACCATTTGAGTGTTCGGGTTGTAATCGTGTTAGGATTTCTATGAGATCAGAAAAAGATAATTGGGATAAGGGATGGTCAGGTCCGAATAAGTCACCATATGGTGGAGTATTCTGCAAAGAATGCTATGATTCAGGGAAAATTTATGAAAGAGATAGAAACATGCGGGAGGCGAGAATAAACTATTCAGATAGAGAACATAGAGCATTCGGTTCTGTATTTGTTAATAATTGGCCCGGGAAACCAGGTAGAACATTCCGAACATGTTCCTGTTACTCGTGTTCGTGTTCTGTAGATCCCCCACCTCAAAGCATATCACAGAGTTATAAATGTGAAAGTTGTGGTTTCAAAGGAGCGGGATATTCTGGATTCTTTGATAGAAGATCTTCTACTGGAGGACTTCCTTCTACTTGGGAAGAAGAAGACCATTGGTTCTGTAAGAAATGTTGGTGTAGAGAATATTGGGTTGAGGGAAAGTGGTATAATAAAGAGGATGGTTCTGTTTGGTTTAAGGCAAAACTTTCATAGGTAGAAATTTGATAGATTTTTTATGATGATTTTATCACAATAAAGAAAGGAAAGTTAGATTAATTCTGAATGAGTTCTCTGAGAAAGGACTGGTCTCAGATGACCGATGATGAGTTGTCTATCGCCGCATTCGGTGAAGGAATTCCCCCCGAATCTATTACAGATGAAGAAAGAATAAAAGTTATCACTATATCTATGGATTCCGAAAATACACAGATGCCATTCGGTATAGTAAAGAATGGCCCCTTTTTAGAACTTTTATGGAGAAAGACTGGTATCGATTGTGATGGTGAAGAAGCTCTCGTGCAATTGCCGGATGGATATACATATCTGATCTGTCTGGCGACTCATTGTGAATAGTCCAAATAGTAAATTTGATATAATTTTTTATGATAATTTTAAACAGATAAAAGATGTCTTCTTTCACTCATTGGGATATCAATGTATTTCTCTGTCTTCTTTCATTGGGTCTTTCGGATGACCTTATAAGAGATTGGATAAAGAAGCTGAAGAAGACTCACGAAGAGTTGGTGCTGAAGAATGCTCGGAAGTATCATTGTGATAGAGGAAAATTCGTGGATATGGGGGGTTATCAGATGGTGTATTATAGTCGCGCTGATCTAAGTGATCCTAGTTGGCATTTCCCCAGAGCAATAAGTAAGTTGGAGTCTATACCGGTTGAGTTTCACAATTCATACGAAAATGGACCTGTGGCAAAAATACGACATCTAGGTATAAATATCTTGAACTTGAACCGAATTTTTAGACAAAACTTTGAACTAGCGTACTTGAGACGTTATATAAATAGGGAAGCATTGGAATGGTCGAGGGGGATTCATCCAGGTAGACTTATCTTGATGGAGAAGAAGTTCAGACCAACGGGTCTTCCCATTATTGTGGGAGATTTTTATAGTTTCGGTAATTGGTGTAGGGATATTTCTCTTGATAGTAAAAAAAACTCTAAAGAAGTCCCCGAATATAAGAAAAAGTTAATTGAGATGGATATAAATCGTAACGGTTGGTGTATATTACAATTCATTCGGAGTAAAGATCATATAGACGATATGTATTAAATTTTAAAATTTGATAAATTTTTTATGTTTTTTAATAAAAGAATAAATAAAAATGTCGCTGGCCGTGAACTCCCCCGAGTTCAACAATGAGGTAGAAGTTCTCGTTCAGAGATTTCCTTCCCTTGAAGAGAGTGTATTAAGGGAAATATTAGAAAAAAATAATGGTCATTCGGGAAAGACTACGAGACAAATTTTTAAGGAGTATTCCGAAGATCCGGTCGTGGAAGAATCGAAACGTGAATTTGAAATGAAATTCCTGAAACCCAATATATGGTCTTACACCACTTCATGCTCCGGGGGTAGAGAAAGTCCGGGTGGTAGAGAAAATCCTCGCAGTATTACAGTTAATATGAATATTAATTATGATAATAATTGGGGTCGTCAAAATCATATGTTAGTTGTAGATGATTGGGAATTGGGTATTAGTAGCGTGTTATGTGATACCGGGGGTGTTTTCATGAGTATAGAGGAAGAAGAAACGAAATATCCGAATCTTGACTATTTTAGTGATCTAGTGTTGCATAATGGAATCAATAAAGATAAACATTGGTGGGGTTCAGACTCTAAGGTAACTTATACCAGTGATTATCCCGACAGCAATGTGAAGAATCTAGTTCCAACAGTTCACGAAATTATTGCCCTTGTAGATGATTACAAATTTCAGATCCTTGGTAAAATACCATACAAACTTGATGATGGGGGAATGGGTCTCTATGTAGGACATAGTGTCAATGGAAAAACCAAGAAAAGATTACCTGAAGGTTGGTCCATAGGAGTATCAGATGAATATTATGGTCTTAGATATTATAACGATGGCGAGAAAACTCATTGGAAACATCCCCTTGAATAAATTTTAAATTTGATAAATTTTTTATGATAGTTTTTAAGACAAAATAAACAGAACAACCCGGATCAACGATGTACAAACTTCTCTGCCAACTCTTTCTCGCTGTGGTGGGTCGGAATCTCCCAGAAGAAGTGTTTGAGGGGACTCTTTACTGGCTCCTTCAGGGAAAACGGAAGAAAAGACAGATAATAGATCTGAATGTGAAGCAGTTCTCTCTTACAACCCCCCATCAACTGGAGATAATGGGCTGGCCCAGAGAGTATATTGATGCAGAGACCTCAAAGGGAATTAATAAGGTCTACTCAATAGTGAAGTGTAAGATGTTTAGGAATATTTTTCACACAGAATGGATTGGGGAAGTCCCTAAGGCATATCATATGCCTTGCCACCGATACATTAAATTATGGTCTCACGATGGGATCAGTAAAGCGAGGGTCATTCTCTACTTTAATACAAGAGAGGCACTTAATAAGACGAAATCATTAATTAGTTTTCATAGACAGAGGAATGATAAATTTGAGGGAAAAATATTAAGTTATAAATTAGAAACGAAAGATAGATCACATATGTCATGCTGTTATTTCTGTGCGAAGTTTATGCCTTGTTTATCTGAAAGATTACATACAAATGATAGAAACGCAGATATCTTTGATAATATTAGGAGAAGGAGTTCTTCTGTTTCGTGGAACCAAGATTGGAATAATAATTTATCCAATACCCCTATCTGCGTAGAATGTCATGACTCTAAAGAGAGACAGGGACATTATAGAATGAATATGTTTAATTCTAGAGCATTTATATTCGGGGAATATGGCGATCCCTTATCCTCATCGGAAAGAAGGGAGTATAATATCCGAGATTCTATTGACACCGAGAAACCTGACATGACATTAATACCCCATTGTGATAATTATGGAAATCATAAAACCCCATTAGATTATACTGGTTCTTATGCTCGCCTTATTGATACGTATAGCGAATTTTACTGGCATCCGGAACTAACAGCGGATGAATATATGAGACTACAAGAGCATAAGATGTTAAAATATTTAGGGAATGTGGATCCATTGGACGAGGATGATTATCCCGAAGATGATCCAGGTGAAGATCTTTACGATGATTACGATGATCCCGATGACTACCTTAACTATTGATAATCAATATTAAATTTGATAAATGTTTTTTATGATAAATTTAACAACAAGCATTATTTAGAGATGGATTATACTCTTATGATAGAGTTTGAAAGACTCTCTGTAGAAGAGTTGAAATATACTCTTCAGACCCTTTACCACGCATCTTCCGAGTGCTATATAGATATAGAACTTCTGGCAGATGAAGTCATCAGACGACTCAACGATTATCGTTACAGTATTAGAGAAAAATGTAACAAAAATTTCAATCAATTAGTAGTTTCCACGTTTGAGACATTGAAGAATATTTCTAGATTTATGGTTGAACCAAGTCCCCGAATTCAGATTATTTATGATACTTATCGTAAATATATGTATAGTATAGAATCACCCGTTACGAGTCCCGTTGTTTCACCGAAAACCGAAGGTGTAGAACATGTGAAAGCACCTAAAATCATGAAAAAGGTTAAAGAATCACGAAAAGAATCGAAGAAGGGTTCAATTATTGTGAAATTACCGAAGATAATGAAAAAAGCGAAAAGGGCGAATGACGATCGGTAGTTAAATTTGATATAATTTTTTATGATAATTTCAATAAACAAATTTAAGATGTTCACTTGGAACGAAACCGCCGCGATCTCATTGATTTCTATCCTTCGGGATCCCGAACTTGTCCTTTATTTCATGTCTATCCTTAAACCTATGAGGAGGGACTTCGTTGAGGATGAAGCTAGAGAGTGGCATGGATCTCTCCGGATAACGCAACAAGAAAGGTGGGAAAGAGTCGCTAAACTCAGTAGACAGAGAAAATTTTCACATATGAACGCCTCAGTCCCCATCACTTGCACCCTACCATTCGACGGAGGGATGTGGAGGAACTCAAAAGAGCTCCTCAAAATGATACGATATTTTAGAAAAGGATTTATTAGAGAAATTATAGAAGTTAGCGGGGGAAACATGGGTTATAATATGATAGAAACGGTTGATGAAAAAATATCAGGGAAAATAAAAATAGTTAATCTAGTCAACGACCACGGTCCCGAAGGAACATATTTCAGATTATATTATTCCCTTGGAGAAATAGAAGAAGCACTGGACACCCTAATCACATATGAAGGTTATCCAGAACCCGAATGGGCTTGGGAGGAATTTCCATATATAGCACCGGATAATCCTCGTAAAGAATTAAACAACACATTTATCCAGATAATGAATTAAACTAAATAGACTTAAAAATTTTTTATGTAGTTACTATAAGATCCCATCATGGTATACAATAGGAAGAAATATAAAAAAGAAAATAAAGAAAATAAAGAAAGTAAAGATAAAAAACAATCACAGAAAGCACTGCATTCGCCCCAACATTTTCCGGCAGATTGCTTTTCAGGTGAGTGTGGATTATGTTTCAATTGTAATAATAATACAATTATGAGTTGTAACAGAGATTCTTTTACTAAAGAAAATGAAAATGCATATCAGAGAAGAGCGAAAGATCTTTATAAAATGTTAGGAAAGAAAAATGTAGAAGAATATACTGAATACTATAATAAGAAATTATTCGATTGGTGTAAGAGTTATGATTATAAAGATCCATTCTGCTACGGATACGCACCTGAAAAGATTACATATAATAATAAGAAATTTAAATTAGTAGAAAAGAAACATTCATTTTTCTGTGATGATATTTACTGTAAAATGGTTTATGAAAATACATCACTATGGGAACAAGATAAACGATATCCGATCATGCCAATCTATCAATCTGAAAATAATAATTTATGTGCTATCTGTATTAATAAATATTAAGACTTCTTCTTTCCTTTTTTAGTTTGTTTTTTCTTTTTTGCTTTTTTAGTTTGTTTTTTCTTTTTTGCTTTTTTAGATTTTCCTGCGAATTTAGAAAACTCGGGATCTTTTTCTATCATATCATATAAACTCGAAATATTTTTAAATATTTCTTCTGCGTCAGGATCATCATTTTTATCAGGGTGATATTTGACAGCTAATTTTCTATAAGTTTTTTTTATCTGTTGAAATAATGTTTTATTATCTGAAGACCATTCGGGTATATCTTTGGTTTTTAGAAGTGGGGGAGGACCTACAACTGCCCCTTTAAATATTTCAATAGAATTATTTCCTAATGTAATGAGATTGGCTCCACGTCTAGGGGGAACATCATTATTATCATCTCCATCGTTGGGCATATGTTCACCAGTTTCTTTCACATAACCCTGCTTAAAGTCACCGAATGTTTTTTTACCTTTATTTTTATATTCTTGTTGTTCTCGCTGTTCTCGTTTCATTATTTCATCTTCTTCAATTAAAGATTTTTCCAATAAATCACTTAATTCTTTTTTCATTGCTTCTAATTTCATCTGAATATCTTTCGCGAATTCTTCAAAACTATCAATAGTTCCATACCCACCCATTAGGTCTTTTTTAGGTATCAATTCCCTTAACTCAGAGACCATTCCATATATCATTTCACATTTTCCGTTAACAGAACTCAGAAAAATATCATACTCTATTATAATCTTAGTAATATCAGAAGATTTCGCAGTATTTCTATCGGAATCTAAAATTGAAGGTAAACTTGATAGTTTATTTCTTTTCAGATGATCTGCTTTATCTAAATCTTTCGTCAATTCTCCGCATAAAATACTTAGTTGTTCTCTTGCGATATTATAATGTTGCATCTTCCTTTCTCTAATCATTTCTTCATTTATTTCTTTAGTTCTGTTAGAAAGACCAAATACCATTTCAACCCAAGAGGGCTCTAAGAGTAATGGGGGGTCATACTTTCTTATCATTTATAATATATAATATAAATTTATTTAAATATTATGTTATAAGTAATTAAACCGAAAGCTATTATCTGACCATAAAAAAGATATAATCTTAAATATTTATCTACATCTTTACATTGTTTCTCATTTCCTATATCATAATATAATTTAATCAGTATGCCAGAAATTAAAAGAGTAAATAATTCAAATATTTTCGTATTATTTTTAAAAAAGTCCCCCATTGTTTTACCCAGTTTAATTAAAAATAAACGCGATTTTGCCCCCTTAAAATTGCCTCTAATTTTAATGTAATTATGAAAAATATAACTCAAAATTATTAAAGATAATATTAATAAACACAACTCTATTAAGTAGTAATCGAAAAAAACATTTATATACGGGGAATTTATTTCTTCGCAATTGTATTCATTCTTAATATCATAGAGATACTTTAGATTAATTAAATTTAAACATATCGGTATTACGAAAATTAACATACTAAGCAGAGATAACATTATAATACCTTAAATATTTAAATTTCGGGTGAATTTTCTCCCGGATCTCCGTCTGGGTTTTCTAGATTTCCTCTCGGATTTTCTACGGGGTTTTCTATTAGATTTTCCAGTGGATTTCCTCTTGGATATTCTATGGGATATTCTATGGGATCTTCTATGGGATTTTCGTGTGGATCTCCTCTTGGATTTTCTAGTGGATTTCCTAAGAGATTTCCTAATAGGTTTTATACTCTTATTCTTAATTCGCTTGACATCTGCTTTCGCTTTAACCTTGGGATAAAGCGCTTCAAAATGATGAGATCCCTCTGATTTAGTTTTTCCTAAATTATGATACAAAAAAATATCATTCATTATATCTTTCTTTTTTACTTCATAACCTAAGCCAACATTACTGAACTTACCTTTATTATGAATATAAACTCTTATATTTCTGTTCAGTAGATTAGACATAGCATAGATTTCTATCTGACCCGCATAAGAATCATGTCGCGACATATAAGTTAAATATTTATTTACATTCGTAACCTTATTATTCAATCCACCATCATCTATTTCAGATTGAATTTCTTGTGAAATACTCCTTTCCAATCCTTTAATTTTATAATCTAAATTAGTTCTTAACCATTTCACACATTCTTTTCTTAATTCTATGGCTAATTTTGTTCTATTTTTAATTGTGATATTTAATGGTTGATCGAGTGGTACAAGAGTATCCCCTTCAATATTCAATATTGCGGCAATAGAATGAAAAAAACAAGCCCCATCCCCCTTAACACTCATATGTATAAAATCACTATATTTCATTATATATTATTACATAAAAAATTTAAATCTATATAATCTACAATCTATTCACATCATTCGTAACCTTCTGTAGAAGATCCATCAGTCTCAGATATTCCCCCTCACTCACCTTCTCCTGAATGTCAAATATAACTTCACCTATATCAGATATTGACGCCTTTATTCCCTTCGCGATATCTGTATTGTTCTCTCTAGCATCTTCATTTTCATATTCACCTGTATATGTTTCGTCGTAGTCTTCATCTTCGTATATTTCACCATTCAGAACCCACGATCCATCCAGTAGTTGCTCCCATTCACCTCCGCCAGGTGATTCTTCAATATTTTCTCCATTGGCTATTTCGGGGTAAATGTCATCGCATACCGAGCACACATGTTCCTCGGGAAAACATTCTACGGGGGTCATGGTTATACCATATTTCTTAGCCATTTTCTCCGATAGAAAACAGTTGTTACACCACTTGTAATCGGAGAAAGGTGATTCAAGCATTTCTTCACAGCATCCACAGATGGTGCGACCCTCGTATTCCCGTAGATTATCCACCGATGATCCATCTTCTTTTACAATTCTCTCCATGATAGTCCACTCACTCTGAGAGCAGACCTCACAGGTTCTTACATCGCCTCGCCTTGTGTCTATCCAAATGTTTTCGTGTTCTTCATCTGAAAGTTCTATGTCGGAAATTTCTCCATCTTCGTGTTCGGGAAAGAGAACTCTCGCAACGGGTAGAGAAATCATTGTTTCTGCTACAACCTTGTCCACCATTTCCTTTACAGTTTCCTCAATCTGAAGTTTCTCACCGATCCCCTCTTGCCATCCCCACGTTGTGTCGTCTGGTCCTTCCAGAGCATCAAATGAGATCTTCTGAATGAAAGCCATTGTTAATTGTTATTTCTGTTAGAAGATCTTCTAATTGTTAATCAAATTTATACATGGACATAAAAAATATGTTGTCTAATCTAATTCTCTAATCTTAAACTATATCTGTTGAGCACATACCACGGGACCATGGAGATTAATAAGCATCTGCAGTTTCCTATCTAATTCTAAAATCCTCTTGTCACTTTCTTCGCATAGATTCCAAGGGAGCATTGTATCCCTAACAGAAGTACTACGGGGTCTGTTCTTGTTCGGTGGATATCCCGTAGGCTTAATAGGGGGTCTCTTATCTAGAGCAGGGGACTTTATCACCGATGGAACGAACACAATTGCCTCCGGGTTAAACTTGAAGGGTTTCCCAAGATCATTCACATACAACGAGTCCATGTAGTCATTGTAGACCCGCAGTGCATGATTGAAGTGAACCATGGGGTAATCCCTTATCGTCTGATCACTGAGACAGATCTTCTTCCCAGGATCAGTCTTCTTCATATCAAGTATCCATTCAAACATTCTACGGAAGTCCTCCATCAACTCTTTATTCTCAGACCACTGGGAACCAGGGCAACCCTCGTCAAAGAATGTATCTCTCCTATCCTTGGAACATTTCTCAACGAAGTCGCATAGCATGCGACTAAAATTCCAAGATGTCCTAGAGTATCGGTCGGACCCATCTATTTTTTCTTCACTTTCGTCCGAATCCCCAATGACCCTCACCCGAGAAGATTCATTGAACCTAAGTGACTTCCCTTCCACGCTATTCTCACAACACAGATGGTTTCCACTCTTCCCATAGCCCCCAGGACTCCACAATGGATGATCCTGATTGATTGAGTTTATGAAGTCCATCTTCTCTTGTGTCTTCGAACCGTATCCCTCGTAATGGGAGAACCTCTTGTAAGTAACGGGTTTCCCATCGGGGAGTATTTCTTCATCTCGTATCCACCGGTGCCCCACGTGTGTCGGATTGTTGCCGGGGTCGTAGATGTCAGAGTAGTGGGATCTCTCTTGAGAAGTCATATCTATCCTGATCCAGAGAACACTGATATCAGTGATATCACTGGTCTATTCGCCTAAAGTATTCTGTAAGTTTCCTGTAAGTTTCCTGTGAGTTTAAGTTGTTTATCTGTTAGAAGATCTTATAGCAACTATCAAATTTTACCATTGACGAAAGAACATAAAAAATATATCTGATCTATTCTAATGGGGAACTACATTGAACTATGTTAATTATCCCTACTAACCCAATAGTCGGGTAGAGGGACACCCGAAGGATTCCGAACTATCATCCCCCGGAAGTGCTTCTGGATCATAATCGCGGCGGATACAGCGCGCTTATTTATCCTCTGCCAACACGCAGGTGATCTCTCCGGACACCTATCCATCACCGTATAAACTCTCTCGCGAATATCATCGGTGGCGACTGCATCCCATGAGCTCATCTCTTATTACTTTCTCTATTCAGTGATTCGTCTGTCGGTTGTTTATTGTTAGAAGATCTTCTAACAGGTATCAAATTTAAATCAACATTATGATATGTCTATCTGAAGACTTCTCTTCACATAAAAAATTCTAATCTATTCTAATGTGTTTCTAAGTATCCTTTCTATGTTTCTATGTTTCTATGTGTTTAGTAATCATCTTGTCTTGTGCCGCACATGTCTTCGTATGTAAACTTGACTCCATCCCTTGTGAGTCTCCATGGGAACTTATTCTGTGGTGTGAATGTGATTTCCCCGTCGAAGATTGTCCCTACTGTTGCCCCCCCGTTGTGTTGGAGATATTGTAGTGCGCCCCTTGGGACGAACACTGCCCCGAATTGGCACTTGGCGACACCATGGTTTGCCCCCACTGCTGTGAGTGTGAGGAGTTCTGTTGTGTCTGTGACTTGCCAATTGATTTCCGGATCATAATCCTCCGTGATGGATGTGAAGTGTGGGTTGTTCCAGAAGAAGTTGAAACACCAGTTGAGCGTGTCGCGCTGCTGGAGCATCTCCGGTGTGAACTCGGGGATCTTCATATTCTTCTTGAGTTGTTCTGCGCCCACGAACTGTGATTCCCCTGTTGCTTGGTTCCACTCTGTGAAGAGTGATGGTTCATGGAGGTCTTCCATATCCCCGCCCTCTTGTGACTGCAACCATTCTTCGTATGCTGTCCCGTGTTCTTCCCACTCTTCCATTTCGTCCGTGACAGCGAGTACTGCTGCGCGGTATGGCCCGTAGTCCCAGTGCATCCCTGCTGCGGTTGAGAGTTCGTGTATCTGGTAGTAGGCGTCTTCGTCCCGCATGAATGCTCCCGGGATACAACCCGTCTCGGATCCCCAGAGTGTGATCTCCTCCATACCCTCCAGGTCTGCGGTGGGGTAAGCGAGTGTGGCCTCGGTGAGTTGGAGACATGCTGAGCTCATTGTTCCTGAGAGTCCTTGAGAGTCCCCCGAGAGTCCCTAAGAGTCCCTTGAGAGTCCCCGAGAGTCCCTAAGAGTCCCTTGAGAGTCCTTGAGAGTCCTCGAGAGTTCTCTGTAAGTGTTGTAAGTCTTTTTCCTGTGTTGTATGTTGGTTGTTTATCTGTTGGAAGATCTTCTAACAAGTATCAAATTTTAAGGGATCCCACCTTGATCCTTGGAGAGTCCTTGGAGACAATCCAGTCCTTGGAGAGTCCTTGGAGACAATCCAGACCTTAGAGACTCCTTGGAGACAATCCAGACCTTAGAGAGTCCTTGGAGACAACTTGGACTCTGGAGACTCCTTGGAGACAACTTGGACTCTGGAGACTCCTTGGAGACAGAAAGGACTCTGGAGACTCCTTGGAGACAGAAAGGACTCTGGAGACTCCTTGGAGACTCCTTGGAGACAGAAAGGACACTGGAGACTCATTGGAGACAAGAAGGTTTATGATGTCCTTTAAAATTTGATTGTTCCTAGAAGATCTCCCAGCAGATAAACAACTAGAGACAACTTACTGGCAACTAGAGACAACTTACTGGCAACTAGAGATCCTTGGAGACAGAAAGGACTCAGGAGACTCAGGAGAGAGTATGGCTGCTTGCGTAGCTGGTCAGGTCACGGAGGCGACTATCGAGCTGGGGTGCTATCCCCCACTTGCTTCCTCTTGGGACAGGAGCACGGGGAGTCAGGTGGATCTGTGGGGGCCGGGAGTGCCAAAGTTCATGAAATCCTCCGCCTACGAGTGGGATGACATGGCTGCGATCCTGGATCTCTGCGAGGAGGTCGGATTCGTAGAAGGTAAGGGTCCTGCATACGAGGCGGAGGAGGAGGCTCACCGGAGGATCCGTGATCACGAGCTCCTTGCTGGGCTCAACACCGACCAGGATCTCTCCGCCTTCGTGGAGACCCATAACTTCATAGAGGACGCTGAACACGCGGAGGCACTTGACCGTTGGCTTACTGGGGATGAGCATGGTCTTGAAGATGGAGATACTCCCTTCATTGAGGAGTATTTCGGTGCAGAACCTTCATATGTCCCCTTCGGAGAGGAGTGCTCCAAAGGAGAGATGATGTTGACTAAGATGGGGTGGAATGGTGGCCCCCTTGGTCTCCGCGGAGGCATCACCGAACCCATCAAGGCGACCGGAGTTGCAGGGGATACGGCGGGATTAGGATACAATGGTGAGGAGATCTTGCCTCCATACGAAGGTGAGGAGATCACTGACTCCACGAAGATCACTAGTTCGGGTGCGAACTATGGTGTGGGGATCTGTTCTCGGGGGACAGTATTTATCCCCCGGGGAGCATTGAAACATATGGAGAATCTCTGTAACTCCAAGGGAACTAGGGGGAATATGATTGGCGAGACTTTCGTGTGCGAACTTGTTGCTGGTCATGGGAAGCATCCATGGAGACTTCAGAAGGTAGTGGAGATAGAGATGACTTGGAGTGCGATAGAGTGATTGAGATAGTGATTAGGATAGTGATTAGGATAGTGATTAGGATAGTGATTAGAGTAGTGTAGAACATAATAAATTTTTATGTGGTTCAACCCTCGGAGACAATCCAGTCCTTGGAGAGTCCTTGGAGACAATCCAGTCCTTAGAGAGTCCTTGGAGACAATCCAGTCCTTGGAGAGTCCTTGGAGACAATCCAGTCCTTAGAGAGTCCTTGGAGACATCTCAATCAAGGAGTCTAAAAATTTGATACTTGTTAGAAGATCTTCCAACAGATAAACAACCAACATACAACAACCATACAACAACCAACTTACTCACCACAGCTTTCAGCGTAAAACAGAGAATACTCACAGACACAGAGAATCTCACCGGACCATGAGTTCTGTTTCCCCGAAGCAGGGTCGCCTCACAAACGATGCGCACCTTGGGTCAATCAAGAATGGCTTGACGGAGGGATTTCGCGCCGGATGGGAGGCATGTGTCCGGGCGAGTCGGGCGAGGATCGCGGAGAAGATCGGTGACCCCAAGAAAGTCTCTGACTGGGAATGGGAAGTCAAGAATGCTCACCAAGAGGGAGTAGAGGGATTGGAAGAGTTCAATGCCCCCCGGATGATGGAGTCCTTCTTGGAGAGTGTAGACCTATGGTCTATGGACCCCCGCGAGGACAAGGAGATCACCGAAAAGAAACCCAAGAAGAAGAAGGACACTGGGAATAGTGGAGAAAAGCCTAAGCCTGAAAGGAAGTCTTCGGGGGCATGGGTGGATGATCCACAACTGGCTGAGAAACCTTTCGACCCTGAGTTCTGTAACTGCCGAAAGTGGAACAAGGGATTCGGAGCACAATGTAATCGGGTTGTATCCGAAGATGGACTGTGCTCACTGCATAAGAAGCAGTATGACAAGATCATCGCCAGTGGCGGTGATGACCTGAGTCATGGCCGCTATAACGAAGTGCGCCCGGATAAGTGTCTCGCGAAACCCGATAAGGAGCACATTCACCCCTGGAAGGATCTTGTTAACCCCAATGGGGAAAAGGAGGAACAAGTGGGGGATGCGGGTATTCCTCCACCACACCCAGATGGCGTGGAAGCCAAGAAGAAGAAGGAGAAGAAGGAGAAGAAGGAGAAGAAGGAGAAGAAGGAGAAGAAGAAGAAGAAGGTAGAGGAGGAACCTAAGGTTGAGGAGGAACCTAAGGTGGAGGGGGAACCTAAGGTGGAGGAGGAACCTAAGGTGGAGGAGGAACCTAAGGTGGAGGAGGAACCTAAGGTGGAGGATGTTATTAAGCTCGTGGGGGAACTCAGTGTAGAAGATCCAGACGATGAGAAAACACAGGAGTTGGATGATCCCCCACAAGGAAATGCAGCGGGGGGAGATCTTTCGGAGGATTCAACTGAACTAAAAGAGATTTGTTACAAGGGGCAGTCATATCTCCTGAATACCGCAACAATGGATGTCATTGATGTGGATGACGGGGAGAAGGTCGGAACTGCGACTATCGGTGAAGAGGGTGAGGTACAGAAGATTGACTTCGAAGGTGACGAAGATAGTGAGGGTGAAGACAGCGATGACAGTGATGACAGTGATGACGAAGAGTAAATAGTAGATTTTAATGAATTATTTAATTTTCCCGATTTTTAAACACCCATTTCACAATACACCACAATATATCACACAACTCCTCTCCATAGGAAACCATAGAATAACAGCGGAAATATTAAACGAATTAACCCAAGGTGAGCACACCCCCTCCGGGAATTATTATCTAAGTTAATTTAAATTAAATTTTTTTTAT
>Ga0206130_10001795_pt1 | contig 30845 bp, 10 predicted proteins | sample Helgoland_Spring_9_FD_148637 | JGI IMG/M metagenome (GOLD analysis project Ga0206130, IMG submission 148637) | Pelagic subsurface seawater microbial communities from Kabeltonne, Helgoland, North Sea - Helgoland_Spring_Bloom_20160512_1 | ecosystem: Environmental > Aquatic > Marine > Epipelagic ...
CGGAATCAAAGAACTCGCAAAGCTTCGCGGTTTCACAGATGTATCTTATGAGGTTGTTAAATGTCAACCCGATCATGTTGCAGTAATTTGTCACATGAGTTTTTTACCTAATTATGAAACTGGGGGTAAGGCCGTACAATTTCAAGACATGGCAAATGCTACTCTTGATAACACAAGTAGTTTCGCTACAAAGTTTCTAGAAACGATTGCATGTAATCGCGCATTCGTTCGTTGCGTTCGCAACTTTTTAAACGTTCACATTGTAGGTGACGATGAAATCGACAAATCAAACAATCCAGGCGGAGGATCAAACAATTCATCATTAAACATTTCTCCATCACTTACTCCATATTCGATGGTGCAAAATCTAGCAAAAGAAAAATTAAACTGTTCTAATTTTGAAGAATTTAAAGTGGTACTTAGGGATTGGTGGAAAGATGGAAAATATCAAAACGACAACGCAAAAAACTGGAGTGACTATAGTGACATATCTCCGACCGATGCGCGCATATTAATGCGTGAGATTACTCAATAACTCCATCGACTAAGTCCCCAATTTTACCCTCAAGTTCTTCGATTTGCCTATCTTGTTCTTGGGTGGCGCCGACTAATAAAGGTATTAGTTTTTCATATTTCATAGCAAGATAACCATCCTCTCTTTCTTCTACAATTTCCGGAGCAACCTCCTTGACTTGCTGGGCAATCAATCCTATATCGTGACCACTATATGTTTGCTGTAATTCGCTCCAATCAAACTTTATAGCATCAAGAGACAATATCTTATCTAGACACCTATCAATAGGAACGATATTATCTTTAAGCCTTTCATCCGAAGAAGCGTAAGCGATGATATCACCCTCTGATTGTATATCCCCTATAGCAACTATTTTCCCACGAACATATATCCCGTTCTGGCAACCCACATAAAATGTATCATCATTATCTGCGCTTCCATTTACATGATTTGCACCTAGTACAGATATATTGTCTCCCAAAACATGCACATTATTTGCCCCACGAATTTGATTATTCACTCCATTTATGACAGTACAATTCGAGCTATCATTTATAGTATTTAAGTGTCCACCTAAGATATTATTGTTTTGACTCATTTAATTTAATTAATTGTTTATATAATTTATCTATTCTTTCTTGTTTCTCTTTTATACACGCCACCAGTATTGCGGTCATTTTTTTATAATCTATTGCCTTTATAGAATTTTTCCTTGTTGTGCATATTTCAGGAAACTGTCTTTCCACTTGCTGAGCCAGCAATCCGATATCTTTTCCCGATTGCGCAGACTGAAGTTCATTCCAGTTAAATGAAACTGGCAGAATTTTATTTACCTTACCTAAGCAGTCCTCCAATGGCTTTATGTTTGTCTTCAGCCTAGAATCCGAAGAGCTATTGGCAATCACATCTCCTGTTACAATTATACCCTCGGGGTTATCTACTCTTATAGCTTTATTTGTTAATCCGGCATCAACCTTCATCCCATTAGAACACAAGACATACAAGATATTATTAGAAGTTAGCGACAATTCACCACCCAACAAACCAACAATATGAGTATTATATTTATCTTCTATTGCCTGATTACTAGAATTTATTATTGTGCATCTTCTAGAATTTTTTATTGTATTATTCGTTCCTGCGCAGATTAAATTATTAGCATTAAACGAATCAATAGGAGAGTCTCTTGGAGGAGCTTCCGCTTCTTGCAAGGTTTGAGATATATACAATGGATTTACTAAAGCCATATCACACTAAACCTCCATCGTTAATTTGCCAAGAATACGTAACTTCCAGGCTATTCCTTGCTGCTTGACCTGCAGTTGTATATTGGCTTCCTCCAGCTTCTAAAGTTAATCCGGTAGGAATTTGAGTTTCTCCTGGATCTAAGCTCGCCCATCCATTCAATAAATTATTGTAATTAAGCGAACTAAGAGTAACACCTGTAAACATAAGACTGCAATTAGTCAGAGAACTAATATCCCAGCTACCAAGAGCTTGATCAAAAGATAATGCCTTATAAAACATTGCAAACATTGTACTAACTCTGCTAGTGTTCCAATTATTCAAAGGGTAATTAAAAGCAGTTTCAGCAAAAACCCCTGTCATATCATTTACATTTCCGGTATTCCAATTATTTAATGGCTGATTAAAAGAAGAGGCTTGCCAAAAAAGATATTTCATACTTGTAACACTTGAGGTATTCCAATTATTTAATGATTGATTAAAAGAAGATGCTCCCTGAAAGGTGCGTTCTAGATTAACAAAAGAAGAAGTTTCCCACTGATCAAGTGGCTGATTAAAGCTTACAGTATTAAAAAACATTCGATTAACATCGGTTACAGCAGATACATTCCAGGAGTTTATAGGTTGATTAAATACTTGTGCATTATAAAACATATAAGACATATCATTAACACTACTAGTAACCCAAGAAGCTAAAGAACTATTAAAAATAATATTGTTCTGAAACATACCTTTCATAGTTATAACTGAAGAAGTATCCCAAGCGGACAATGACTTATTAAATGCCACCGCACCCGCAAACATATAAGAAATATTGGTTACACTCGAGGTATTCCACAAATCTATTTCTTGGTTGAAAAAACCTGAATCACGAAACATCCCATTCATATCTCGCACATTTATTGTATTCCAATTATTTAAAGGCTGATTAAAATCTGAAGACCTAAACATATCCATCATCCATTGAACAGAAGAAACATTCCAACTGTTTATAGGTTTATTAAATATTGTACCCTGAAACATGCTAGGCATATAAACCACAGAAGAAACGTCCCAATTACCTATATCCCCATTAAAAGCATAAGCATTACGAAACATCCAAGTCATGTCAGTAACATTACTTGTATTCCAGTTATTTAATGACTGATTAAATGAGTTTGTATATGTAAACATTTGAGACATATTGGTTACATTGCCCGTATCCCAGCTATCTAATGTTTGATTAAAATCAAAAGCGCCATCAAACATCTGGCTCATATCAATTACATTGCTTGTACTCCAATCGCCGATTGGTTGATTAAAATTGCCTGCATTTCTAAACATCAGGCTAAAATTAGTAACGCTGCCAGTATTCCAATTGTTCAAAGGTTGATTAAAACTTGAAGCTCCATGAAACATTCTAGACATGTTTGTAATATTACTTGTATCCCATGAACTAATACCGTCGTTAAATGAACTTCGATATTGAAACAATTCACTCATATCAGTTATTGCAGTCGTAACCCAAGAATTAATATCTCCATAACTAGCTAAAGCAGAAGGTCTGTTAGATTCCCACAAATCTATTGCATCAATTAGCTCCTGCTTTGTCTGAGGTTCGAATACGTCAAGCACAGATATTTGCAAATCTATACTGTCACTACCAGCATCATTAACCGCAATTAAAGTTATATTGTATTGAGTCGGATCTATTTCATAATCAGGAGCAGTCTTGAATGATATTTCTCCAGAATTTACATTGACATTAAATAAACTAGCATCAGTTCCACTTATATAATAAGCTATAGGTTGCTCTCCTTGTGCCAGACCTGTTAACCTTGCAACTTCAGTCGTATTTTCTGAAACATCGATTGTTTCGTTAGATGAAGTCCATTGGGGCGGAATTTCTGCGACATTAGTTACATTAACATCTATCGTTATATCGCCAGACCCAAAGCTATTCGTTGCGGTTAATATTATTTGATAATAATTATTTCCAGCTTCATAATTTGGAGCGTTTTTAAAGCTTATATTTCCTGATTGTGAGTCTACATCAAAAACCGCTTGAGAGCCAACATCGATGCTATAAACCATAGGAAATGACCCCTGTAAAATAAAAGCTAAACTATTGATATCAACTGTATTTTCCGCGACATATACAGTTTCCTGAGGAGAACTCCAAGACGGAGCAATATTCCCAACATCTCCTACAGTATAAAAAGAAACACTTGGTACAACAATAGCTTCTAAATTATCTAAACCTTCTGATATAAATACTTGTTTATTTGAATTACATATAAATGCGTGATATTTTTGGGTTATATCTGAAAACATAAAAACAGCAATATTATCTTGATATGTCGCAGCTCCATTTTGAGTTATCGTACTAATATTATTAATATTGTTAGCCTGAACGACAGGGTGGTTCAATACATTACTTTTGTTAAAATTGAACCAATTTAATATTCCATCATTTCCATCTTGATTAAAAGAAGGTAAGGATGTTTGTTTATTTTTTATTTCTATCCATATATCGGTATCACTTTGATCTGCGTATATATTTGGCTTTATGTACACCTCAGCGAATTGTGGGTGAGTAACGAAACCTTCCTTCTGAAAACCTAAATCCAAGTCACACAAAAAATAATCATCCCAATTATCTAAAGCTATTTCTGGAATTGACGAACGAAACATACATGTATTGATCAGCTCAACACCATTAAATTCGCAGTCTTGTCCATTAAAACCTAAAACCCTAGCTGAATACAAACCTCCATCCGGATCAGTTATTTTTCCTTGCAGTAGGTTGGACATATTATAAGTTTTCTATAGTGTTATCGCTTCCGCCTAATATACTCTGATTAGTGCCTCCGTTTATTGTATTATTTTGCCCCGCTCCAATAAAATTCGCTCCCTGATTAGCAGAATCCAGTTTTGGCATTGTGTTTTGATACCCGCCAACAATAGCAGAGAAATTATCATAACATGTATTATCAAAACCGTTACCAATAAAAGAAAATCTCCCTATAATCTCATTATACGCACCACCCACAACACTTGACGCTAGAGATTGATAACCTCCATCGCTTAAGGAAAATGGATCTATTAAATTATTATAACCCCCACCAATAAAAGTTGCAATTGGCTTTTCTTTATATATGCCTGCGCCTGCAAACGCATACAAAGATGATTCTTTAACAGTTATCTGCGTATCGCTATCTACGGAAACTATTGTAAATATTTGCTCACTAGAGCCCTGAACTAACCGAATATAATTTTCTCCAAGTAAATCAGTAGTGAATACTGTAGATGCTCCATTTATCACTGTTCCCCCCAAACCTATAGATGCAGAACCATTTAAATTAATATCAGTTAGCTGATCACTAATATCTTGAGCTACTGTATTATTAACTACAGCCCCCCTCATATCAAGCCTTCCCGCATTTGCATCAAATTTAAAATATGATGCTGGCCCATCCACAGGATTAGTTTCTCCAACCGTAAGTGTTGTTGTTATAAACGCTTCTTTTGTTAACAATAAATCTGTTGCAACATTTTCAAACTGAGCATCAAAACTTCTCCAAAAATCTGATGGATCTCCGGGTGTTGCTGCATTTGGATTTGGACTAATTCCGTCTCCATGAGTTTGAGTACATATATAGTATAACCCATCAGTATACTCTATAACATCTCCCCTGCCAGGTTTATTTTCTGTACTTTCTATAAAAAAATATCTCTTATTTGAATCGTATTCCCCTCGATAAGCTGGACTAACACCCATTACTCCATTTGCTCCAAATTTTGAAACAGCAAAACTTTGAACCTTGGTGATAGTTACAGTTTCTCCATTTCCTTTTTGAGCTGTTATTGTAAAAGTTACTGTTCCTGCTCCAGTGGCAGAAGATAGATCTGAAATCGTATATGTAGTACTTCCTTCAGCAGTAGAACTGGTCCCAAAATTAACACCTCCAGTTTTTGAAACACTCACCTTAAATTTTCCATCAGTTAAGGTTCCGCTTGTATATTGCAACAAGTTACTTCCGTCAAAAACTTGAATTTCTGTACCAGATCCGCTCAAATTAAAGTTTCCGCCAGACAACTCAGTCAATGTGTGTGACTCGTTACTAAGCATTGCTTGAACATTATTAGAACCATCCTTGACCTTGATTATTGTAACAGAATCACTCAAGTCTCCTGAGCTTGCAGTAATCTGCACATTATTACCCGTAAAATCGGATTGTCTTAAATAAACTTCTAAACCAGAGGTTATAGTAGTTCCACCTGTCGCAGCATTGTATAAATTTACAGTGGGAGAAGTTGTCCAAGTTATGGTATCCGTGAAATTTTCCAGGTGAGCGGTTAATTTTATATAGTCTGGACTTACATTTACAGAATCTTTATCTTCTTTAAATATCAACGAGCTTGCTTCTAATCGTATACTTCTGGCATGAACACCTTGAATGCCTTCCTTAGATTTACTGATTGAGTATCTCTTTGTGATAGTTTCTCCATCATATGTCGCAGTAAGATCAAAAGTCTCTGAGTCAGTGCTCCATGTCGACGCGGTATTATTAGATAGAGTATAAACGCCACTTTCATCGATTGTAATTTTCAAGCCGTTTTTAACTGAACTGCCGGTGACTCCAAAAGTTATATTGCTTGTAATTTTTTCTCCCCCATAAAATACTTCAAAGTTTCCTCCCGCAGAATCTAAATTTGAAGATAAAAAACTACCATCGTTATTTGCGGGGATAGTATGATTTTCATTAGTCAAAACTCCAGCTAGCGCATTTTCTCCCTGCTTAACGCGAATAATTGAAATAGAATCAGAGGCAGATACATCTCCAGAGGAGCCTTCTCTTACTTCCACTTTTATTACAAATGCCCCTTGACTCCATTCATTCGGTGGACCAATATTAAAAACACTGGCTGTACCCCACGAATCAACAATGCCATCTTCTGTAAATCGATATTGGGGAGATGAGTAAAAATTAGAAGCTTCTGCAGAGATTTGAATTTGAGTACCATCCGGCCCACTTTTAAATTCTGGAGAAAGCCCCTTGTCGTCATATACAATTGAATAATCAGTAGCTTCAAGCTTTACAGTCTTTGCGGGCTCTCCATCAATTCCTATTTTTCCGTCAATTACTCTGCTAATTGTTGCAGATCTTTCGTATGTAGAATTGGCGCCAGACACATATAAAACAACAGCATCCCCAGTAACTCCCGCTACAGGATTTGTTATGATATCATGAAACCCTTCGTCTTCAGGCAAAAAACCTCCACTTAAAGTAGCCTTAGCAATTATATTTCCATCTTCTTTTCTCTGAAAAGTGTGGTACTGAAACCCGCTTATTATTTGATCTTTCGCTAAGTCTCCATAATCAAAAACAGGATACGATTGACCATTCACTATAGAATCAAGCTTGAAATATATTTTATCTGAATCGGCATCAGTTAGAGTTGAGTTTCTAAAAGAAACCTCTATATCAACCTTAGAGTCGTCGAGTAAAACAAAACCTTCTTCCGCCTCAATATAATTAAAATATTCGGGAATTACGTTAACATCAATAAAGTCATAATCTTTTGAACTACTTTGCTTAATTTTACCAACTAGAGTTAGCGTATCATTCTCGAAAGATAGACTACTGTCCCCACCTTGAAATGCGAACGACCCATCTCCACTTAATAAAAATCCTTTTTGTCCATCGTTATAACTATGATCTACCCCAGTAAACCCTCTGGTCCTTACAGCTCCCTCCTCTCCCTCTAGACCCCAAATTTGAATATCTTGACCAGATATTGTTTCCGCTAATATTTTATTTGCTTTTAAGTTATCAATTTGCGCATCAATAATAGAAGCTTCTGCAATGTTGGCGGTCCCAATTAATGCGTTAGCAAAAGCATGATTAACTACTGTGGTTATTCCATTTGTATTTCTTGCAATTATGAAATCTCCGTCATCAAAATCATCAATTTTATTTGTTTCATTATCAGATCCAGCCGGATGCCTATACGACCCACTGTAACCGACTCCACTAAAATATACATTCCTTAAGGTATCTTGTCCATCAACTTGAAATTCAAGTAAATTATTAAGGTCGTGCCCATTGTATTTTTCTACAAGTCCATTAATGCTCTTAACATAGTAATTACTTAATTTTAGATTACCCTCTGAGTCATTTTTGTCCCACCAAATGTATTGATCTGATGTAGCCCCAAAGCTTCCAGATACTATATAGCCAGTTCCTTGATTAAAAAGATAGTGCTCGCTCCATGTAATATCACTAGTTCCGTTGTATTTATCCTCAAAAGGATTATTAGGAACCAAAGCAACAGTATTAGAAAACTTCTCAGTCATTCTAATTTCAAAATCAGAAACATCTGTAGCTGTAGCGGGTTCTAATTTTAAAGATAATCCAGATATACTATCTCCCTGATTAATATGTACACCTGTAAATGGCCCTTTATTTCCTGCCATATCAACCGCCCTAACCCAGAAGTTTCTCTCTTGATTTGTGGCGCCAGGATACATAGCTTCGATATTATTTGAAGTAACAGAAACATCAAACAACCATTTCGCGTTCCTTATTTTCCAAGCTTCATCTACTAATTCCCGAGGAGAAACATCCCCAATTTCATATATTGGACCATCTATTCTTCTATATCCAGTATTATTTGCTTGGTCCAAGAAGCCTGTTGCACTCAAATCATTTCCCGTAATTAGTGAAGACCTATCTCCATCAAAATCTCCCCTATCCGTCCACACCTCAAAGAAATCTATATCGTTATCGATATATGACCAGTTAAGAATAAAGTTCTCAAAAATTGTATCCCCACGAAAATCTGTAATTGCAGAAGGAACAGCGCCCTCCGCTGCATTAGGATTTGCTCTTACAACTGGACCGTTTGATGAAAAAGGATCTTTATTATGAAAATTCTTGGGGACAACATTAACCAAGCTGTCTCCCTGAGCGTTTCTAACTGTGTGAGCAACACCGCTACCAAAATCATCAAACGGTAAAAGCTTATAATAATGTCCAGTAACAACCTTTTTAGTCGGCATAGACAAACCAATAGATTGTCCTTCTGCTTCCCAATGATTTTCTCCCCACGAATTAATATCTTGACCTTGATAACTAGTATCAAAAATATATTCTTCATAAACTTCTTGATTAAGCCTGACATATTTCGAATAATCGTTTTCGTGGGGTATAGGAGGCTCGTCAATTATTTGTGTAATGTTTTGTCCAAATGTTGCATCCCCTGCGCCAACAACACTTTTTACAAACGGAGTATTTTCTCCGGTCAAAGGAAATCCGTATTCATCAACAACATCAAAATCAGGGCTTTCAGATCTATACAAATATACTTTTGTTGTTTTTTCTTGAAATCCTAATGCGTAATTGAAATTAAATTTTACTTTTGTTGCTTCGCCCGTGCTATCAACATCAAATCCTTCGGTCAATATATATGGCGGCGGATTGTCAGCAAGAAGATTTGCTTGATTTATTATTCTTCCGTTTTTATCAACAATACCCAACTCTATACCAACACTCCTTTTTCCACTTTGAGGAATGCCAACATGCTTAAATACAATGTTATCATATTGATCATTCAGTTCCCAATATGGCAACCAATTTGTTTGCTCGTAGCTTGATAAAATTGATTGTCCTTCATTTGTTATGGCTGTTATTGGGCCGCCAGCAGGGTCATCTCTTGTGCATTTATATACAAAGTTATTACTATAAACCAAATCACCAGATTGATAATTTCTTGAATAATATGTTGAATATAATCCTATATCCTGAGAATTCGATTGATTACTCCAGTAATTTGAACCCTCAGATGGAATTTGATTTTGGCTAAATTGAGTACCGCTCCATATATCATTTTCATAAACAACAAAGTTTCCTGCATTATATGAATCCTGCGAGCTCCAATCTGAAACAGGCAACTCATAAGCTGGTATCAAAAATTCAAAAAATTGCCCATTTGCAGCTAAAGAAGCTGGATTTACTTTGCTCCAATTGCTTGAAACATCAAAAGGGTAACTAGAATTACTATTTGCAGTTGATTGAAAATAAGCGCATGTAAGATCATTAAATATATCTAAGCGCGACCAAAAATCAGCATTATCAGGAAACGCATTTTCTTCGGTTGCGATTGTTTGCAGACATTCATATATTGAACCATTATAAAAAACAAAATCTCCAGGAACGTACGAATCACTTTCGCTAAACACAGAAACATCACTTTCTGGAGACAATACAATATCCCCAACATTATAAACCAAGCCCTCATTAAACAACCCTGATATATTAGATGAATTTGGACCAAAGTCGTTTATTGTTTTATATATATTATTTCTATAATTAAATGCGTCAGAGGAGGAAGCGTAATATGTTTGAGATGAAGACCAGCCAGAATAATATGGCTGAACATTTGGAGACTGTTCATTGTTTTGTGTATTTGCAGTATAAATTTTATTATCACTTAATACATTATCACCAGAAACATAATTTGTTGATGTATCATAGTCTCCGAAATCAGAAGGAAATCCGCCAGTCTTATATATGCTATTATTTAATTCGCGCGTATATTTGTATTGATCAAACACCTTTGCACTTGGAAGATTTGAATTAACAACAAGATCTCCATCTTCATCAAAATCCAAACTTTTGGAATTAAATCCATTTGTTATTCCTGTTATTTTTTGATTTGTATGAACATCATACAGTGAACCGCTTATACCAAGAAGAGAAGGAAAGTCTTGCCCGCCAAACAAAAATTTATATTGATTCAAGTCTACTAGGTTTCCGTCTTGATCAGTTGCATCCCAATTGAAGACCAGATCGTCTTTAACTTCGCGGAATCTTAAATTATCAATTTTTACATTTACCAATATTGGTTCTAATATTGAATCATCTGCATTTTTATCAATCAATCCTTTTTTTGTCAGGTTGTATACTTTACCCTCACCAAATTCATCATAAGGCTGAAAAGTGTAATAATATTTATATCCCCACAATTGTGTAGCACTAAAAGTTTTTAAATCATCTGATATTTCAACATTTTTTAATGTATCATCTTCGTTTATATTTTTTAACCCCAAATCATCATCAGGGTCATTACTTGAGAAATACAAGAAATTTATAGCGTCACCAATTAATGCCCAATTTGCAACGCCCTCAATCACCTCTCCGGTCTGCTCATCGATTTCAAAATCATCATCTGGATATTCATTGTTTCCTCGCGTATGAGTTTGAATTGCTTCGTATATTTTTCCATTATAAACGACTTTATCCCCGGCGGTATAATATGCACCTGCGAAATCATTGTATGGTTTCGCTTGTTTTAAAGCTTGAAAATAACTTGCGCTAGCCTGAAGGTCTTCTTCTTGAATTAAAGAAGTTCCCTCGGGTATAGCCAAAACCTCAATTTTAACATCTTTAAAATCTGCATCTGTAGACTCCCATGAAAAACTTGTGTCAGAACCCTTGGTTGAATAATTCAGGTTACTTATGACTGGTTCTAAATTTGTAGCATTTGCGATGCCTGTAGATTCTCCACCAAATCTATCTACAGAAATAATCTGCAAAGAAATATCTCTCGATAAATTCAAATCATTAAAAACTGCCTCGTTCAATCTTAAAGAAAAGTCTCTATAATTATTAAATATATCCTGGACATTTTCTTTTTCTGTCTGAAGGGTCGAAGATAAAGCTGCGAGAGAAGTTTCTGAATAACTCGCTTGCTCGAGATCAATGATTTGACCGTCATTAAACAAATTTATTTTAAAACCAGACAAAAAAGTATCACTCAACAACTCTGTGGATAAAGAATTTCCCTCTTGGGGATGTCCATTGGGGGGAATTAAAGACCAATTAAACTCAATTGATTTGCCACCAAATTCGCAATCAATCTCTAGCTTGTCTCCAGCATATGTTGGAGAATAAATAACGGACGACTCAAGGTTTTGATTTGTATTAATTTCTGAAAATGTAAAAGTGCCTTCAAGTTCTTTTGGTAATACTTCTATTCTTCCAATGACCGATGGAGAGCGAACCCCTATTTCCGTTACAGCAAAAACTCGTACATCAAATATTCCATAATTTCCCCTCAAGGGAATAACTTTAACAAAAGCATCTCCCTCAGCAAAAACAATATCTGAACCTAATCCAATCTTTTCTTGAAATGAATAATTATCAGAAGTACCAACAACTTCATAATTTGCATCAAGGTCATTTACCTGAAACTCAACTGTGATCGATGTAGACATATTATATTGTGGAACTTTTTAATACTAAATTTGTTGGCCCATCAGGAACCTCCATACCTTCTTGAGGTGGAATTGGAACTACAGGTTTCCTGATTACACCTTTTTTATCAATAGCATCGAATTTATCAACCGCATATTCTGTCGCGGTAATTTCATAATTTCCCTTAGCAACTTCTTTATTGTTTAAAATTCTAAAATATTTTGCCTCAATGAACTTCTTAAGATCGCTATCAAACTCAGCAACCAAGTAAAAATTTGCTTGATCAAAATTGAAACCAGCATTCAATGTATAAATATCTTCAGAGTCAACAAGTTCAATTGTATTTTCATTCACAAATATAAAATTCCATGTTTTGTTTATTAACGATGAATTTATTCCTGTTACTCCATCAATAAACATATTATAATTTCGCGTCAAATCAAATTCAAGATTATTAATGATATTTAATTGTACAGACTGTTTTTCCTGCAAAGCTTGTCCAACATCAACAATTCTAGAACTTTCTATACTAATTTCATCATATTTATCTTGACTCATTAATTCGGAATGAGATGATGCAACAAGATTAACCTCAGGCTCAATCGAATCAGCAATATTCAACATGTACCCCAAGATACCAGTTGTATTAATAAATTCAACATTACACAATCGACCTAGTTTTTTATTTGAACTTCCAAGATTAAATGTTTGATCATCTTGATTTACATTATCAACCGAATCGTAATAAACAAACATATTTGATATGTTACCAGAAAATCCGCTGTATTTTATATTAACAAAACCAGAGGCGCCATCTTTATTTTGTTTAACAGACGGAATAAACCATATTGTATTTTTTAATATTTCATTTGTGCCGACCCACCCAAAAGCTCCAGTATAAAACCAGAAATATTCACCTGGAGTTCCCGACTTGTCGATCATGTCTCCTATGTAAATCCACCCTAGATTTCTGGCATATATCCAATTTTGATCAACAATTTTCATTTGACCAAAAATGCTCGAACTCATCCAATCATCAGATATCGAATTGGATACGCCTAGATTTTGCAGTTGCGTTAAAGAGATATCCTGTTTATTGTTTTCGATCACACCAATATCTCCTCTAATAGAATATATTGCGCCAATCATAACCTGATCTATTTTTTCTTTTGTTTTTTCTGTATCAACTGGAATCACAAAATGCTCACCACCAACATTAAACAACTTATCTTTTCCTTGTCCAAAAATTTTTACAGCTGATCCAGACTGTGTTTTTGAAACCTTAAAAGAATGTTTTGTTGAATCAATAATATAATACTCTTCAAATGGAGTGATACCCTTAGGCAGTATACCATCACTTGCGAACCTCACCTTATCACCATCTTCAAATCCGTGGTAAAAAACCTCAAAAACCTTTTCTATTCTTGTGTTTTTAATTACATCTTGTTCACTCTTTTTTTCATGCTCTGATATAGTAAATTGCATCTTTACAGCCATATCAACAACATTAGATTTAGATTCATCTTGATTGGGAATGATTCTGGCCTGAAATTTCAACAATTGTTGTGAGTTCACGTTATCAATTTCAACATCTTGATCGGTAGTAGATTTTTCATTTTTAGCGCGCGATTCAATTTTATCAATTGTTGTATGATCCGCGCCAGTTGATACAGTAAATTCTATATCACCAAGAAGAGGTTCTGACAATATAGACTTATCAATCACAAAATATGAACCATTATCAGAATCATTTTCAATGATATCCAAAATTCTTCCAGATCTAAGATTTCCGCTTCTCATTTCATCAAATATTTCTATAACAGCCCCTGGAAACGCGTAAGCCCCTTCTTGCCCAGTTGTGAATTTAACAACCTCCTGCTCGTATTGAGCGCTCATCAATATCCACTTAGCAAACCTTCTTGCCTCAGATTCAGAAGAAATTGATAATGCATTTATTTCTGTTTCAATAATTCCTATATTTTGTATTGCCGACGCATCCTCTTCATAAACATATTCATCTTGAAATTCATTTTCCTTATTATTAAACAATACTTTAACAACAGAAAATCTTTGATCTTTCTGTGAACCAGAATACATAAACCCTTCGCTGGATACATTTGTATTGTTAAACAACTGAATGGGTAAAACTTTTGAATCTTGCTGCAAACTGATTTTGCCAGAAGTATAACACAATCTTGATCTAAACAAATTACCAAACATGTTTAAAATATTTATTGAGTTTACAGAATCTCTTAGATACAGATTCGCAGAGAACCTTGGTTCAATAAGCGGATAATCTTTTTCGGCCGCACAAGCTCCATATAATCTTATCTTCCCGTCAGACTCAAAAGAAGATGGGTGCCTTGCGAAATGTTCTCCAGACAGTGTTACTTGACGTGTTTTTGAATTGGAGCTTATTATTTGTCGCCGCTCGATAGAGATATTTTCCCTCAGTACAGATTTATTTTTAATGTCTTGAATAAAATTAGAGGCGTTATTTTGGTGCGAATGTTTGTTTATAAAAAATGCAACAGACTTGCCTTTATGACTTTCTCCATCTCCAAACATATCAATAAATTGCTCCTCAGCGCTTAGAGAAGTTAAACCTTCTATATTATAAATTATAGTAACCTTACCAGATCCACCAGCGCCTACTCCACTGTGTGCTGCTCCGCCAGAACCAACAGTTATATTCAAAACTTGACCAGCATCAACATTTATTTCACATAAAGATGCTCCGGCAGATCCCCCACCAAGCAAATCTACAGATTTTATTTCTGTAGTTACCACACCTTTAAATGGGAAAAAATACGATACTATCCTAGAACCACTTCCACTTCCAGCTCCATATGATGGTTTTAAACTAGAAGACCCCTTAGGTCCAAAATTAGAACCTTTGGCGCCAGCAATAGCAAAATTATCACTACTTGAAATTCTACTTGCTCCACCTCTTCCGTTTGATGCAAATCCCAGAATTTGAGAATTGACTTTTGATGCTCCATTTATTGTATTTTTTCCACTGTTAGCATAATCATTTCTGCCTCCACCTAATCCTCCATGAGCAACAATATTCAAACCACCACTAGAACTTAAACTTGAAGCTTGCCCATTCAATCCATTGACGTTTGTATATAAAAGAGTGTCCTTATTTGCAAAATTAATACTAGGCGCATTAAATCCGATGCGCTCACCGCTACCGCCTCCGCCAACTACAAAAGCAGTCACCGATCTAACCCCCTCTGGAACAGTTAAACTATAATTTCCTGGACTATTAAATTCATAATATTTTTGAAATGATTCGTTGGTCAATTCCTGTGAAATCAATCCGCCCGATTGCTTGTAATAATGTTTTTCATCTATCGTTATACTGAAATACTTTTCGCCCTCAACTGCCGTCAAGTTACCAGTATCTTGATATTCAAAACTATATGGCAAGCCAGAAGCAGTTTGTATTGAATAACTCGTTTCAACCAATTCGTCACAATATTTTGCTATTTTATACAATTGCCATTTATCAATATCAAATTCTTCTACGCCATATTTCCCGCAGCCATATGTAGGATTAGAAACAAGATCATAAAACACCCAAGCAGGATTATCTGTCCAACGCTTTTGTGAGTCAGGTATAGAATATATTGATTCCGCCACGCTAGTTTGTCCCTTGAATAGACCATTCCACGGCCCGTAATATTTTCTTGCAACTGGATCGTAATTACTTGGAATCAATACCTTTTTTAATTTTAAATGCCACATAAAGGTCGGTTGATTTGAAAAGTTCAAACTATCAATCTTGATAGACGAAGTAACACAATTTGGGTAAAGTAATTGAGCATATATTCTTTCTTCTATATTGGCAATTATTAAACTTCTACTTCTCCCCTGCCCACCAACGCTATTCCAGTCAGTTTTTTTGTGAGTATTAACTTTTTTACTGAATAATCTTTTTTTTGTTGTTTGCCACTGAGTAAAAACATTTGAAGCCGCCGCAGTATCAAGCTCTTTACTTAATTTTACAATTTGAATTGTTGGTGTTTTTGATTTGAATTCTTTTTTAAAATTTATAGCCAGCTCAAATTGATAAGCAGAAGTTGCAACTCCATTAATTTTAAAACTATTAGATCCGGTTTTTGAAACTCCCAAGAAATTACCATCTTGATCAGTTAATACACCAGAGGCATCCATTCTAACCGAGCAAAACTCAGGAGCATCAAGCACATTCACTCGAGTACCATTATCCTGTACAACAAAAACAGCGAAAAATACTTCATCAGCTCTATTGTTTCCTGTCTCCTGAACAGTCTCAAAAATAGATGCTCTTATATTTAAAATTACTTGACTTGTGTCTATATTAGAAATTTTATGGGAAAATATTGTAGCCTCCTTTAAAGCCTCTTCTATCGTAAGAACAGGAGTTGTTCTAGCGGTATTATCTGAAGAAAAGTATGGAGAAGCTCCAAAAAGTTCTTGTCCATATGTGTAGATAAACGAAGAGTAATTGCTTAATATTTTAGATTCTTTTGGGTCAATATTTAAAACCGGAAGCGCATCTTCTTCATTCAGGTTGTAATTATAAAATTCACCCTTCAGCAGTTGATTTTCGTTTATATACAATGCGCGCTGAACTTCTTTACTTGGTTTGATTTGATTATTTGTATCTGTCTCCCATGCATCAACATTTTTCCCATATTCATTAACAGGACCTTCAATTGGACCCTCGGATATCAAGTGGGTGAATGTTAATTCTGTGGAAGATTCTAAATAATCGCTCTTTATTTTGGTTGTCTTCATTGATTGCCCAATCAAGTTTGGACCCACAAAAGCGCGGCCATACCCAAGAGGTATTGAACCTCCCTGACTCGCACTTTCTCTTGATGCGCCCAATAAAAATGATTTTGTTGAAACGTTTTCTCCTCGTGTTTGCACCTTGTCTTCTGGAGTTTTCATGAGTGCACTGATAGCCAATTGAGCAACAGCCCCCCAGATTGCGGCGGACATTGCGCCCGCCACTTTTGCGATGACAAATTTTCCCAGGAAGCCTGCAATAAACCCTCCATATATGCTTGGTACAATGTGTATTTCTTTTGACAATTTTTGGGGATCAACCATGTTGTCAATTAGTTCCTCCTGAGTTTTTATTTGCTTGGGATCTTTTGCAAGTAAATAATGCTCGTTTCCTTCAAGAGATTGCTTTACAATATATCCAACAAAACCATCTGCATTGGCATCAATTGCCTGAACAACCTCTTGAGAATTGTTTGCAGCAACATGCCATGTTTTACCAAACCTCTTGCCGAGGCCACCATGTAGATATACCTTATTCACTATTCCTTAAACCTTAAATTTTATTACACTTTTATTTTCATATAAACAAAAGTTATCATCAATTGTACTATAAATTAAAAAAGGAAGCTCTAGATTATTAGCGCACCTACAATCTGTTGACGACGGGCTAGCCGAACCAAGACAATGAGAATGAACAACTACCTCCACATTATTCTCAATATAAACCCCACAATCTATAGCGAAAAATTTTTGTTTATCGTGTGCAAGATTCTCACATTCGATGAATTTTTTTTGTCCATCAATATTTACAATAATCCCACAAATTTCTTGATTTTTATTTTGCCTCGCAAAGCTTGAGATTTGTTTCAAAATGGATTCACTTATTTTATGACTCATAACCAAATCCTGCCGCACCAGGAAATGCCCCGAACCTCAAGCCTGGGCTGATATTTTCTGATTTATTATGAGAACCAAACTCGGAATTTGGATCGAATCTTTTTTTACAAGCTTTTAAATTTTTTGAACATTCATCTTTCAACCAAAACTCTTTATCAAAATATGGATGATGATCAGCAGAAGATATATGATCTTGTATACAAACAAAAACTTGCGCAGTTCGCTTGTATGGATTATTGGAACTTCTTGGAATTATTTTCACAACATCGCTCAAATTATAACCTCCAGCAGAAGTAGATTGACCAGTTCTTCCAAACTTTGACCATTCAGGGATATCATCAATACCACCAGGATATTGCAAAGGGTTTATGCCACCAAAATTATCTAAATTATTATTAAATGCAAAGTTTTCTGTTAAATTTTGCCCGTCAACTGTCTCAATTGGCAAACCCTTATAACCGCAACCAATATCACATCTATATTTCCATGTGCACATGTTTGCATACAGCCTCCTTCCAGGTAACCAAGAATCTTTCAACTCTAATGGGGAAGATAGTTCAAACGCGATAGAGCTTTTATCTTCAGAAACTTTTCGATTTATATAATATACATCATCAGGCAAAAATGAATCGCTATCAGATTTACCAAATGGATTTTTTCCTTCTGTGTTTAAATTTCTGTTTTGAAAATTTTCGTCATCTAAGAATCGAACATATGTTCTTTTTCGCGTGACCTTACATCCAACAAAATCATTGTTATTATATATTATTCTAGAAAATATGCCATCTGGATTAGCAATCATTAATTTTGGCCTTGGAAATCGACCGTCATTTTTACTTTCGAAGCCTTCTACCATAATAGGCATAGGCTGATATGATTTACCCTTCCATATAATTGGATTGGTTGAATTTGCTGATGAACAAAATCTATAAACAGTATCTGCCCCAACATTAATACCATACATATCTTTCAATCTTTCAAAATTTTCCTGCATGGTACTAAAATCTATTTCAAACAGCTCGATTAATGTGTCGGGCAACAAAGAAGATAATTGTTTGTTTAAATTTGATTCTGATTGAGACATTATTTTTGTAGGTTTATTTGTATATCTGAACTTAAAGTTTGTTCTGTGCCATTACTATTTTCAACGACAATTTCAAGTTTTCCATTGAAACTTTTTTGTGCTTGTATAACTTGTATAAATTGAGCATCAGTTAAAGAATCATAAAAATCAAGTTCTTGCAAAGATCCATTATAATAAATATCAATATACCCCGTCTTCCCAGCATTCAAAGAAATATAAGATCCAGAAAGATATTTATTTCTATTATTTTTGAACAATAAATCATCAATAAATCCTGCATATGTATCACTAATTTCCCCAGTATTTAAATTCATAATATAACCGGCATTACTCTGGAAAAACCTATTTGGCGAGCCATCAATTGATACTCTTTGGTAAGAACCATTAATTTCTTGAACAACACTAAAAGAAGTTCCCCCTGCAACTCCATCAGAATATTGTTTATATATTCTAATTGTTTGATTATTCAACCCAAAAGGGAGATTAGAACCGGGGGGTAATACCAAAACATAATCAATATCATTATCTTTCTCTAGTAACATTACGGCTTCAGAAGAATCTTCATCTTGACCAACAATATCAAACTCTGATTCAATAATCTGCATGGATTTAATCTTTAAAGGTTTATCTCCTACATTTTTAAAAAACACTCTTTTTTTAAATAAGTTAGACCTTCTCAAGGCTTCAATACTATCTTCAAAAATTATTGATGAAGGCATAGACAGCTCAGACTCTCTTAGTATTGGCTCGGTTATCAAAGAATCATATTTTTGAGCGCTTAATTTAAAAGGGTATTCTTCAAAAGTTGCTTTTATACTATGATTATTTTTAAAATTGTAGGTGTGAGTCCATTTTTGGCAAACAAAATTTCTATCTTGTTCGTAAGGCACAGGAACATTAAAAGCAAAAGGAATGCATCCATAATGATGTTCAAGAAAATGAAGTATAGCATATGCCTCTTGATCATCTCGGTTATTGAATTCCAAATCTATGTTTAATAGTTTTTCATTTATTCCGTCTCGATATATTTGAGTATAAGGACCATTAAGATTCAATTTCTTAAGTCTTGGATTGTTTGAAATTTTTAGCCCCAAAGAGGGTTTCCAAAAGAAATCTCTAGTCCATGAATCTGTGTTTATATCTTGATAGTACCCACCGCTTCTTGACCAAGAGCTTGATTTACTTGATATTGGATAAGCCCCAAAACCAGAATCTTCTTTTTTATAATAGTAATGCTGGTGATTTTCCTTAACAAAAACAACATCATTTTTTTCATAATATCTTGTGTCAGAATAATCATTCGCGCGCTTTACAAACAATTCTTCAGATTTATTCAACAAAGAAGTATTAAAGTTATTCAACTTAACAGTTAAATCATTACTATCTTCAAAATTTAATGAATGATCATAGCTTAAACAATAAAATGTTTTAGACTGCATACTTGTCGAATCGTAAGGATGAAATGTTGACTCTCCGCCCCACCTAAATCCGGCAATACCCTGACTATATTTTAGATTTGGGGATGGCCTATCTTTATCATATTGACCCAGGTGACTCTCAACAAAATGAAGCACGGCATTTGTTTCTCTGCTTGATCTATTTTTAAACAATAATGTTATTTCGGCGCTCAATGAATTTATGCTATCTGGTTGATATATATAATATCCATCTGAATATTCATATTTTTTATTTTGACATGTAAATGTAACACTTGATCCATAATCTGCATCAAAGAAAAAAACATCGGATATCCAATCTGGAGAATCAACACCTGGATTAGTATTCGCCGAAGTTAATGTTATTTCATTATCGGATTTATCTTCTAGTTGTGTTATTGAATCATTATTTGAAGCGCCAACCAACCATACTCTTGTGCCAAAATCTTGCCCCACATTGAGTGCAGGAGCTTCATTTTGTTGAAAATTTATATTTATAGTAGGCTGGGCTTGTTGATTTGCAGCTTGAATTATTTTTTTGTCACTTTTTAATGTAAACCATGTTTGCTGGTCGACTTCATAAAAATCAAAAAGATCATCGCTTGTTGATGATGGTTGTACATAAATGAACCCATCCTCACTATCAAGAGTATAGTATTTAAAATATCCGACCGTATATTTATATAAACTATTTTGCCCAGAGACTGAAGTATCAAATTTTAAATTGTAAACATGATCAATATTCTCGTCTACCGCAAAATCAATAGATTTAGATTCTCTATCAAATTCGCCAATCTGAATCCACTCGTTATTGTCATTTAGTTCAAAAATAGACAAGCAAGCATTATTAAATCCCCCACGCTCACTAGTCAAATTTAGATCACTCAAAGGTATACTTGCATCAGAAATTCCACCTATTATATATTGTAAGTCATAATGTCTTTTTGGATTAATTTCTCTACTCATAATCGTTGCGGCTCGCAAGCGACTTGTGGAACTTCTGCTTAATTGAATATCATTAACAACCGTATTGTATACATTTTCTGTTCTTATATTTAAATCTATTTCCTTCCAAGAATTATTGACATAAACAAGTGTTTTTTCTGTGACTTTTTCGAATCGTTCATATTGTTGAGTGAAATCATTCCACAAATTTTCATAACTAGATTTTTTTGCCCCATAAGCAACAACAGTAGAACCATCGAAATTTACCTCGAGATTCATTCTTGAACTAGAGCCCCAACCAGTTTGCTTTGCTTTGAAATTTATTTCGTTAATTGGTAGCGGAAAATCAGGAAACTCATATTCATAAACATCACCACCCATAGTAACTTCTCCAATATTATCAAACCAGTTTCCAGAATTAGAGCGCGTTATGTATTTTATTTTATTGGTATTATGGTCGATATAAAATATTCTATTTCCATCTCCAGACATTCTAGCACAAAAAGATCCTGATCCATAAACTTGCTTTGAAGAAGAATATTCAGAAAACTGATCAGCAACAAAATGACTATTAAAATATAAAACATTCACATCAGAACCGTAAGTATTATTATCAAAAGTCTTGAAGTGTATTGTCAGTGATTGAGAATATCCATGTTCATCATATGAATATTCCTTATTGTCAACAAAATTTCCGTAATTTGTGCCTGCCATAATCAATTCATCTTCCCACACAGATCCACTAAAAGCCAAAACTCTCATGCATTGCCTACGCCAAGTGAGCAATCCATTTTTGTAATGATTATATTCGTGAGAGTGAGGTTCAAAAACAAATAAATTATTACCGTTTTTACTGAAATTTGCGATCAAGTTTTGTTCTACAATTTGTGATATTGAGTGAGATTCCTCCCAAGCGTTCGCAGAAGAGTTGTATTTATAAATTTTAAGATCTCCGGCGTATTTTAAATTACTGATAGACTCAAAGTTTTCTAATTGACTATTTGTTAGTGGGCCGCTTTCTGTTTTCCATGGTAATCCAAGTACAACAGAAAGATATATACTAGCCCTCGGTCCACTATTATAATCATAATGCACTTTATATTCTTGAAGCATTTGAGTGTTTAAAGTGTAGTAATTGTCATCATAAGATAAAACAGCGATTGTATCGCAATCCCCGTCGCAACACAAATATCTATATTCCCCATTAAAATCCAAAGATGCTTGTTCAATCCAGGTATCACCATTCTTTGCATACCTTTTTATTGAAGAATTGTCTCTAGCAATTAAAAATTGACCATCATCACTAACATCAATTTCTCGAGTATCCGAATCAAATGATTTATTTTCGCTGGTTATTTCATAGCTATACTCCTCTCTTCCTGAATCTTCGTAATACAATACAGCATTGTTTCCATCGGTCCAATCTTTTTTGGCAAAAAACCACATATCATCAAGCCCGCCGATATTCATCCATAGAGACTTGTCGGAAGGAGTAAAATTACCTTTAATCGAAGTGTAAACCCAGCCTATTTTTGTATGGTATATCCAATTCCCTCTTTCATTCAAAGGAACTGCCCTATTTTCTGTTTCGCCATATGTATTGTAATGTTGTCTACCCCAAGCTTCTTTCGTTAAAGTTTTGTCGCTAGATTCGTATGCATTATATAAATCAATATTGGAATCAACATACGCAGCAAAATCTCGACCAGGCCAATAAATATCTTTTTGATCCAACAAAAACCAGTCAGACAAAAACCAATCACTCACACCTTCCTCCCCATTCAATATTTCAGAAAGCACATAATCTCCAGGCTTTATTGCACTTGGATTGTAATTACTTTCTATGTTTAATATTTTAAAATTACCATCATTTTCATACAGTGACCCACCAATGTTTATGGTTTGTCCAATTTTATAATCAGACATATCATTGTGCGCATCAAAAAGATAATATGTTTGAGCTCCAGCATATAGAGGTCCAGAAGGATCGAGCGAGTATCGATTCGCAAAAGTATTAATCAATTCATCACTCCAAGTTATATCATCTTTCGCGTAATAATATAAACTATCTACTTTATTAAAAACAAAATCAAATTTTTTATAATCCACGCCAGGAGTATAATCACCAATATAATTGGATATGTTTGTAAGATTTTGCATTATTTGATTATTTGTTTTATTGTGATCGAGCTTGTTGCATGAGAACCTTCTGCGATATTCATCGATTGATTCTGTATTTTTCCTGCGCAATGCAATCTGGAAATTCTTTCGCCACCAAGACTATATAAAAATATATCCACCAGAGAATCATCAATTCCAAATGGAGAAGAAGATGTTTGTTGGTCGCCATAAGGATTTAAATTTTCAGCCATTTCATTACCTTCTATATTAACCTCAGAGGTTATTGATTCCACGCTAACTCGATGCGGAAGTGCTCCACCAGCATATGTATTAATCGCGGTATTTTCATTTTCTCTTATTTTGTTTGATATCTTACGTTCTACATTGATGCTGTAACTCAAGCTTTTCACTTCAAATTCTTCGTCAGTTGCTTGGTTGCTTATTTTTACTTCCCCAAAAGATTTTAGTGCATGCGCGAAATCAACATCTGATTGAGTAAAATATTTATCAACTGTTCGATTTATTGTACCGTATATATTGTATGATGCATTAGCAACAATCAAGCGAAACGGCTCAAGCTTGAGATTGAAACTAGTTAAAAACATATTATCAAAACTATATCTACCCACAACATTTCCATTTATTGGAGCTTCACTAATTGAGCTTTTTGCATTTCCTGGATCCGCAACCTCTAATAATTCAAACAACCTATTGACACTATTAGGAGAAACTGTATCTGCAGACATGTAAAATGATATATTCAATTGTCCTTGTAGATTTTGAGTTGGAGCAAAATTAACAAACTCAGTTCGAGCGCCCGCGATTTGCGCATCATAATCACCATAAACTCGCTCAACCTGCAAAGATGGAGAAATCGAAAGGCTGGCAGAGTTTACCATAAGATCCTTGTTATTCAAGGTTATCTTGCCATCTTCAAATCTAAGAAACGGTCGCGCCATAATTAAACCTCGTTGTGATAAGATTCGTAACTTTTGTACGACAGACTTATATTCATTTCTTCTTCTGTTGTGCTATTTATACTTTCACTAATCAATCTTACATTTTTGCCCACAAAACTATTGATTATATTTGCGTGATCATTTGCATCGCATATATCAATTGATATTTCACTTCTTGGTGCATTTTGCAATCGATCTTTTATTTCGCGAATCTCATAAGTATTTGCAATCATGGTCACAGATATATCTGTTTCAATTGGATACTGTGTGTCAATTTGCACAGGATCATAATTCGGGCTTGTTATAGGTTGACCACTATTCCAAGTCTTAACACCATCTTTTTGCAATGCATACAATGGCACAACATTTATTGACCTACTATAACTAAAATCAACAACTGCATCTATACTAAAATCACTTACATTAAATTTTATACTTGATTGATCAGGATATTGTATTGATTGATTTGCGTGTTCAATTACCGCGCCATACGGAACCAAAGTAAATGAATCCTTACCAAGCTCAAGCCAACGATACGTAATTCCAGACACAGTACTAGTCCATCTTCTTTCTCGCGTGATATCAGGAATATTCGAATATTTTTCATCTGTAGTTATTAACGTTCCTGCATTCCATGAATCAACAACATTTGAAGATGAACCTCTTTCTCCAATATATACTTGACTTAAATTTGTTGGATAATATGATGAATTTAAATTTTGAGTATAAGAATTATTTTTCAATACATTTTTACCCAAACTACCATAAACAGTTATATCTGTTTGTATATCAGGAACATTTCCAACGCTACAATTCACACTGTACCTTGACACGCGACCTTTTGTAAAACCAAATCCTTTTGTATCATTATCGTAGAGCACAAGACCATCTATTTCCTGTTCGTCAAAAAGATATTTACCGAGCGAATTTTTCTCTAACAACGGATCCTCCCCAACCATTTTTCTATTGATACTAAAATTTCCTTGTAGCGGTGCATCCGACATTGCATCAATAAAACCAACACCCGCCACGCGAATTGGTTTTTCGCTTATTCCATAACTACCATCAACACTTTGAACACCAAGCAACCGATGACCATTGACTATTACTGTTTGTTCGTAATTTGAATAGCTCATGATCAATCACTCAACAATCCTCCAGGACGTTGTTCTTCAACTATTACAGAAAGAACTTGTTGTTTTATTTTGTCTGCAATAGCCGAGCCACTTTCTTTTTCTTTGCTTCCAACACTTGCTTCAACAGATGAATTTTCGGACGATTTCTTTTCGTCTTTTACTGAACCAGATTCTATATTAACAGAAATATTTATGTTGTTTGTGTTACCGCTTGTTCCAGAAGTTTCTTCGGACCCTGCTATTTTATCAACTGCTCCACCATCATTAAATTTTCCTGCATTGATACGATCAAGCATGGGCTTGCCAATTTGACGAGCGCTGCTTGCACGAATAACATACTCTCCCTCGCTGAGCATTGCAGGAATTTGGTCGATTCCAGATTTACCAGATATGTGTCCACCACTAGCATATTGACGAATAGGTCCTCCATAATACTCATTTTTTGGTTTATTCCAGAAAAACGGACCCAATCCTGGGTTTACAGTAGAAGGAGATCCCCAAGACATTGGGTTCCAACTTCTTGTATTAGTTACATTATTGAATCCGCTAGTATCTACATTTGGCAATAAGCTTACGGCCTGACCACTGGCATCGGTTGCCATTTTAACCCCAAATGGAGTTTTCGAACCATAACCTGCAGCTTTTGCTGTTCCGGTTAATTTGCCAGAACCTTGCATTCCTGCAGTTACTCCAGCCATTGCTATACTTGCTACGGTACTCACTATTTGTTGTACTCGCGCATTGTATTTCGCGGCTTCTTCTTTTGCTTTTGCTATTGCTTCTTCTTCTTTTGCGCGCTTGTCTGCGAGCGCCCCCGCTAATGATGATGCATCTTCTCGCAATCCCACATTATCTGCTCTACCATAAAAAGCGCCGCTCATTTTTTTGCTTTGATATGCGCGGCCAGATTTGTATTGAAAACCTTCAAGCTTGCCGCCATTGCTAAACGCAGGAACATTTCCGCCAGCATTCAATCCATGCATAAATGCGCCGCCATATTTATTTACTGCACCACCACCCATCACATATTCGCCGTCACTCACCATAGCAGGCACACCGCCTCCTTGAGAATATTTCCTTACATTTCCACCGCGAGAGAATGGAAGCATACCCACAAGATTGTTCGCGGCTTTTTGCATCATTGCTTGTTGGATAGTTTTTAAAAATGCAATACCTGCATCACGCAAAGCATCATCCAAATCTTTTGCGCCAGAAAGAGCTTCGGTCATTGCGCCAGCTAATCCATTCGCAAAGTTTTGGGGAATATCCCTACTCAATTGATAATCAATCAATAAAGTATCTTCGCGCAATTGTTTCATACCATCTTTCAAGCCATTTTTGAAGGCACCTGGACCAGTTTCATGTGCTCGTTTTGCGGCTAATCTTTTTTCTTCTTCTGCTAATAGTTTTTTGGCATTTGATATTTCTTCTTCTGTTGATTCATTAATGTTTTTTATTTCATGATCTATGAAAGCAAGGGTTTGTTGTTGCTTAACAAGAAGCGCCTCTAATTCTTGTTGCTCTTGTGCAGTAGTTGGTTGGGCACCCCCTTTAATAGCTGAGACTCTTTCTTGAGCTATCTGTTGTTGCAGCTCTAGATCGGTACGCTCTTTTATTTTTTTGTTGACCGCAGATGTAGCATTTTCTCTTAAAGTTGTAGCTGTTTCCCCAAGAGTAATTCTTTTTTCTCTCATTTGAAAATCTTCTTGCTCGGCGCGTGTTTGATAGCCAGGACCAACATCAGTTAGTCTCTGCGCTGCGGCAAGCTGAGAAGAGAAACCTCTCATTTTTTGATCGTGAGCAAGCTGCTTGTCAGACATACCAATTGCAGTAGACATACTCGCAAGCAAATCTTTTCTTTTAGCAATTGCATCATTTATTTTAAATTCGTTTTCTGCTATTTTGGTAGATAGTCCAAGTTCTTTTAACAGCATTTCTACATTTTTCCCTTTACTGTTTTTGAAATCTTCAAGAGCTTGTAATTGTTTATCATTTAGGTTTGCTTTTTTCAACTCAGCGTACAATTCATCGTTTGATAGTTTTAGCAGTTCTTTAGTTAAATCTATTTTTTTGGCGGTATTCGCAACATTGTCCCCCATCAACCCGCCCGGACCTTGGTCTCTTAATATTTGTTTTTTTGCGAGACTAGTTTTTAAAGCGCCGGCGATAACATCATTTTTAGAAAACTCAAGCATACTAGCTCTATACTGACCTTCTTCAGATTGAGCGCCTGTAGCATATTTTTCAGCAGCTTTATTGACTGCTTTAGTATAATTCATCTGAGCTTTTTGTTGTTCAGTTGCGAAACTTCCCATCAACTTGGCTTGTAAAGATAGAGAACTATCTATTTGTGCGTATGATGATTTGATGTCGAATTGTATTTCTTTGGCTTTTTGTTGGGCAGCTAGAATTGCACGTTGAGCATTAAGTTGAAGGATGATACCTTTTTGTTGTTCATCTAATTTATCGTTATAAAGATCGGTTTTATCCCTCCCTTCTTCAGTAACTTTTTTAAATTCTGATAATGGTAATTTTTCTAATTCGGCGGCATACTCAGGCCCTGTAAACTGTTTAGAGACCACCTTCTCACCCTTTTTTGTAGCAATTGTTTCTGCTTGAAACTTATAATCAGAAGGTAAAGCTTTTAAACTTTGCAGGATTGCAGATCGATCAAATAACCCCTGAAGATTTCCTTCGGCTTGATTCATAATTCCAGCCTTATCAAAAGTTAATCCAGCCCCCTTACCTTGTCCAATGAAAGCAAATTGTTTTATTTGCTCTTGAGTCATACCTCCTGTAAGGTGACTAGGTAAATCAGATAAACCTTTTTGTATTCTAGCGAGTTGCGCATATTTTTTACTTACCTTACCAGCATTGATATCAATTTTATTTAATTCTTTTTCTAAATTTTCATATCTAATACTAGCTTTTGCATTCAAAGGTTCTACCTCAAAAGAGCCTGCCTTAGAGAAAATTGGGGCCAACGAAGAGCCAAGCTGACCAAGTTGCTGACTTCTTTCTTGAGCGGCCTTTTTCTGAGACTCAGCATTATCATTAATTGCAGAAATAAGTCCCCCAAAAGCGCCGACTGTTGCGCCTATTGCAATACCCAAAGGCCCGAATATCATACCCATAGAAGCTCCGGTTCCAGCTCCCGTTAAAGCTCCTCCGGCTAGCGCACCACCAGCGCCGCCAATACTTTGCTGCAAGAAACTGCCTGCCATTGGTAATCCCATCATTACCCCCATTTGTCCGCCTGCGCCGCCTAAAGTTCGACCAACCATTGTTTTTTCAAACCGCTTATTTAAACCAGTAAAACCTCCAGCTCCATATGTTGAAGTTAATGCCTGTTTAGTTTCTTGTCTTGAAAAGTTTAATTGAGATAAAGCTTCCTTTGTTTCTTGTTTTGAAAAACCTAATTGTTTTGCATCTTCGGCGGTTTCTTGTGCGCTATAACCTCTTCGGGTTGTATTGATTCTCATGTCTTCAACAAGTTCTTGCTTTGTATTACTTAAAGAAGTTTGGGAAACACTTTTCCATTTGTCGAGAAGCTTAGAAATAATGTTAACTCTAGAATCTCCGGCGGCATAATTCGGCACAAATCCATTCGCACCAAACACATCACGCAAACCATTTGGCTCATCATGTGTATTGGTTACGCCGAGGCCGAGGGGGTTGCCCTTGCCCATGAGTGCGCCGTGTGAGCCCACGCGAATTTGTGAAACTGGAACACCAGCTGCTTTTTCTCGGCCTATTGCATCAGATAATGGATCGGCGAAGTTGGGGATATGGCCGTAAGCTTTTCTTTTGGGCATTAGCTTATTTTTATTTTGCATCTTCTCAAACCTTTTTTCTTTCATAACTTTTTTGTAGAAAGATTCTTTATTCCCATAGCTTTCGCTATCGTTTTTAAAATCAGCTAAAATCATGCTTTCAGGAAAACCATCAAAAGCTTTTGAGAGAATTTCTTTGTTCTTTCCTGCTCGAACATCAAAATCTCCCTGCTCGTTTCCTCTACCTTTCGCTTTATAATCTAATGCGGTAGCTATGGCTGTTTCAAATAATGATCCAACAGCAGCTTGCCACGCGCCCATAGCTCCTGCGGTTTTTTCCATGCGACTCCAGATTGTATCACCACTGATTTTTTGCTTGGTTTTAAATGTGGAAGCTATTTTATTTCCATATTCACTTCCTGTTTTTTTGAAATCTTTTTTCACCATGCCACTTAAACTTGGATCTGTTTGAGCGTCTGGCCTTAAACCATACACAGGCCACGTAAGATCTTTATGATTAGCAAAAGGTTTCCGGTAACCTTCGGGAGGTACAAGCATTGCTGCCAAAGATTTTTTTGGATCTTGTTGTACGGTATCGCCTCTGTATGCGTCGACAAGCGCTTTTGGTGTTAAATTGGCTTTAGTTCGATCCGCATAAGACATTAGTAACGCATATGAGTCTTCAGCTCTTTTTTGTTGAGTATTATTCAAATTCACCGGGGGGAGCATCGTTCCCCCAGGTGAAGCCGCCAACATTCTAAATGATTTTGTTTTTAAAAATGCATCAAGCGTATCTTTACGAGCATAATTCGGTATATATCCTCCCGCAGCATATGGATCGAATCCATGTATATTACCAAATGCTTGTTGATAGTTTTTTCCAGCTTTACTTGAATGAGGAGGCATGATTGCAGGTTGACTCATACCTTTGAAATTCTTGACTTTTTCTGCGCTATTATATATAACTGAACCTTCGCCAGGCATGTTCATACTTCGAATATTTCCAGCAGCATATCCACCCTGCGCAGCTTGTGCGCGTTCTGGGTTTGCATAATTAGGAATATGTCCGCTCGCTTTTTTGCCAACAGGTGTTAAATTTGCACCATATCCCTTTCGATACAATGTGCCAGCCATGCCAGCAGTCAATTTGTTTAATGCATTAGCCTCAACAACTTGAGCTTTGAGTAGACCGAGTATGATTTTTTCTTTTTCGGTGCGGCCAATATCTGTACGCAACATTTCTTTGTTGAGTGCTGCGTTTTGACCAAACAATGCAACCAAGCTTGTTTGTATGGCTTTTTGTTTTTGTTTTTCGGTTGTTACGCCGACCAAAGATGTTAAACTTTCTTTTGTAAACTTTAATGCTTGACCAAATAACTTGAAAAATACACCCGCGAGAACCACCAATCCTGGCCCAGTAATAACATTACCAATACCTTTAAGAAGGCCAGTAGCAAAACTACTTCCAGTACTCTCGCCATCACCAAGTACACCACTCAATCCTTCGGCCAGACTTTTGACAGAGTTGAGAATCTTTTCCATTCCTGGAGCAAGTGCAATTTCTCCAATTTGCGTACTAACTTGTTTGATGGCAAGTCCTGTTTCTGTGGCAACTGCAGACATTGTTTTGCGCAACTCTTCATTCTTTTGTATAGCTTCATCTGTAGCGCCAGCAGATATTCTGGTAGCTTCAGCCATGATACCATTTTGCT
>Ga0206130_10001798_pt1 | contig 30834 bp, 32 predicted proteins | sample Helgoland_Spring_9_FD_148637 | JGI IMG/M metagenome (GOLD analysis project Ga0206130, IMG submission 148637) | Pelagic subsurface seawater microbial communities from Kabeltonne, Helgoland, North Sea - Helgoland_Spring_Bloom_20160512_1 | ecosystem: Environmental > Aquatic > Marine > Epipelagic ...
GGCTTCGTCCAGATCGTATTCGGCGGCACAGCGTTTTTCGGCGTAGTAGCGCCAATCCCACGGCGCTAAGTCTCCGTTGATACCGTCGGCATTGAGCATTTCTGTGAGTCGATCTGCGTCGGCGTTTGCGGCCGCCTTGGCGGGTTCCCAAACGGCCATCAGCAGGTCGCGCACGTTGGCGGGGGTTTTGGCCATTTCGGGTTCGAGCTTGAAATCCGCGAAGGATTTATAGCCCAGCAGGTTTGCCCGTTCAAAACGCAGGTCGAGGGTTTCTTTGGCGATGCCAGTGTTGTCTGTGTCGCCGCCGTTTTCGCCCCGTTTGCCCCAAGCGATGTAGGCGATTTCGCGCAGGTCGCGGCGGGTGGAGAATTGCAGGAACGGCACGATAAGGGAGCGCGACAGGGTGACGATGTGACCCGTTAGATCGCGTTCTTTTGCGGCTTCAGACGCGGCAGAGAGCAGGAAATCGGGTAGGCCGTCTAGGTCGTTTTCGCCCAGTTCCATGAACCAGTCTGCTTCGTCTTTGAGCAGGTTTTGGGTGAAGGCGGTGCCAAGCTCGGCGAGGCGGGAGGTGACTTCGGGCAGGCGTGTTTTTGCGTTGCCTTTTAGGTTTGCGCCTGCGCGCACAAAACTGCGGTGATAGAGGTCGAGCACGCGGTTTTGCTCGGCGGAATTACCCGCGCGATTTTTGTTCAGCGTTTCGATACGGGCGAACAAGGCTTCGTTCATCATGGTTTCAGAACTGAAGGCGGCGAAACGGGGGGCGAGGTCGCGTTGCAAGGCTTGGCGGGCGTCGTTGCTATCAGAGCCAGAAATGTTGAAAAACACGCCTGCGACCTTGTCCATCAATTCATCTGCGGTTTCCAGCGCGTCGATTGTGTTGGCAAAAGTCGGGGCTGCGGAATTGTCGGCAATCGCGTTGATTGCGGCGCGTGATTGTTCAAACGCAGCATCAAATGCGGGGGCGAAATGTTCGTCTTTGATTTGATCAAAAGGCGGCAGTGCGAAGGGGCCTGACCAATCAATGAGGAAGGGGTTTTGTGGCGACATTTTGAAGGGCTCCGAGTTGGGTTTGGAGGCAGTTTAGGCGCGGGGTGAGGGAACTACCAGAGGCGGATTTGTGCGCATTTTAGGGCAGGCTGATGTCCGTACAGTTTGACCTATTTATCACAGTGCGTGTCACAGTTTCGTCAACTTTGACGAGTAGGAAAAACAAAAGCAAAAAAATACGAGCGAGTTGAGTTATGGATAAACAGATTGCAATGATCTTGGCAGGGGCGACACTGGCGCTGGGATTTGGCGGCTATTTGATGGCGTCAAACATGGGCGAGTATGATTTAGACAAAGATATTAAGTCGGATGCCGCGCGGGTTGAGCGGTTGGAAACGGATGACGGCAAGGGCCCCGGTTTGCTGGCGGCCTTGTGGGACAAAGCGAACACATCGCTGGAAACATCGCGCAATGTTTATTTGGGCGAGTTTTTTCCACCGACGCCCGAGGGTTGGGTTTTAAAGAAAACGCACCACGATGAGATTGTGGATTTCACGGTCGATTACAAACTTGATCTGAACATCAATGACAAAAGTTCGATGCGCCGGTTGGCCGGTTGGGGTGGGCAAAATTTGGCGCGCTCCACTGATTTGGCCTATCGCAAGGATGACAAGGTTATTTTCATGCGGTTGGTTTATGCCAATAAGCCGTTGAAGACGCCCTTGAGCAATGCCCATGCGTGGATGTTTGTTGGGTCGCCAACAAAAGGCGCGGATATAACATTGGGTGGTGCGACCTTTGAAACGCGCCAGTATGAGGGCACTGATCTGATCAACATTGCCTCTGAAACGGGGTATTACACGGGCATTGGTATTTTCACGAACGCAAGTTTGGCAGAGGTTGAAAGCCTGCTCGACAGTATGGATATGTATGGGTTTGCGAGCCAGACAGGCAACCCAGATGGCGGTGCTGCGGTGCCGTTTTTGACCTCTTCAAATGGGCAAGGTCTGCAAACAATGCAAGCGGATGTTCAAAGCGGAGACGATACGCCTGCGTTAAAACGTGACCCGAAACCATCGCCGTCTGGAAACCTTCTTTCTGGATTGAGCGGGGGTGACGATAGTGATGTCGAAACCGCGGTTGAGGAAAAGCCAAAGAAAAAGCGCAAGAATTTGCTGAGCAGTTTGTTGGGTGGCGGGGATGACGCCGGTTCGATCCTGCCCAAGCGTGACAAAAAGAAAAAGGGCAAATCTGCCAGCGCATTTAAGCGGGTGGGCAACTTTACCTCGCGTTGTAAATCGGGTGGCGGGGCAAAGAAATGTCGTGTTGGCGAGTAAGCCTACTTACTTGCGGTTTTTAGAAAACTGGTGAAAACTCGGTTCCATTCATTTGGGATCGATTTTTTGCTACAGAGATTTTTCAAAACAGTTCTTTTGCGGCGGGTGTTTTCGCTGTTGGTATTGCTGGAAATCGGTCTGGCATACGTTATTTACACGAATGTTTACTACATTGATTTGGCGACAGGTTTGCCGATTTTGGACATGGAAGTCGGCTATTCAGCGGCGCGCGCGAACGAGGTTTTGGGCGGATATGGCCCTGTAGAACGGGCGCGATACGAAATTATCATGTTGGCCGATCTGATCCACCCCGCAGTTTACAGCAGCCTGCTTGGCGGTGTTATTTGGGCGATGATTGGGCGGATTGAACGGCAATGGATTGCAATTATTCCGCTGTTTGCCGCGCTGTTTGATTGGGCGGAAAACGCGATGATCTGGCGGATGTTTTCGGAACCGTTGCCGGTGGAATATGAGGTTGCGCAGATTGGGAATTACCTGAGCTTTGGTAAGCACGGGCTAGTGACGCTGACGGTTGTGCTGCTGGTTTGGCTGTTGCTGCGGGGGCTTTGGCGCGGGATTGTTCGATAGCTGTTTTGCAGATTTTGACGCGGTGTCCCATGTGTGCAAATAATGTCAGCCGATTTGTGACGCGATCCACCAAATGTTGCCGCTGGGATCTGTGAAGCCTGCCATTTGATCACCGTGCGGGCGGGTATTTACATCCATAATCGCGACGGCGTTGTGTACGAGCGCGCGTTCGAGCGTTTTTGGCACATCGTCGACGTAGACGTGCATTTGTGAAACATTCGCGGGATAGGTTTCGGTTGCCTCGTTCAGCATGATGATCGCGCCATTGATCGAAAGGCGGGCGTGTTGGATGCGGCCCGTATCGTAACGATTTTCTTTGACCAGCGTCGCGCCGAAAACCGTTTTTGCAAAGGCGATGAAAGCATCTGCTTCGCGGACGGTAAAGTAGGGCGTGATGGCAAGATAGCCATCAGGGAAGAGTGCTCATCGCTGGGCCGTTCGCAAAAAGCCACCCGAAGGTGGCTTTTTGAAGGGTTATCCATTCACGCGAATGTTGGCGTTGGTGGGGTCGTAGGGGCTGTCTTCGACCACCTCGGCGTTCCAAAGGTCGCCCATCATGCGGACTTGGAGCTTTTGACCGACAACCGCCAATTCGGGGGGGACGTAGCCCATGCCGATTTGTTTTTCAAAGTGCACGGAGTAGCCCCCTGATGTGAGGCGGCCAACTTTTTTGCCATCCACAAGGATCGCTTCGCGGCCCCATGGATCGGCGTCGGCGGGGCCGTCGATTAGGACAGTGACACATTTGGAGCGGATGCCTTTGGCCTCCATCGCGGCCTTGCCGTTGAAATCTTTGCTATTGTCGATGAAACGGGGCAAGTCTGCTTCGGCTGGTGTTGCGTCGCGGCCAAGTTCGTTGCCGAATGCGCGGTAGGATTTTTCCTGACGCAGCCAGTTTTGGGCACGTGCGCCGACAAGTTTGAGGCCGAATTCTTCGCCAGCGTTCAACAGCAAATCCCAAAGGTAGTTTTGCATTTCCATCGGGTGATGCAATTCCCAGCCAAGCTCGCCCGTATAGGCGACGCGGATGGCATTGACGGGGCACATGCCAAGTTCGATTTTCTTGGCAGACAACCACGGAAAGCGTTTGTTGGTCAGGGCTGTTTCTGGATCGGCGTCGTTGATGACCTTTTTCATCAGATCGCGGGATTTTGGCCCAGCGAGCGCGAAGACGCCCCATTGTGTGGTGACGTTTTGGATTTCGATATAGCCAAATTCGGCGGCTTTATCGGCTGCGGCTTTGCGCAGGAAATCACCGTCGTAATCTGTCCACGCACCTGCAGAAACGAGGTAATAGCTGTCTTCGCCATTGCGCACGATGGTGTATTCGGTGCGCGTGGTGCCGTGATCGGTGAGCGCGTAGGTCAGGTTGATGCGGCCGATTTTTGGCAGTTTGTTACAGGTAAACCAATCGAGGAATTGGGTCGCGCCTGGGCCCTTTACCACGTGTTTGGTAAAAGCAGTTGCGTCCACAAGGCCGACGCCTTCGCGGATGGCTTTTGCTTCTTCAACCGCGTGGGGCCACCATGTGCCACGGCGGAAAGAGCGGCCTTCTTCGTCAAAGTTGGAAGGCGCGTCGAGCGGGCCGTAGTAGTTCGGGCGTTCCCAGCCGTTCACAAAGCCGAATTGCGCGCCGAGTGCTTTTTGACGATCGTAAGCGGGGGCTGTACGCAGCGGGCGGGCCGCTGGGCGTTCTTCATCTGGGTGGTGCAGGACGTAGACGTGATCATAGCATTCTTCGTTCTTGCGGGCGGCAAATTCGGTTGTCATCCAGTCGCCGTAGCGTTTTGGATCAAGGCTCGCCATGTCGATCTCGGCTTCGCCGTTCACCATCATTTGCGCCATGTAATAGCCTGTGCCACCTGCTGCCGTGATCCCGAAAGAGAACCCTTCGGCGAGCCACATGTTGCGCAGGCCAGGTGCGGGGCCAACCAGTGGATTGCCGTCTGGTGTGTAGCAGATTGGGCCGTTGAAGTCATCTTTGAGGCCAGAGTTTTCGCACGATGGCATGCGGTGGATCATCGCCATGTATTGGTCTTCGATGCGTTCCAGATCGAGCTGGAACAGATCGGCGCGGAAGCTGTCTGGGACGCCGTGTTCAAAGCGGGCAGGGGCATTTTTTTCATACACGCCAAGGATCCAGCCGCCGCGTTCTTCGCGCACGTAGGATTGTGCATCTGCGTCGCGGATGACGGGGTGTTCTGGGTTGCCTGCCGCACGCCATGCTTTCAATTCAGGGTCCACGTCGGTGACGATGAATTGGTGTTCCACAGGAATTGCTGGCATTTTGATGTTGAGCAGTTGCGCGGTGCGTTGGGCGTGGTTGCCCGTTGCGGTAACAACGTGTTCTGCGTGAATTTCGAATGTTTCCTCAGACGGGATAAGGTTGCCACCAACCTCGATCATGACCGTGCCGCGCACGATCCATTCCGAGCCTGTCCACTCGTAAGAATCAACTTGGCGTTTGCGGATGATTTCAACGCCGTGTTGGCGGGCACCCTTGGCCATGGCCATCGTCACGTCGGCGGGATTGATATAGCCGTCTGTCGGGTGGTAAATCGCGCCCTTCAGATCGTCTGTGCGGATCAGGGGCCAGCGTTCTTTGATCTGGTCAGGGGTCAATTCTTCGAAGGGGACGCCCACGGATTCGGCTGTTGTGCCATAAAGCATGTATTCGTCCATGCGTTCAGCGGTTTGGGCCATGCGCAGGTTGCCGACAACGGAAAAGCCAGCGTTCAGGCCTGTTTCGGCTTCTAACTCTTTGTAGAATTTCACGGAATAATCGTGGATGTGCGTGGTTGCGTAGGACATGTTGAACAATGGCAACAGGCCAGCGGCGTGCCATGTGGAGCCAGAGGTCAGCTCGTCGCGTTCCAAAAGAACCACGTCTTTCCAGCCTGCTTTGGCAAGGTGATACGCGATGGATGCGCCTACGGCACCGCCGCCGACAACACAGGCTTTTACGTGGGTTTTCATGGTGCGACTCTTTCGAAAATGGTAGTTTGGGGTAGATAGCCAAATTTTAACGCGTCATTCTACTGTCAATCGACCGTGGGCGTGGCGAAAACGACATGGAGGGTTGCAGATGACCTTGGATCGAGCCGCATTTGAACAACAGGCTGAATGGTGCCGCACATTGGGGTCCGAGCTGACGGCGCGGGTTTTAGAGGCGTTGATGGCGTGTTTGGACGGTTCAACGGCGACGGGGCAGCTGGTTTGTGAATGGCCAGGTGAGGCAGGGCCGATGAAGGACGTTGTGCCGTTGCGATTAACAGGTGCGTTGCATTCGATGGTTGTGTCTGGGCAAGCAGCGGGGTTGGCGCGGGCGTATCCGCCGCATGATTTGGCGTCGGTGGCGGATTTGATTCCGTTGGTGGCGGAGTGCGTGGCCCAGTGCGATGAACAGATTTTGGATTTCCTACAATTTGCGCCCCAAACCAACGAGGTTGCGCGCGCAGCGGTGTTGATCGCTGGGCTGTCGGTTGTTGGGACAGAATCAGGGTTGGACTTGGCGGTGCATGAAATTGGCGCGTCTGGTGGGTTGAATTTGAACCTTGATCGGTTTGGATATCGGTTGGGGGATGTGAGCCTTGGGGATGTAGACTCTGGTGTGCAATTGGACCCGAAATGGGAGGGGGTTGCACCTGAGACGATGCCTGTGATTGCGGTGCGATCTGGCTGTGATTTGAACCCGATTGATGTGACGGACACGGATCAGGCGTTGCGGTTGCAATCCTATGTTTGGGCGGATCAGGCGGATCGGTTGGTACGGGTGAAGGCAGCGATTGCGATTGCGCAGGCCAACCCGCCAAAGCTGGACGCGATGGACGCGGCAGATTGGGTGGAGCAGATGTGCGCAAGCCCAGTGGCAGACGGGCAGTGCCGCGTTTTGATGCATTCCATCGCGTTGCAGTACATGCCCGATGCTGTGCAGGCGCGGATCACGGCGGCGATGGAAACGGCAGGCGCGCGCGGCGACAATCTGGCCTGGGTGGCGTTTGAATTGAACGCGGATGGGCAGGCAGAGTTGAGCGTGCGTATTTGGCCTGGTGGCGAGCGGCGCGTTTTGGCACAGGCCAATCCGCATGTTCAGTGGGTGAAATGGTTGGGGTAGGGTTACCCTGCTACGGTCGTGCAGTTTTCCCACGCGCTCGGGTTATTCGTCCATCCGATGTCGGACAGATATTGCCCATCTTTGGATATTGAGCTGACGTACCACCAGTTTTCGGTCTGGGTTGTTGAAAAAGAGATATGAGCGTTGATGAAATCGTCGCCATAGGAAACGGTGCCAACCACACGCGCATTCGTAGATTGGCTTGCGTATAGCGGAAAATCTGCGCCGACATATTTTCCGCAACCAGATTCAGTGTCATCGCGTAAAGGTTGGTCCACTAGGGTTTGTCTGCGCGCAAAACTGTGAATGTCTAGGCGTGTTTTGTTTGTGTTCATGTTGCAAGCCCATCGCGCCTCCATTTCTTTTGCTTCTGCTACCATCGCTTTGTCTGCGCTATTGAGTTTTGGCGATTTAGTTGTGCAATCTGAATTGTCGAAAACGGCTTTGCCAAGCGTGGAGCCAAAGCAGTATCCATTTGCATCGAAAATTGAGTTTCGCGAAAACCATAGATCATCGCATGCCTCGTCTGCGAAACTGGGCACGGGGGTAAGTCCTGTGAAAAATAAGATGGTCAGGATATTCTTTATGTTCATTTTGAAACCCTTTTGAAAAATAATTAGTATCGAGCAATTTGGGCTATTTTAGTCATGGTTTTGTAGCTTTTGCAAATCTTTCGGGGGTAAGGGCACCGAGCGTGCTTTGCGGCAATTCTCACGAATTTCCTGTAACCAAATCGGTCAGCAATTGGCTGGTGCCGTGTGCGGTTTGAAAGCCGCAGCCACCTTGGCCTGCGGACCAGAAAAATGGGGGGGCGCGTCGTTTTAGGTGAAGATCAAAACTCCAAAATAAAGTGCTGCAAAAAGGAGTGCAGCAATGCCAAGCTTTTCTGACCCGAGATAAAATTCGCCCGAGATTACGATGAGGGCACAGATCGCCCAAAGAATTGTTAACCCTAACGGAATACTTACGCCTCCAAGCAGACCAAGAACGGCAGCTATTGCAACGAAAGTGCCGCCAAAGGCGATGACTCGGACTGAGTTTCGCCAGATAGGGTGTTTTGGTTCGCTTTTAGGCCCATAAATCAATGATGCGATGAATGTGACAATGAGTTCGAGCATCTCGGCCATAGATTAGTGCCTTATCAAAATCGTCTGGGGTTAAGCGCATCGAGCGTGCTTTGCGGCAATTCTGACGGTTTTCCTGTCACCAAATCGGCCAGAAGTTGGCTGGCGCCCGGCGATGTTTGAAATCCGTAGCCGCCTTGGCCTGCGGACCAAAAGAAGGTGGGATCGGCGGCGTCTGGGCCGATGACGAGCGTGCGATCTGGCGCGAATGTGCGCAGGCCTGCCCAGTTTGCGGTGATGCGTGTGACCTCGGTCGTGACGACTTGGGAATAGCGGTCGATCCCTTCGGCGAGGATTAGATCGTCGGCGTAGGCGTCGTGCGGGGTGGTCGCGTCTTCATCTGCCGGAGAGACGAGAAGCTGCCCTGCGTCGGGTTTTGCGTACCAGTTTTCGCCCACGCCAAATAGCATCGGCCATTTGGACACATCAAGATCGTTCGGGGCAGGAATGCGGGCCATTGACCGGCGAAACGGGGTGAGGCCGACGGGGGTGATGCCAGCGAGTTTGGCGATTTCATCAGCCCATGCGCCAGCGGCGTTGATGATAATTTTAGTTTCAATTTGATCTGTGCCGCAGGTGATTGCCCAGCCCGAAGCGGTTTTTGAAATGGTTGTGACGGGCGCGTTGGTGCGGATTTCTGCCCCTGATGCACGGGCGTCGCGGGCGAAATTTTGAATGAGCAGATCGGTGTCGATGTCTTCGGCATTGAAACTGAGCGCGGCCTGGGTGAGTTTTGATTGATCGAGGATTGGGATGATTTCGACGGCCTCGGGCACTGTGATGTGATCCATGTGGAAAGAGGCGGCTTCGGTTTTAAGTTGGGCTTCTTCGCCCGCGCGCGCCACGATCATGATGCCGCGTTTGGACAGAACGCCGCCGTGTGCCGTGCGGAAATAGTCCTCCCCTGCGAGGGACAAATCATTGACGGATTGCGCCCCGTAAAACGGCTCGAATAGGGCGGCGGAGCGGCCTGAGGCGTGATAGGCGAGCGCGAATTCGGACTCGAGTACCAGGGTTTTGCCAAAAGGCGCGAGGCGGGCAGCGGCGGAAATGCCAGCGATGCCGCCGCCGATAATTGTGAAATCAAATGTCATGGGGAATTGGTAGCGGGGCTGAAAGTGGAATGCAAAAGCAAAAAGCCCCGATGTGTATCGAGGCCTTTCTTTGGTTTCGAAAAACCTGAGTTTGGTTATTTCATAAATTTGCCCAAGATATCGTTGAGCGGGGAGCCGTCGCCATCTGCGTCGAGCATTTGGGTGAGTGCGCCGAGATCCATGCCGCCGCCTGCTGCGGATTTACCGCCGCCCATTAGGCCGCTGACCATGTCCATGAGGCCACCGCCGCCGCTGGAGGCACCGCCACCTGTGAGTTGGCCGAGCATGCCGCTGATGCTGTCGTCTGGCATTTGTTTTTGCATGCCGCCCTGCAACATGCCTGCGATGGCCGGCAGGAATTGCATGACGGTGGACATGTCGATGCCTGTTTGGTTCGCGGCTTCTGCTGCGAGTTGTTGCGGAGCTTCTTGGCCGCCCATAAGTTGTTCAAGGAATGCCATGCCCTGGGCCTGGCCTTAGGGTGCTGCGGCTGCGGCTGCGTCGTCAAACAATGCGCCTTGGCTTTCGCCGTGGAGCGCACCGAGCAGGCCTTCGAGCCCGCCGCTTTGGGCTTTTTGTTTGGCCGCTTGGCCGATGGTCGGCGCGAGCATTTCTGTAAGTTTGCCTGCTTGGGCTTCGTCGATGCCGAATTGGCTGGCGAGTTGTGCGAGGCCTTGGCCGCCTTGGGCCTGTTGCAAAAGGTTCATTAATGACATTGTTTTCTCTCCTGTTGGTCGGCGGGTCCGCCGTTGAGGGGTAGATGGGGATTTAGGGGATTGGGTTCAAGAGGGTGGCGTGGATGTGGGTGTGAATGGATGGTATGAGCCCTTATTGCCGAAAGTTGGTTAATCGATTACGAATAGAATTCTTGCGTCAGCCATGCAAATCTAAATTAAAATATTATAAAAAGGCCAAAAATGAAAACAAGTATCTTATCAATCGCGTTAAGCGCAGCTCTTTCTTTTATTGCATCCTGTCCGGTAACTGCAGCTCCATCAGCGAGTCAAACTTGTAAGAAAATGGTTGCTGAAGGCCGCGATGGCGGGTTGGGTTTAAGCGCCTGTTTATGCAATTATCGTGTTATCGAAGTTGTAGCAGACGAAGACTTAAAATTTCTAATTTTCGATTCTATGCACAATGGGACGGATGTCTCGAAAGCAGTCAAGCGCTTACCAAAGCAATCACGAATTCGAAAACAAAAACGCACTATGTACCGTACTTTCATAAAAAATTGCCAGTAAGCAACGCCGCGCTCAATACGAATCTTTCAACTGGAGTTACTCAACGGCAACAAAGTCCGCTTAGCTGCTACTTCCTAGGTATTCACTTCAACCGCATGTGGGCCATGATTTGCCCGTGGTCCGACGCTAGTTTGTTGTAGGGTGCTTCGGGGTGGGAGCCGTCCGTGATGTGGTCGTTCAGCACCGAGAAGTATTCCATGGAGCCGATGGCATCTGGGTTTTCGGGGTTGAAATGGCGCGACATTAGGATTTGGTCGATGGATTCGTAAACGCCGCCAAAGGCTGATGTGTAGACCATATCGCGCAGGGATTTCTGAACGAAAAGTTTTTCAGCAGATGTTAGGCGGACGGAATTTATAGCCTCTTGGATTTGGGTGTTTTGTTCATCGGAATAGCGGTGATTGCGTTTGGTTGCGTCGTGGCGGCGCATCCAGGAATAGTTTTTGAATGGGCGTTCGCCTGTGATCACGGCAGATGAAACGGCGTGATCGCCGTCGTTCATATCGCCGAGCACGAAGACGGGATTGTCGAGCGCGAGCTCTTCGACGATGAGTTTGCGCAAAACGGCGGCTTCGGCGGTACGGCGCAACATGGAACGGAGTTCGCCCAGCGCACGGCCCACTGGATCGTATTCCAGCGGATTGGATTCGGGCGCAAAGGCTGCGCCTTCGGGTTTGACAAATTCGCCAAGTTTGGATTTCAGGTGGCAGTTGAACACGGTGACAACGCGGCCGTGCACGGGAATGCGGGCCTTGATGATGGGGCGCGATAGTTTCGTCAGGGTGTATGTGCCTGCTTCGCCGCCGCCCAGTTCTGGGAATTTGATGGTGAGGGGTTCGGGGAGGTCTTGGATGATTTCGGGGGTGCCATCAAATCCGAAACGGGACAACATCGCGAGGCCCGGGCGTCGATTGCCTGCGGTGCCATCAAAGATGTTGGGGGCAAAAAACAGGGTGTCGTTGCCGTATTCCTCGTACTTTAACTTCTTGAAAATCGCCTTACGGTGATAGCGTTTTGATTTGTTCGGGATCACATCGGCGTTGGATGCAGCGCCCCGTTCGTTGGTTTCGCGCACAACGCTTTCCAGCGCGGGGCGTTCAAAGATTTCCTGAAACCCAACGATATCGGCGTTCATGGTCAGCAGTTGATCGGCGAGCCAATCTTCTTTCCATGCGTGTTCTTCGACGGTGTATTCCTCGAACGTGTAATATTCTTGTTCAGCACTGATCAGGTTCTTTACGTTGAAACTGGAAATTGTGAAATCTTTGGTTTCTTCGCGAAATGCCATTAGAAATCACCGAATTTATCGAGTGCGAGTTGGAAGATTTCCTTGTCGACATTGCCGCCCGTTGCGACCGCGATAACGGCTTGTCCGTCGATTTCATTACCGTGGAAAAGCGCCGCGGCTAGGCCCGCAGCGCCGCCCGGTTCGAGTATGATTTTTAGGCGGTGATAGGCGAGCGCCATTGCGTGCAGGCATTCGTCTTCGGTTACGACCATGCCAGCGCCCGCAAGGCGGCGGATGATCGGGAAGGTTAGAAAGCCGGGGGTCGGCGTGATGATAGCGTCGCAGATTGAACCCGAAGTGCGTTGGTTCATCACGGGGCGGCCCGCTTTCAATGAATGGTGGAAATCGTCGAAATCTTGGGGCTCAACGGTGCGAACACGCAACAGATCGGCGTATTCTTTCAGCGCGATTGCGATACCAGAGGCCAAGCCGCCGCCGCCCGTTGGGACGAGGACTTCGGCGTCCTTGACGCGCAGGTCTTTGGCTTGAAACACGATTTCGATGCCGCAGGTGCCTTGGCCCGCGATGACTTCTGGATCATCGAAAGGTTTGATCAAGGACAGTTCGCCGCCCTCGTTCACTTTTGCAGCCACTTCGTCGCGGTCTTCGCCGCCAGCGCGATCATACAGAACGACCTTTGCGCCAAGTGCTTTGGTGTTGTCGATTTTCACTTTTGGCGCGTCGGCGGGCATAACGATGACGGCTTTGGTTTTGTGCATCGAGGCCGCAAGCGCGACGCCTTGGGCGTGGTTGCCAGAGGAAAATGCGATGACCCCTTTGGCGCGATCTTCTTTTGGCAGGGCAGACAGGGCAGACCATGCGCCGCGAAATTTGAACGATCCCGTGTGTTGCAGGCACTCGGCCTTTACCAGCACTTTGCGACCTGCGATTTCATCCAAGAAAGGCGAGGTGAGCATTGGGGTGCGGCGCACGTTGCCCTTGAGGCGTTTTTCGGCGGCTTTGACCATTGCGATGGTGGACATGATTTGCTCCGTTTTTCTGTTGGTGTGTTCTTAGCGAAAACGGGGCGTAATAGAAATGCCTGCGGCGCGAGTATTTTTGCAGAGAAGAAATGGGGCGGCGGCGTTAGTTTTGCGCTGCGATATCTGGAATTGTTGTGAGGTCTGACAAAACTTGTTGTGGTGTCCACGGGAGGCGGTCCATCGGTTCACCTGCGCGGTTCACCCAAGTGGTGTAAAATCCGTAACCTGATGCGGCAGCGGCGTCCCAGCCGTTGGAGGATACGAAGAGGACTTCGCTGGGGGCGCATTGAAAGCGGTTGGTGACCAGATCGTAGACGGATTTATGGGGTTTGAAGACTTGGACGTCCTCAACGGACAGCACGTCATCAAGCAGATCGCCGATGCCAGCGGACTGCACGGCGCCGTCGAGCATTTTGGGGGAGCCGTTTGAGAGGATCGCGGTATTAAGCCCTGCGGATTTGAGGGATTTGAGCATGGCGGGAACCTCGGCATAGGCGGCGAGTTCCCAGTAGAGTTGAAGGAGGCGTTCGCGCAGTTCTGCGTCGCCGTGAAGGCCGTTGTTTTCGAGGGCCCAATCGAGGCCGTTTTGGGTGACATCCCAAAAATCGGTGTGGGCATCGGCGACGGCGCGCAGCCATGTGTATTGCAGTTGTTTCAAGCGCCAATCAGTTGCGAGTTTCTGCCAACAGGCAGCAAGAGCCGCGCGGTTTGGTTCAGCGGCGGCCGTGCGGGCGGCGGCGGAGACATCGAACAGGGTTCCGTAGGCATCGAAAACGGCGGTGGTGATGGGCATGGGGTGGCTCCTTTTTAAGGGAGTTTGGCATGGAGCGGGCAGAAGGGAAACGGGTTTTCTTGATCGTGTAAGCGCGAACGGCTAGGTTTTACGCAGGGATACACAATCGGAGGAAGTGATCATGACAACGCAAACAGGTACGTTTTTCTGGATGGAGCATTATTCGAGCGATCTAAAGGCGGCGCAGGCCTTTTACGAAAAAACGGTTGGGTGGACGTTTGAAGCGGTGCCGATGCCAGAGGGTGCGGGTGAATATGTAATCGCGCGCGCAGGTGAAACGATGGTTGCTGGTTTCGTGAATACTGGAGATTTTCCCGGAATGGACGAGGTTCCATCCCATTGGCTGTCTTACATCGCGGTGGACGATGTGGATGGGTTTGTAAAAGCGGCGCAAGATGCTGGGGGAACAATTACAAAGTCTGCATTTGATATCCCAGGTGTTGGCCGCATGGCTGTGACGTTAGATGTGACAGGGGCCGTTGTTGCCGTGATGAAGCCGAGCGAGTGACGGAATTAGGGTATTGGCGGCCCGCGATTGAAATCGGGGCAGCGCAGTTACAGGTTCTCGGGCTGGGCCATACCAATCGCGTGATAGCCGCCGTCCACAAATATGATTTCACCTGTGGTGAAAGCACCCGCGTCGGAGGCCAAATATACGGCTGTTCCGCCGACGGCTTCGAGTGTGGCGTTACTGCGCAGGGGCGCGTTTGCCTCTGTTGCGCGGTAGGTTTTGCGTGCGCCGCCGATGGCTGCGCCTGCGAGTGTACGCATGGGGCCAGGGCTGATTGCGTTGACGCGGATGCCGTCTGGGCCAAGGTCGTTGGCAAGGTAACGGACGGCGGATTCAAGTGCGGCTTTCGCGACGCCCATGACGTTGTAATTGGGCATAACGCTGGTCGCGCCTTGGAACGTGAGGGTCAGGATTGTGCCGCCATTGTTCATCAAAGGTGCGGCGCGTTTGGCCAGATCAATCAGCGAATAGCATGAGATATCCATCGAGTTGAGGAAGTTTTTGCGCGTGGTGTTGATGAATCGGCCTGTCAACTCATCCTTGTCGGAATAGGCCACGGCATGGATGAGGAAATCAAACGTGCCCCATTTCTCCTTGAGGCTGGCGAACAGTTGATCAAGGGATGCTTCGTCCAGAACATCTGCTTGCAAAACCATGTCTGATCCAACGGATTGCGCCAGTGGGATCACGCGACGACCGAGGTTTTCAGCCTGATAGGTGAAGGCCAGTTCTGCCCCTGCATCGGCGGCTGCTTTCGCGATGCCCCAAGCGATGGATTTTTCGTTGGCGACGCCGATAACGAGGCCGCGTTTTCCTGCCAGTTGTCCTGTCATGGTGTTCCCCTAAGTATTATTCGACGAATTTGCTTAAAATCATCGAGCCATTCGTGCCGCCAAACCCGAAGGAGTTGGTCATCACGGAATCAAGGCCCGCATTTTCCACCAGTTCCGTCGCAATTTCGCCCGCGTTGATCGCAGGATCTAGGTTCACGACGTTGATGGAAGGTGTGATGAAATCATGTTCCAACATCAGCAGGCAAAAGATTGCTTCCATCGCGCCCGTTGCGCCTTGGGCGTGGCCCGTCATGGATTTGGTGGAGCTGATCGGTGGTGTTGATCCTTCGCCAAAGACACGGCGGACCGCTTCGACTTCGCCAACATCGCCGACGGGAGTGGAGGTGCCGTGGGCGTTAATGTAGGTGACTTTGCGCCCCTCTGGCAGGGTGGACATCGCCAACCGCATGGCGCGTTCGCCGCCTTCGCCTGATGGGGCGACCATGTCGTGACCATCCGATGTTGCGCCAAAGCCAGTGACTTCGGCGTAGATTTTTGCGCCGCGTGCTTGAGCGTGTTCCAAGTCTTCGAGGACCAACATGCCGCCGCCGCCGCCAATGACAAAGCCGTCGCGATCTGCATCAAACGCGCGGGAGGCTAGTTCGGGTGTGTCGTTGTATTTCGAGGACATCGCGCCCATCGCGTCGAACAGGCAGGACAAGGTCCAGTCGAGTTCTTCGCCGCCGCCTGCAAACATGATGTCTTGTTTGCCCATCATAATTTGCTCGGATGCCGATCCGATGCAATGCAGGGACGTGGAGCAAGCTGAGGTGATGGAATAGTTGATGCCTTTGATTTTGAAAGCAGTGGCAAGGTTTGCGGAAACTGTGGAGCCCATACATTTTGGCACAGCAAACGGGCCGATGCGTTTGGGCGCGCCTTTTTCCAGCACGGTTTGGTGTGCGGTAAACATGGCGGATGTGGAGGGGCCACCAGAGCCAGCGATCAGGCCTGTGCGAATGTTTGAGATTTGATCTTCGGAAAGGCCAGCATCGGCAACTGCTTGTTGCATGGCGATATGGGCGTAGGCGGAACCCGGACCCATGAAGCGCAAGGAGCGTTTGTTGATGTGCTCGGCTGGGTCGATGTTGACCTTGCCGTGAACCTGGCTGCGAAAACCCCGTTCCGTGTATTCGGGCGCGGCGACGATGCCTGATTTGCCAGATTTAAGGGATGCGGTGACCTCTTCTGCGGATGTCCCGATGGATGATACAATTCCAAGACCTGTGACGACTACACGACGCATGGTGCTCTCCTCATTTGAAAATTATGTTGGGGTCAGGCGTCTGACAGGCCAACTTTCATATCCGTAACAGTATAGATTGGGTCGCCGTCAGCGAATACTTGACCATTGGCCACACCGACTTTGATTTTGCGATCAATGACGCGGGTGAAATCAATGTGGTAGGTCAGCATTTTGCGATCTGGCTTCACCATGCCTGTCAGTTTCACTTCGCCAACGCCCAGCGCCATGCCGCGACCTTGCATTCCGCGCCAGCCAAGGTTGAAGCCCGTGAGCTGCCAAAGACCATCGAGGCCAAGACATCCAGGCATAATCGGGTTGCCTGGAAAGTGGCAATCAAAGAACCAAAGGTCTGGTTTGATATCAAATTCAGCAACAACATGGCCTTTGCCAACGGAGCCACCATCGTCCGAGATTTCGGTGATACGATCCATCATCAGCATCGGTGGCATTGGCAGTTGGGCGTTTCCGGGTCCAAACAATTCACCTTGGGCACATTTGATGAGGTCATCATAACCAAAACTTGAGGGTCTATCTGACATAGGGGCCTGATCCTTACTGCTTATTGCTCTTTTGTCTAACTATCATTGTGGCAATGTTGCTGGCAAGTGGACAACGTATGGTGTGGCGTAGGGGATTGGGCGAAATGACGTTTTTTGACGGGATGTAAGCGCGTAAACGTATTGAAAAGACGCTGAAAATTGCAGTTTGAGCGTGTTTTATAAGGGTGGTTTGGCCTGCGCTACTTTTGCATTTGCGAAAAACCGCGTTTTGGGGCATATTCCCGAAGTTAGAAAAGCATCCAGAGGTGGATATGTCGCTAAACCCAGAGAATGCTGCCAACGCCGACCTTGGTCGTACATGGTTGAGCAGTGCCGAAGTGCGCCCGACCAAGCAACGCTTGGCGCTGGCTGATCTGTTGGTTGGGGATGGGCGCAATCGCCATGTGACAGCAGAAAGCCTGTTTGCGGCAGCGTCTGACACGGGTGCGAAGGTTTCGTTGGCAACGGTTTACAACACCCTGCGCGCATTTTGTGATGCTGGTTTAATGAACGAGGTTACTGTTGATGGGCATCGTTCGTATTTCGATACACGGGTTGATGAACATCCGCATTATTACTGGGAAGCAACGGGCGAGCTGACCGATGCACCGAAATCTGCGGTCGCCTTTGCCAAAGAGCCTGAGGCACCTGCTGGAGCAACTGTGTCACGTGTTGATGTGGTAATCCGCCTTGCGAAAAATAGCCGCGTTTAGACGCGGAGTTTCCCTAAAAATTTGATAAATTGAGTGATCGAGGCGTGGCTTTGGGCTGTATCTTACTTAGTTTTGGCCATTTTTGGCACAACTAAGGCAGATTGTGGCGCATGGTTTGGCGGATTTCTGTGTTTTTGGTGAAATTTAAAATTTGTTTTAAAACAGCTGGTTATGGGGAGATTTCGCCAAATTTTCGTTTGAAATCAAGATCGATTTCCGATTTGGAACCCTATTGTTTCTAATTTTACTAATAATCTTTGGACACATTGTGTTCTAAAAAGGGCTGGTAAAAGGGCAAATTGTGTTCGCCTAAGTTCTAACGAGTAATGTTTTTGTAGAGTAACGAGTGAGGAGGAAGCCCAATGTTGGCGTCCCTATTTAAAAAGTTCACAAGTGACGGTTTTAAGCGCGACGAAAACGGTTCGATAATCGTTTTTGTGATGGTTGTGTTTTCGATCATGATGATGGTCGGCGGTGCAGGCGTTGATTTGGCGCGCTATGGTTTTCCCGTTCTACATTGCAGTACAACCTAGATCGCGCCGTTTTGGCCGCGGCTTCGTTAAAGCAGCAGGAAGACCCGACGACGGTTGTAAACGATTACATGTCGCGGATTGTTATGAATGAGGAATTCGAAGTTACAGTAACATCAAGCGTTCAAGATTATTCGCGCACCGTAAGCGCGTCTGCCGTTGCAAATGTTGATATGTGGTTCCTGTCGATGGCCGGTGTTAGCCATTTGCCAGCCAAAGTGGTGAGCGCAGCGCAGGAGCAGAAAACAAATCTGGAAATCTCGCTGGTGTTGGACGTGTCTGGTTCGATGGGATCAAACAACCGTTTGACCAATCTGAAAGTTGCGGCAAAGGAATTTGTCGACATTCTGTTGGCTGATATCGAAGAAGACAGCGTTTCGATTTCGATCGTTCCCTTCAACAGCAATACCGCGCCGAGCCAAGGTCTGTTTGATGCGATCAATGTGGCCCAAACACACACGAATACGACGTGTCTGGATTTCACCGATGCGTCTTTTGCAAACGCTGCGGTTGACCCTTTGGTGAGCCAAGCGCAAGCGGAGTTCACCAGCTATTACGGTGGTTTCCAAAGCCCGCATTTGCCGTCCTCTTCTTGTAATGATGAGGGTTATTTTGAGATTATGCCTTATGCAAACGAAGCGAACGTGCTGCATACAAAAATCGATTCTCTGCAAGCGGCAGGCAATACGGCTGGGCATGTTGGGATCAAATGGGGCCTTGCGCTGCTGGACCCTAAATTCCAATCGGTTGTGGATGATCTGATCGTGGGCGGTGATGTGGATGCGGGTCTGACCCGTTTGCCAGCTGCTTATTCCGACACGGAAACACGCAAAATCATCGTGATGATGAGCGATGGCGCGAACACCACAGAGTTTCGCATTGGCGACACATATGGCACTGGCCCGTCTCCGATGATGGAAGTTGCAACGGGTACTGCGTCTTTCTTGCATTACTTGGTTTCAACGGATGGGTCGCAATATTACAGCGTTGCGGATGACGTTTGGATTTCTGCAGCGGTGTTCAACGCGCTTTCTACAACGCTGCCGACATATCTTGGTACGCGCCAGATGGATTGGCCTGAAGCATGGGGCAACATGTCCACCACGTATTATAACAACGTGATGAATGACGCGGGGCCTAGCAATGATTTTCTGGGTGGCACTGCGCGCAATGGCGCGGAAGCTGATCCTTTGATGCTGAATTCATGTGCGGCGGCGGCCACTGAGGGTGTTACGGTTTACACAATCGGCTTTGAAATGAACCCGAGTTCAGTTGATACGCTGCGCGATTGTGCAAGTTCTGTCAGCCACTTCTATGATGCCAATGGCACACAGATTTCCGAAGTGTTTGGCGCGATTGCGACATCAATCTTGAAGTTGAAACTGGTAAACTAAATCACTCGAAATGATTGGAAACGGGCAGGCCATCGCGGTGCTGCCCGTTTTTTATGGCGCGGTGGATAAATCAGAACCACTGGCCCGGTTCCATAAGGCCAAGGTCCATCAATTGCTGTGAGTTCCAGTGGAATTTCTCAGATTTGGCCCAAGAAAAGCTGTCTACGTCGAAAGTGCTGCCCGGATTAGATTTGAGGTATTTGGCCGTTCGAAAGGAACACACTGCGATGGTGACGGAATGGTGCCACGGGCATTCAAAAGTGTTGTATTCTTCGTCGTTGAACAATTGGCCGCCGTCCATTTCCAACCCTTTGCGGGCCTCAAACAAAGCGACGCGGTCAATTCGGCGTTTGGTCCAAGGGAGATGTTCTTCAAAGCGCCATTTCAGCCCGCCGTAAATCGACAGTTGGCGATCCATCACATCGCCGTCTTTCCAACGGGTTAAGGCGTAATATCCAGATGAATCCAGATGGGCGGTTTCAAGGGAATATCCATCTGGATTGTTATCAAGATCGGCTGCGTAGAGATCAACAACATAGGTAAAGGCAGAGGCGCGGCGTTCTTCGGTGATGAAGGTTATCAACTCGCCAATGCTGCGGTCTTCGCAAAAGGGGAAATGCAGGTATTCTGCGTTGTAGCAGTAATAAATCCAGCGCCCTGCAAAGGCTTCGTTTACTTTGTTGACGGCCACGTTCAAGGGAATTTCGTTGAACGGATCGTTGGCAATCTGGTGGCAAATATCTTGGCAATCTTGGGGGAGGACCATATCGTCACGGGCCAACAACAGGATGTTAGCGAACCCAATGCGTGCGTGATGGCGGATGGTCGAACCGATGCCAACGTCATCTTCTGCAAAGATAATGGCGATGGGGCCTTTGGGAAGGTCGGCTTTGCGTGCCTTTAGGAATGCGTCCAAAGAAGGAGCGGTCATCGGTGCCTCGGTTTTAAGACTGTGCTGGCGAGATACCGCCGCAAGATCATTTTTCGGTTAAAATGCTGCAAAATCAGATAAATCGCAAGCTGCCCGTAGGTGAAAATCTGATCTCGAGTAATTCAAACTATTTCCATGCTAATTTTCTTTGATTGTCCCACTTGAAAAGAGTTTCTCACCGCTTAGTTGAGTAGAACAAGCAAAGATGTAGGGTCTTTGTAGTAATTTTTTGCGTAGGGGCGAAGATGAAAATGGAAGATATCCGAGAAGATTCGGCAGTAATGAAATATACGACGGACATCGTGTCGGCGTTTATTCAAGGAAACAAAGTCGAAGTTTCCGAAATTTCGGACATCATGGATACGGTTCACGCAAAGGTCGTGGAATTGTGCCGTGCGGGCGGTACACGTGCCTTGACAACAAAACCTGCGGTCGCCGTCGAAGACAGCGTAACGCCCGATCACATCATTTGCCTAGAAGACGGCAAGTCGTTCAAGATGCTGAAGAAACATTTGAAAACGAAATACGATTTGTCACCAGAAGAGTATCGTTCAAAGTGGAGCCTGCCCGCGGATTACCCGATGGTTGCACCAAATTATGCGATCAAACGCCAGGAATTGGCCAAGGCCAGCGGCTTGGGTCGTAGCCGTTAAGGCAGAGCTTGGGGCCGTTGCCCCTAATGATGAATGTGTGTAAGGCCTGCGCGTGACGCAGGCTTTGCGCGTTTTAGCGGTATGAACTCATGACTGAACCCAAAAAATTGTTTGTGAAAACCTATGGCTGTCAGATGAATGTCTATGACAGCGAGCGCATGGTTACGGCGCTGGGCGAAAGCGGGTACGTGGAAACGAAGACAGCGGATGATGCGGATATGATCCTGCTGAACACCTGTCACATTCGCGAAAAAGCCGCCGAGAAGATTTATTCGCAGCTGGGGCAATATCGTCCGCTTAAGGAAAAGAATCCCGATTTGAAGATCGGTGTTGCGGGATGTGTGGCGCAGGCCGAGGGCGAAGAGATTATCAAACGCCAGCCGATGGTGGATTTGGTTGTCGGGCCGCAGGCCTATCACCGCTTGCCAGAGATGGAAGCCAAGGTCGGCACGGGCGCGTTGCTGGTTGATACAGAATTTCCGATGGAAGATAAGTTCGATCACCTGCCCAAAGCCGGTGCGCGTGGCCCCAAAGCACGCCGCGCGCCATCGGCGTTTCTGACCGTGCAAGAAGGCTGCGATAAGTTCTGCCATTTCTGTGTGGTGCCCTACACGCGGGGCGCCGAGGTATCGCGCTCTGTTAACCAAATTATCGAAGAAGCACATGATCTGGTTGAACGTGGTGTGGTCGAGATCAATTTGCTGGGCCAAAATGTGAATGCCTATCACGGCGAGCGGGATGGCAAAGAATGGGGATTGGCGCAGCTGATCCAAGAGCTGTCTAAGATTGACGAACTGAAACGCATTCGGTTCACCACATCCCATCCCAACGATATGTCGCAGGATTTGATCGACGCACACGGTGAGTGTGAAAAGCTGATGCCGTACCTGCATTTGCCTGTTCAGGCGGGCAGCGACAAGATCTTAAAAGCGATGAATCGCAAGCACACAGCGGCGGAGTATTTGGCACTAATTGAGAAGATTCGCGCGGTTCGCCCCGACATCGCATTGTCAGGGGATTTCATCGTTGGCTTCCCCGGAGAGACCGAAAAAGACTTTCAAGATACCTTAGAGTTGTGTCGCACTGTGCGATATGGCCAAGCCTATTCGTTTAAATATTCACCCCGTCCAGGCACCCCAGCGGCGGAGCGGGAAGACGTGAATGAGGCCGAAAAAGTAGAGCGTTTGGCCCGTTTGCAGGCCCTGCTAAGCGAACATCAAATGGATTTCCAAAAGTCGATGATTGGAAAAACTCTGCCTGTTCTTTTGGAAAAACCAGGCCGAATGGACGGCCAAATGATTGGTAAGTCAGAGTTTTTACACGCGGTTCACATGGATGCAAAACCAGAGCAAGTGGGCACAATTGTTCACGCTAAAGTTCTGCATTCCGAACGCAACTCTTTGGCGGCTGAAATCGCCAAGTGACCCAAAGTCACCCCGATTTTATACAAATTGGAACCAATTGGCGCTAGCCACCTAGGATTGTTTCGCAATCTAGACCTAGTGGTTGGCAATTAAGACCTCACAATCTGTAGAATCTTGATACGTTTACAGAGTATTAAAAGGCGACGCGCCGAAAGAGCGCGGCCCAAGCTATAAAAGTTGGATGTGAAGGGAAGTTCCAGTGTTTAACCGATCTGTTAAATTGATTGCAGCAGCAGTCGGGTGTCTTGTGATTGCGGGTTCCGTCGTTGCGGCGGATGAATTCGTTGTACGTAAATCCACACAAGCTGCCGGAGACCGTTACGTGCCAGGTGTTTGGGTTGATCCAGATGGATGCGAGCACTGGGTGATGGACGATGGCGTCGAAGGCTACATGACTCCGCACGTAACACGCGATGGCATCCCAGTTTGTCGCCGTGGCAACCCTTGCGCCGTCATGAACAGCGACCAATTGTTGAAAACAGACAAAGCAGCAATCAATTCTTGGGGCCGTAAACGCCTGATGGAATTCTTTGCAAGTGCAAACGCTACGGCGTTCATCATTGATGGACACACCGACAGCCGCGCATCAGATGCCTATAACATGCGTCTTTCAGAGCGTCGCGCGAAAGCAGTTGCGCGTGTGGCAAATCAAGCTGGCAAACGGGCGCAAGTACGTTGGTACGGCGAGCGTGTTCCAGTTGCATCAAACGGTTCAGCACACGGTATGAAGAAAAACCGCCGCGTTGAAATCACCTGCGTGCGTTGAGGAGTAGTATTATGACAATCAAAGTAAGCATCGCGATTTTGGGCACGGTTCTGGCTGTAGCTGGGTGTTCGGGCGACAAAGCCAACAAAACCATCGACCGTGGCATTGATTCCCACTCTGTGAGCGAATTGACGGCAGGTATCTGGGTTGACCCGACAGGGTGTGACCACTGGATCATCGACGATGGTGTTGAGGGTTACTTGTCCGCACGTTTGGACAAATATGGCAAACCAGTTTGTTCTGGTATCGCGCCTCCGACCACGGCCGTTGGCAACTTTAAAGGTGGCAAGCGCGACCCAATCTAGGGCCTCGCTGACATAGATTTTAAAGGGCCGGCGATTTCGTCGGCCTTTTTATTTGGAAACTTGGTTAATTGGTGGAATTGCCTCTTGCGCGTTTGAGTGGCTTTTTGCACCATTCAACAAACGACGCATTTTTAACCTATAGGAGCGTTCATTGGCGACATCCGCCCCAACGGACACGGCTACGGCCCCCGAAACCAGTTTGAATTTCCCCGACAACCGCCTGCTGATTGATCTGTGCGGCGAGTTTGACAAGAACCTTACCCATATTGAATCCGCCCTCGGTGTACAAATTGTGCGCCGTGGCAACGAGGTTGATATTCTGGGCGATGAAGAAGGCACTGCGCGCACGGTAGAGGCGTTGCAGGGGTTGTACCTGCGTTTGGAACAGGGTCGCGACGTGGAGCCAGGCGATGTGGATGCGGCCATTCGCATGGGCAAGCCTGCCCAAGATGCAGAGCGTCTGAAGGGCGATCAGACCGAGATGTTTCCAGGTGGCGGGTACGAAATTCGCACGCGCAAAAAGACGGTTGAACCGCGCACGCTTACGCAGAAAGCCTATGTCAAAAGCCTGTTTAAAAACGAGTTGGTGTTTGGTTTGGGGCCAGCGGGAACTGGTAAAACCTATCTGGCTGTGGCGGCTGGTGTTTCGATGTTCATTGAGGGCCATGTGGATCGTATTTTGCTGTCGCGCCCTGCGGTGGAAGCGGGCGAGCGGTTGGGATTTTTGCCAGGTGATATGAAAGACAAGGTCGATCCGTACATGCAGCCGCTCTATGATGCGTTGAACGATTTCCTGCCTGCCAAACAGGTGGAAAAGCTGATCGAGGAAAAGCGGATCGAGATTGCACCGCTGGCGTTCATGCGCGGGCGCACGTTATCGAACGCGTTTGTGGTGCTGGACGAAGCGCAGAATGCCACAACGATGCAGATGAAAATGTTCCTCACGCGGATGGGCGAAGGCAGCCAGATGGCGATCACGGGCGACACCACGCAGTGCGATTTGCCGCGCGGTGTGCCAAGCGGGTTGAACGAGGCAGAACGGGTTTTGGCGGGTGTTCCGGGCGTTGGCATGACCAAGTTCACCGCCGAAGATGTGGTGCGCCATCCGATGGTGGCAAAGATCATCAAAGCCTATGACAAGCACGCAAAGAAGCCTGGTTAATGCCAGCCTCCATAGATGTATTGATCGAGGATGAACGCTGGGACAGCGTCAAGCTGACCCCGCTGTGTAATCGCGCGCTCAGCGCAGTGTTTGAGGACCAAGGGATCAGCGGGCAGGGTTTTGAAGTGTCTGTTTTGGCCTGCGATGATGCCCGCATTGCCGAGTTAAACGAGGAGTTTCGTGGCCGCACGCTTCCGACAAATGTTTTGTCTTGGCCTATGCATGAATTGGCGCCGCTAAACGCGGGGGATGCGCCTGCACCGCCGCCTGATATTACGTCGAACCCGATGGACAGCGAATTGGGCGATATCGCGATTTCTTATGACACCTGCAAACGCGAAGCAGAGGCTGGAAAAATCGCGTTCGAGGATCATCTTACGCATTTGTTAGTGCATTCTTGCCTGCATCTGCTTGGCTTTGACCATGAAACCGATGCAGATGCGGCACGGATGGAGGGTTTGGAGACAAATCTACTTGAATCTTTGGGCATTGCAGACCCATATTAGCATTGCGCCAATGATCGGCGCATTTTTTGGATAGGAGCCATGGGCGACACAATCGAAGGATCTTCTGGAGCGGCGCAAAGCGCGCAGCTTGAAGACAGCAGCCAAACGGGCAGTTTTTTTAAACGCATGTTTGGGGGCACAAAAGCACCAGCACCTATTGAGACACCAGATATTATGGAGCCGTCGCATCTGCCGACGGGCGATTTGGGTAATCTGAACAGTATGCGTTTGGAGGACGCCGCGATTCCGCGCGCCGATATCACAGCTGTCGCGCAGGCCACCAGCCTTGAAGCGCTTGTTGAGGTGTTCAAAGACAGCGGCTATTCGCGTTTGCCGGTTTTCTCGGACCAGTTGGACAATCCTGTTGGGTTTATTCACCTTAAGGATTTGGCGTTGAAATATGGATTCAACGGAAGCAACTCTAAGTTTTCGATGAAAGACACGATGCGCCCGTTGCTGTATGCGCCACCAAGCATGACGATTGGGGTTTTGCTGCAAAAGATGCAGGCGGATCGCATTCACATGGCGTTGGTGATTGATGAATACGGCGGCGTTGACGGATTGCTGACGATTGAGGATTTGGTCGAAACTGTGCTGGGTGAAATTGTAGACGAACACGACACCGAAGAGGACGCGATGTGGGTTGAGGAAAAACCCGGTGTGTTCTTGGCGCAATCGCGTGCGTCTTTAACAGAGTTCGAGGCTGCGTTTGGCATGGGATCACTTGCAGATACGGACGACGAAGAAGTCGATACGCTGGGTGGCTTGGTGTTTATGCTTACAGGCCGCGTGCCCGCCAAGGGCGAGATTGTTCCCCACCCAAGCGGCATTGAGTTTGAAATTGTGGATGCTGATCCAAGACGGATCAAGCGTCTGCGTGTGACGCGCGACCCTGTCAGTGGCTAATTCACGCCGCAAATGGTTGGGGCGATTTTTAACGATTATCGCGGGATTATTGTTGGCGTTGGGCCATGCGCCTGTTTCCATACCTGTCGGCGTTGTTTTGGGGTTGCCTGTTTTGGCCGCGCTGTTGGTGCGTGCGCCTTCGGCTTGGGCTGGGTTTCGCCTCGGTTGGTTGGCGGGATCGGCCTATTTTGCAGGCTCGATGTTTTGGATTGTAGAACCGTTTTTCGTTGAACCAGAGGTTTACGGCTGGATGGCGCCGTTTGCGTTGATTTTTCTGTCAGCTGGATTGGCGCTGTTTTGGGCAGTGGCATTTGGGTTTGCGGCGCGCGCGCAAGGCGTGACGCGGTTGGTTTCGCTGGTGGTTGCGCTGACCTTGGCAGAATTTGCACGGGCGCATATTTTCACAGGATTTCCTTGGGGGTTGCTGGCCTATGTTTGGTCTGAAACGCCTGTGTTTCAGCTGCTCGCGTGGGTTGGGCCGCATGGTTTGGGCATGATCACGGTGGCGCTGGGCGTGTTGCCGATGGTTTTTCCGTGGCGCGTTGCGCGTGGCGGAATGATGGCTGTCGGAATTGTCGGCATTTGGCTGGCAGGGCAGAATTTCGCGCCAACGCGCGATGCGCCTTTGCGTGATGTGACGGTGCGATTGGTTCAACCGAACGCGCCACAGCATTTAAAGTGGCATCCAGATCATATGGCGGTGTTTTTCCAGCGCGGGCTGGCGTTATCCAAAGGCGATGGCAGCGCGGTAGATGCGGTTATTTGGCCCGAAACTGCACTGCCGTTTCGGTGGGGCACAAATGAACGTGGGTTTGAATTGTTGCGCGACGCGGTGGGCGATGCACAGTTTATCGGCGGCGTTCAGCGATCTGTTGATGGTGCGATGTACAATTCGATGGTGCATTTTGATGCGACTGGCGCAGAGGTTGCGATTTACGACAAATCGCATTTGGTTCCGTTTGGGGAATACATTCCGTTTGCGAATATCGCCGCGCAGTTCGGGATTTTCGGCTTTGCGGATGTGAATCAAATGGGGTTTGCAGCGGGGACTGGGCCACGAATTGTCAAAGCCGATGGATTGCCTGCGTATCTTGCGATGATCTGCTACGAGGCGATTTTCCCTGGTTTGGCGCAGGTCAAAGGGGCGCGGCCAGAGTGGTTGCTGCACCTAACAAATGACGCGTGGTACGGCGAGTTTTCAGGGCCCTATCAACATTTGGTTCAGGCGCGCGCGCGGGCGATTGAACAGGGTTTACCCGTGGCGCGGGCTGCGAACACAGGTGTTTCGGGCATGATTGATCCTTACGGGCGCGTGATTGCATCTGTGCCGTTGAATACGGATGGGTTCTTGGATGTGGCCTTGCCCGAGCCTTTGCCCGCAACGTTTTATTCGAAAATGGGGGAGTTGCCGTGGTGGTACGGCGCGTTATTCTTAATCGCGATCGTCATTATGCAAGGCCATAGAGTTGCGACAAAAGAGGAACAGCTGTCAACCATTGACGGATTAAATGATTGACCCAATTGGGCCGCCCGACTAGACAAAATTGAACCTTCGCCCCAACGGCTTCCTGACGTGGCGATTTAACATAATTGGAGCGTTTTCATGTCTCGTCAAAACTACCTTTTTACTTCGGAATCCGTTTCTGAGGGCCACCCAGATAAAATTTGTGACCGTATTTCAGATGCAATTCTTGATGCATTCCTGACCGAAGAAGAAATGGCACGTGTTGCCTGCGAAACTTTTGCTACGACCAACCGTGTTGTGATTGGCGGCGAAGTTGGGCTTTCTACTCAAGAAAAACTGGGCACGTTTATGGAAGGTGTCGAGGATATCGTGCGCGAATGCGTGAAAGATATCGGTTATGAACAAGAAGGCTTTCACTGGAAATATATGTCCGTGGAAAACCACCTGCACCCACAATCTGCGCATATTGCGCAGGGTGTTGATAATGACGGTGCGGGTGATCAGGGTATTATGTTTGGTTATGCCTGTTCTGAAACTCCAGAATTGATGCCAGCGCCGATCCAGTATTCCCATGCGATCCTGCGCAATTTGGCCGAGGCCCGCCATGCTGGTGATTTGCCGCAACTTGGCCCAGATGCGAAATCGCAGTTGTCGGTGAAATATGAAGATGGCAAACCCGTTGGTGTGACGTCGATTGTTTTGTCCACACAGCATTTGGATGAAAACATGTCGTCCAAAGATGTGCAGGACGTTGTGGAACCCTACATTCGCAAGACCCTGCCTGATGGTTGGATTTCTGGCGAAACAGAATGGCACGTGAACCCGACTGGTAAGTTTGTGATTGGTGGCCCTGACGGGGATGCTGGTTTGACGGGTCGTAAAATTATCGTCGATACCTACGGCGGCGCGGCCCCACACGGTGGCGGTGCGTTTTCGGGCAAAGATCCGACCAAAGTTGACCGTTCTGCGGCCTATGCGGCGCGGTATTTGGCCAAGAACGTCGTTGCGGCTGGTTTGGCGAAACGCTGCACGATCCAGTTGTCTTATGCGATTGGTGTGGCCAAGCCGCTATCGATTTATTGCGACACGCATGGCACGGGCGAAGTGCACGAAAGCGCGATTGAACAAGCCGTTGCGCAAGCGATGGATTTGACCCCGCGCGGCATTATCGAGCACCTGCAATTGCGCCGCCCAGTTTATGCACGCACGGCGGCCTATGGCCACTTTGGCCGCGAAGCGACGGCAGATGGTGGGTTCAGCTGGGAGCAAACTGATCTGGTTGAGGCGCTGAAAAAAGCGGTTTGATCATGATCGCGGGCTGAAACCTGCACACCGAATATTAAAGGCTCTGGATTGTATCTGGAGCCTTTTTCAATTAGGGGCCTTCGCATGAGAGAAAAACACACATCGGGTGCGCCTTGGCGTAATTTTTATGGGCGGATCAAGGGCAAGGGTTTGCACCAATCCCATGAGCGCTATTTGGCGGAAGATTTGGATGGGTTGGCGCCCAAAGGCGTGACGTGGGATGAAAACCCTGATCGCACGCCGTTGGATTTGGCTGCGTTGTTTGGCGACAAGCCTGTTTGGTTGGAAATCGGGTTTGGTGGGGGTGAACATATCGTTCATCAGGCCGCGGAAAACCCAGATGTGGGTATCATTGGCTGTGAGCCGTATATCAATGGTGTGGCAACGTTGTTGGGGAAAATCCGCAAGGCGGGTGTGACGAACATGGCTGTGCATCCCGGTGATGCGCGCGACATGATGGATGTTTTGCCAGCGCGTTCGATTGATAAAGCGTTTTTGCTGTATCCTGATCCGTGGCCGAAATCGCGCCATCATCGCAGGCGTTTTGTGACGCCAGAACATTTGGAGCCGTTGGCCAAGTGTTTGAAGGTGGGGGCAGAGTTTCGGGTGGCGACGGATATCCCGGATTACGTGCGCCAAACGATGGAGCAGGTGCCAAATCACGGGTTTGAGTGGTTGGCAGAGCGGCCAAGCGATTGGCGTGAGCCGTGGAGTGATTGGATTTCCACGCGCTATGAGCAGAAGGCGTTTCGCGAAGGTCGCACGGCGCATTATATGACGTTTCGCAAGGTTTAAGAGCGTAGTTTTTGTGTATTTGAAGACAAAAGAAGCTGGGCGTGGCGTTCTTTTGTTAGGGCGGCTATAGCTGCGTGTAAGCAACATGAAGGTAAGTGTAATGTCTGGTCACGGTGATCCCATTCCAATGACGTCTCGTAAAGGCGGACCCTTGAAGGGGACAGCTGTTATTCCCGGTGATAAATCGGTTTCGCACCGTTCGTTTATTCTAGGCGCTTTGTCTGTTGGAGAGACGAAGATCACGGGATTGCTGGAAGGGCAGGATGTTCTGGATACCGGCAAGGCGATGGCGGCTTTTGGGGCCGAGGTCACGCGCACGGGAGAGCAGGCGTGGTCCGTTCACGGTGTGGGTGTTGGCGGATTTGCAGAACCTGAGGACGTGATTGATTGCGGGAATGCAGGCACGGGTGTGCGCCTGATTATGGGGGCGATGGCGACCTCGCCGATTACTGCGACCTTTACGGGGGATGCGAGTTTGCGCTCACGCCCGATGGGACGGATCACCGAGCCGCTGGCGCTGTTTGGCGCGAAATCTGTTGGGCGGACAAAGGGAATGTTGCCGTTAACGATGGTGGGCGCGGCTGATCCTGTGCCTGTGCGTTATACCAGCCCACATGCGTCGGCGCAGATTAAATCGGCAGTTTTACTGGCGGGGCTGAATGCACCGGGTGAAACGGTTTTGATCGAGCGCGAGGCGACGCGGGACCATTCAGAGCGCATGTTGCGCGGGTTTGGGGCGCAAGTTGAAACGATGAAAACCGCTGCAGGGTTTGAGATTACCTTGCAGGGACAGCCGGAGTTGGTTGCCCAGACAATCGCAGTGCCGCGTGATCCGTCATCGGCTGCGTTTCCTGTCTGCGCGGCGTTGATCGTTGAAGGGTCTGAAGTTGTGTTGCCCAACATTGGGTTGAACCCGACGCGGGCTGGACTGTTTGATACGTTGGTGGAAATGGGTGCGGATATCGCGTTTGAAAACCGTCGCGAAGAAGGCGGCGAACCCGTTGCGGATTTACGGGTTAAGGCCAGTTCTTTGAGCGGCGTCGAAGTGCCACCGAGCCGTGCGCCAAGCATGATTGATGAATACCCGATCCTGTCGGTTGTCGCGTCTTTTGCCAAAGGTAAAACTGTGATGCGCGGTGTTGCTGAACTGCGTGTGAAAGAATGTGACCGTATTGATGCGATGGTTGTCGGCTTGCGTGCGATGGGCGTTACGGTTGAAGATGGGCCAGATTACATGATCGTGCACGGGCGCGAGGGCGATGTTGAAGGCGGTGGCACCGCGAAAACCCATCTGGATC
>Ga0206130_10001801_pt1 | contig 30819 bp, 31 predicted proteins | sample Helgoland_Spring_9_FD_148637 | JGI IMG/M metagenome (GOLD analysis project Ga0206130, IMG submission 148637) | Pelagic subsurface seawater microbial communities from Kabeltonne, Helgoland, North Sea - Helgoland_Spring_Bloom_20160512_1 | ecosystem: Environmental > Aquatic > Marine > Epipelagic ...
TTTTCTAGTGCCGAGTCCGATGGATAGTATAAATATCGTAATATTTGATGGTGTATGCAACTTCTGTAACGGAGCAGTGAACTTCATCATCAAGAGAGATCCAGAAGGGGTTTTTGCATTCACACCCATGCAGAGTGATCTTGCTAAAGAGCTAATGGAGAAGCATCAAATATATAATGTTGGCGTTGATACGTTCTTACTAATAAAAAACGGTCAGTGCTTTGTCTTCTCTAGCGCGGCACTTGAAATAGCTAAAGATTTAACTGGGTTCTGGTATATGTTTAATGTATTCAGGTTAGTGCCAGTCCCAATCAGAGATTTCTTTTATAAGGTATTTGCCCGCAATAGGTATGCACTATTCGGCAGGCAAGACCAATGCATGGTGCCATCCAATGAAGTGAGGTCGCGCTTTGTTGGCATCTAAACATAACAAGGCCAGCCAGAGGGACCAAAAAACCGCCGCTTCGCTCTGGTTTTTCGGCCCCTGCTGGCGGCGTTACATTTCTTAGAGGTACATGGATGCATCTTGCATACTTTGATGAAAACAAATACACCGCAGAGAATCCATATTTTTTCATAGGCGGGTACCTCGTACCTGAAGACAAAGTACTTGATCTCGAAAATACCTTGACCCAAATTCAATCAAATTTCTTTGGCTCTACTGCGTTAAGAACAGATACTGAATTTCACGGTAAGGAAATGTTTCATGGTAAAGGCCATTTTAAAAAGCGAAAGCTGAGCGACCGAGTTCAACTCTTCCGAGATATAGCTACTTTTATTATTAATAATAAATTACCTGTAAGGCTCGTATGCATTGATGTTAATTCGCACCGAGCAAAATACCAGTACCCACAGCCTGAATACCGCTTAGGTCTAACACTGATACTTGAGAGGTTTTGTGACTATCTTGAAAAAACTGACGATATTGGTGCCGTATTTGGGGATTATGAAAAGGATGAAATATCAGGGGCTATTCTTGATTTCGCAGAATTCAAGATGAAGGGTACTCCGATGTACTATGGCCGTTCTCTTGGAAGACTGATTGATACCGTATATTTCACCCACTCACATCATAGTAGGTTCCTTCAGGTTTCAGATGTTCTGGTGTATATGGCAGGTAGGTACGAGAATATGCATAAAAGGCCAGACAAGTGGCACGATCAGCAAGTCTTTGATATATGGAAAGAAATTAAGGCCAGCACCGATGTAGTAATCCAGCGCTGGCCTTGAAGAATTCGGTACGACCAGTCTCATGAGAGAAACTCGCTTTTAGGAACGAGCGTCCAGTCGCGGTAACAATATAGGTGCTTATGTGCTCAAAATCAACCATCAAAATGTAACAAGTAAAGCAACCGGACGGTTTCACCGCCGCTGCTTTAGGCGTTAGCCTCAAAGTTAAACCAAGGATATTGAATGGAAACCTCAAGAATTACTGAGTTTAAAAAGTATATTGATACTCAAATAACACCTTCAATAACTGAAATACGAGGGCTTAACGAGACAAGCAGAAAGCATGTTCAAAAACTAGTTTATACAAACCTTGTAGATAGGTTTGATGTAATGGTCGATACAGCAATTTTGACTAATTGCCGTTCTGAATTTGTCGTTGAGGCAATTTCTTCGTCATTAACTGAGACTGTAAATGAACAATATTTATTAAAATTGTTAATGGATACTGATAATGTTCAAGAAGCCATTGATGAGCGCCTGAGATCAACGATAAGAAATACAATCTTAAGGAAACGCCATTCTCAAAAGCTGCTTTTTCTACTCAAGCTTTTCGATAAATTAGAATATTCCAAATTAAATCCGCAAGTCCAAGTGGGTAGTGGTAACGTCGTTCTTAAAGCTACCAAAACGAAGGTAAATATCCCTCATTCAGTATGCGGGTATGCCGACTGGCTCTATTCGAGGAGAAATTCGATAGTCCATGGTGCTAGTGCAAGCCCTAAATATTTAGAAAATGACATTAAAAAGCTCAAAGAAATATACAAATATGATTGCCCCAAAACTATAAATTTAAAGTTTGGTGCCATTGAGCAAACAGTTAGGTTTTACACCTGTATAGTCAAAATTCTCTTAGATGAGTGATAATCTAAGGCTAACAAGGCAAGGCAAAATCGCCCTGCGGGCTGGACGCGCTAACGCGCGCCTTTGCTTGCGGCGTTAAATGTCTTCGAGAACTATGGAAAGCTATAGATACTGGAGAAAGATCAACATTTTCATGTGGCTATATCTGGCAGCATACGTTGCCGTTCTAGCAAATACCCAGCTCTATGATTTCGCGGCTGTTAGGTATTTTCTGGCAGCTTCATTGCTAATGTTCTTTTGGGTTCAGTTTAAGGTTAGCTTTAGTAAGTGCAGCGAGTGCAATAACTACATTATCAACCCAGCTCACTTTTGGTTTGGCTCTGCAATTCTCACCAATGCTAAGGTATGCAAGCAATGTCGTTAATTCAGTGCCACCAACATTTAACAAGGCGGTCAATGTTCGCCTTCGGCTGGACAGCTTTAAGCGCTGCTTCGCAGCAAAGCTGCCCATTACCTTGGCGTTATGTTTAATCAGAGTACTGCCATGAGAACCCTAATTTTATTTTCTTTTATATTGATTTGTGGGTTGGCGAATGGCTCTCCTAAAATCATGCAGCCCCAGAATGGCAAATGCGAACAAGGATACATCTTACTAGCAGATGTCTGTGCTCAAGCCAGTTTGCTTGGTGATATGGATGGGTTGGTTGATACAATATTGGAGTTTAAAGATCCAAATTATGCGGCGCAAAAAGAACAACTAAGAAAGCTACAGCAACAACAATCTGAAATCACTGCTTCAAAATCCAAAAATAATCCTAGAGTGGTTCCATTGCCTTCGTCTGGTTATCTTTTTAGCAGAGATGGTAAATATGTGGCTTGTACTGGTGACTATTCATCATGGCAAAAAGCTGAGAAAAATGTGTGTGCAGGTGGTAAGTATTCATCTTGGCAAACTCACAGAGAAAGCGTTGCATGTGGCGGTCAGTATTCCTCTTGGCAGACTCACAGAAAAAGTGTATGTGCTGGCGGGCAGTATTCATCTTGGCAAACACATAGAGACAACGTTGCGTGCGGAGGCCAATACTCTTCATGGCAGACGCATAGAGATAGCGTCTGCGCTGGCGGTATGTATACATCGTATCAAACTCACAGAGGCAATGTCGCTTGCGGTGGACAATATGACGGCTGGCAAGATAGTCGTGATGGAACCGAGGTTTGCGTAGGTGGTAAATTTAATGGTTGTGTGCATAGCAAGGATGGAACTCATGTTGCTTGCGGGGGCTGGGCACACATATATGGCTCTAATTAAAGATGAAAGACATTCGTGGAGATTTCAAAATCTATCATAAAAGAGATATTGCTATGCAATATTTTAATGCAGCTCTTAAAGAGTACGTTGAGGGTAGTAATATGTTCGTTGTTCTGCACCTAGCGGGCGCAGCTGAAGAAATGTTTGGCAAGTTAGTATCTATCAACAACGTTGAGACTTCATTGCAAAGAGCGCAGCGGTGGATGAGAAGTTGGTATAGCGTTAGCGGTAAAAATACGCCAAATAACTCAGAGCTAAACAAGCACATTCTCAAAGTGAAAAATGGAATCAAACACATTGATGGTACAAACGATTTGGAAATTGAGTTCGATATACATCGAGAAGCAAAGGAAATCATTCGCAGAGCTATTGAAAATTTCAATAAACTACCTGAATTGAAACAATCTGCCGAACTCTTAGCGTACTACAAGAATGAAAAAACATAACAAGGCCAGTCAGCCTCGCTCCCTGCGGTCGCTGGACCTCGTTTCACTCGGCCGCTGCTGGCGGCGTTATGAGCAAATCAGCTTTCCTTTTTATCCTCGTCTTATTAGCGGGATGTACAAACTTAGAGACGAGTGATTTTTGTCAGATTGATCCTGAGAGAAAGAATGAGGCGCTCGAAAAAATTGATGCTTTCATTCAAAGTATAAGCACCAAAAATGTTACCTACACAATATCACCGCTATTGGTACAAGAAGGAAAACTGATTCGCGGGCAAAGAGGGTGTTATGCACGCCTGTTTCCGCGTTCAGCTCAGCCACGGCAGAGAATACTAATACTAGATGGTGATGGTGGTGTGTATGTTGATTTAGAAACGTTAAAAGTGGGGCCAGTATTCTGGTACAGGTACTAACTCATAACAAGGCTTACAAAAATTATTCCCGCCAAAAAACGGCCTCCACTAGACGCGCTAACACACGCCTTTTATAGGGGCGTTTATCAAAAGCTATACTCCACTGCCAGCCTTTAAACTAGAGGCCCATGACCCGGTAATAGCCTTCAGTGCGGCGGTATTCACCCACGCAGTAGCGGGAAGATTTTATAAGGAGCAATAAAAAAGGCCGCCTAAGCGACCCTCTTAGGCTGAACAGACGATACTTACTGCCCGCTCACCCAATACATGGCAATTCCCCACGCCAATAAAACTAACGCGACCGAACACCACATATCCACACGACTGTCCGCATCGCGCTCCTCGGGTGACAACTCAGCTTGTGTTTCGCTTTGATTACTCATTAAAAACTCCTGACAATGATTCTAACGACGGCCCAAAAGACGCTTCGAAGCGAAATAACCGCGCACTTGCCTACGGGCATCGCTTTCAAGGCTAGTAACAGACCATGACCGCTCAAGGAAAAAAACAGCTTGGCGGCAGATAATGCACTATAACTGCATGGATTATAGCAATCTGCCGAGCCTCTGCAGGCCACCCACTCAGGCAATATGACACTCATCTCGGCGTGATTATTCATGCCTTTTATGGTTGCTAAGTCGATTTTTTACTGCCGCCTAGCGCCGTTTTTTGCTAAAGTGTTCAGCTGTTTTGGTCGTCACCACTATTAAACACGGTACTGCCTAGATTTCGATTCCCATGCCGCACTGGTTGCGACGTAGAGGCATTACAACTAGCTAGTAAACTTACGGAAACTCGTTTTACATGTATCAATATGATTCGATTGACAAGCAACTATTGAGTGAACGCGTGGCTCAATTTCGTGATCAAACTCAGCGGTATTTAGCGGGCGAACTCAGCGACAGTGAATTTCTCCCTCTGCGCTTACAAAACGGCTTATACATCCAACGCCTAGCTCCTATGTTACGTGTAGCAGTACCCTATGGTTTGTACGACAGCGCCCAAATGCGCCAACTTGCTTATATAGCCCGCCACTATGATAAAGGCTATACGCATGTATCCACTCGACAAAACTTCCAATTCAATTGGCCACGCCTTGAAGATGTGCCCGACATTCTTGCTGACTTAGCTGATGTTGACATGCATGCAATACAAACCAGTGGTAACTGCATACGCAACATAACCACCGACCAATATGCGGGCGTCGCGGCTGATGAAGTAGAAGACCCTCGCCCCTGGTGCGAACTCTTGCGCCAGTGGTCAACATTCCATCCCGAATTTGCGCTACTACCACGCAAGTTCAAAATCGCCATGTGTGCAACGGTCGATGACCGAGCCGCGTTTCAGTTTCATGATATCGGCGTTGAACTGACGCATGATGATAAAGGCCAAACTCAATTTAAAGTATATGTTGGCGGGGGCTTGGGCCGCACACCCGTTATAGCGCAGCTCATTCATTCTGAGCTGCCTTGGCAGCATTTATTAACCTACCTTGAAGCCATTTTGCGCGTTTACAATATGCATGGTCGCCGAGATAACAAATACAAAGCGCGCATAAAAATATTGGTCAAAGCAATGGGGGTAGACGCCTTTCGCGAAAAAGTTGAGCAAGAGTGGGCCCATATACGAGGCGGCAGTAATACTTTATCCAGCGCAGCCGTTGAAAAAGTGAAAAACCACTTCCAGCCGATTGATTATCCTCAGCATGATGACTCATCAATGAATCGTGAGCTCGCCTCTCAGCGGCTAGAGTCACCCGAGTTTGCACGGTGGCTAGACAAAAACACGCTTGCCCATAAGCAAGCTGGCTATGCCATTGTCAATTTAGCCCTCAAACCAACCGGCATTGCACCTGGAGACATTACCGATGTGCAAATGGATGCCATCGCCGACCTAGCTGACCAATACTCCAATGGGCAGCTGCGTAACACGCATCATCAAAATATTGTATTGGCTGACGTGTGTAAAACTGACCTATGGTCTTTATGGCGTGCCATTGATGCTCTGGGCTTAGCCACACCAAACCTTGGCTATTTATCAGACCCTATCTGCTGCCCCGGTGGTGACTATTGCGCGCTGGCCAACGCTAAATCAATTCCAGTGGCCGAAGCCATACAACGCAAGTTTGATGACATTGATTATCTTTACGATTTGGGCCCCATCGACTTAAATATTTCAGGGTGTATGAATGCCTGCGGGCACCACCATGTTGGGCACATCGGCATACTAGGCGTTGATAAAAAAGGCCGTGAGTTTTATCAAATATCTCTGGGCGGAAATATGGGGCGTGCAGCAGCCATAGGAAAAATCCTCGGGCCCTCGTTTTCACAAGAAGAAATCCCCGATGTCATCGAAAAAATTCTTGATACCTACATAGAAGTTCGCCAACCCGAGGAAATGTTTGTTGACACCTACCAGCGCGTCGGCCTTGGACCTTTTAAGGAGAGAGTATATGTCAAAGCTGATTAAGGGCTGCGAAATAGTCGACAACGAGTGGACGTTAGTAGAACAAGATTCTGAACTACCCTTGCAAGCCATTGCGGCCGGTGAGTTAGTTATTTTACCCGCTCGTTTATGGCTCACAAATCAAGATGCGTTGCGCGGCAAAGCCAATGTCGGGCTCTGGCTAGACAGCCACGAAGAACCCGCCACAGCGTTTACTTCAGCGGCAGTTAACCCCTCTACTCAGGATGAAAGCGAACAAGCATCAGTGCCACACAGCGTACTGATTGACTGCAACACGCTGCCCCTTATAGCCGTTAATTTTCCAGTTTTTTCTGATGGCCGAGGCTATTCTTATGCGCGCCAACTGCGCGAGTACTATGGCTACACTGGTGAGCTGCGAGCAATTGGTGACGTTTTGCAAGACCAATTATTTTTTTATCAGCGCTGCGGCTTTAATAGCTTTGCCATTCGCAGCGATCGTAATGTTGATGACGCACTGAACGGGTTAAATGACTTTTCAATCACCTATCAGTCTGCTATCGACGTCAAACAACCTGAGTCACGCAGCAGCTAACCGATCAAGCTATTAGAAGCCTATCAATACTATCATTAGCGAAGCCTAATAGATTAAAAGCTGCTGCACCGCTTATACTTGCCGCTGCTAGCTTTACTTTCATCGTGTCACGGACGCCTGTGCTAAATATTTTCAACGTATAGCGCTTTTGCATTTGAGTATCAAAAGAATAGAGAGGCACGAATGGAAAGCGAAACCCTAACATTTTCGTTTTTTCTTATTTTTAGTGGCGCAGCAGTTTTAGCAACTGCCGCGCTATATACACGCCAACCGCTGATTATCGCCTATATCGTTTTAGGTGCCATTATCGGCCCCTTCGGCTTCAGCCTCATTACCGACGTTGCGCTACTTGAAGATGTTGGACATATCGGAATCATATTTCTATTGTTTTTGCTCGGCCTCGATATGCAACCGCAATCGTTAAAAGCAGTGGCGCGGCCCGCTACCGCTGTTGCTCTGGGTAGCTCTGCATTATTTTTTATTATTGGCTTTGTTATTGGCTACGGATTTGGCTTTTCGCTGACTGAAAATATAGTGATTGGTATTGCGATGATGTTTTCTAGCACCATCATCAGTATTAAATTATTGCCCACCACCGTACTGCATCACAAACACACTGGCGAATTAATCGTTGGTCTATTGCTGATCCAAGATCTCATTGCAATTTTCGTACTAATCATCTTATTTAGTGGAACATCAGGCGAATTTGATTACAGTAAGTTGCTCATGGCCATGATTAGCTTGCCCATGCTAGCTGTAGCAGCCTATCTATTTGTTAAGTTTGTCTTGCTTAAACTCATCCTGCGTTTTGACCGATTTCATGAATACATTTTCTTAGTCGCTTTAGGCTGGTGCCTAGGCCTAGCAGAGCTCGCACAGATGCTGGGTTTATCAGTTGAAATTGGCGCTTTCATCGCCGGCATCGTGCTAGCCACAAGCCCTATATCTCAATATATCGCTATCAACCTCAAGCCATTGCGCGATTTCTTTTTAGTCTTATTTTTCTTTTCACTCGGCGCACAATTCGATCTCGCTATGATTCGCGAAATTGCTGTGCCTGCAATATTACTTACCGCAATGATGGTTGTTGTAAAGCCACTCGCTTTCCGCGGCTTGCTCGGGGCTATGCGCACACATAATGCAATGGCGTGGAGTGTGGGATTCCGGCTAGGACAAAACAGTGAGTTTTCATTATTGATCGCTTATGTTGCTACCAGCACACTGCTCATTGGCAAAGAGGCGTCACATTTAATTCAAGCCACCGCAATTTTGACGTTTTTGGTATCAACCTACATTGTTATTTTTAACTTCCCCACCCCTATCGCAATATCTGACCGCTTGCGGCGAGACTAATTCAGCTCCCCGTTGCTACTTGGCACAATCGACACAGCTAGACGCTATGGGATTGATTTTTAAGCGCTCTAAGGGAATTGGAAGGCCACAATCACTACAATACCCAAACTCACTATCTGCGGCATCAAGCCTGCCTAATGCCGTTTGAAGCGCTTGTAACTGCGCCTTTAGCTGCATACTTCTTGCCCGAGCCATTTGTTGCTGCTGAATAGCATCGATACGTGAAACTCGCCCAACGCTTTGTTGATCAAGCTCAACAGGTTGACTGGCCCTATCGGTACCAACCCACTCGGCCTCTAACTCGGTTATTTTTATTTTTATATACGCAATTAAATCGGGTCTCTCAATAGAAGATGACCGCTGCGTCATATCGATCCCGCCTACCCATTAAGAATCATTACCGCGCACAGATCATGCAAGAGAACCTAATACAAAAGCAATGTCTAACTGCGACGCTATGGTGTGAACAATTAGCTCGTCATGGGGCGCAAGCCAATTGAAGCCTTTACTTTCTGCAGCAAAGGCCTACTCACTTCGCGGGCTTTTTCAGCGCCCTCTTGCAAGGTTTTCTCTAAAGAACTTCGGTCGGCCAGCAGCTCAATATAACGCGTTCTAGGCTCAGTTAATTCGACATTCACCAGCTCGAACAGCTGTTTTTTCGCCTCACCCCAGGCAATGCCATTAGCAAATTCTTCTCTCATCGACTGCGCCTGCTGCTTAGATGAAAATGCCTGCCAGATTTGAAAAACCGTGGATGTTTCAGGATCTTTAGGCTCACCGGGCTCTAATAAATTGGTCTTAATTTTATTAATTGATTTACGCAGCTTCTTTTCAGTGTCAAACAGAGGAATAGTATTGTTATAACTTTTACTCATTTTTCGCCCATCAAGGCCCTGCAAAACGGCAACGTCTTCTGCAACAACAGCTTCGGGCAACGCAAAATGCTCGCCGTAATGATGATTAAATCGTTGCGCAATATCTCGGGCCATCTCTACATGCTGAATCTGATCGCGACCCACAGGAATACGCTGCCCCCCAAACATTAGAATATCGGCAGCCATCAGCACAGGGTAGCTAAACAAACCCATAGTGACTGCAAAGTCATTATCTTCACCAGCTGCTTCGTTAGCCTGCACCGCAGCCTTATAAGCATGCGCGCGATTCATTAAGCCTTTGGCCGTCCAACAGCTCAACACCCAGCATAACTCCATAATCTCAGGCACATCAGACTGCCGATAGAATGTCACTTTGGCTGGATCGAGACCCAAAGCCAGCCAAGTAGCTGCAATCTCGACGCTGGACTGATGAATTTGCAGTGGATCGTGATTTTTAATGAGCGCATGATAATCCGCTAAAAACAAAAAGGAGTCTGCATCATCTCCCGCACTTGCTTCAATAGCCGGTTTAATGGCGCCTACATAGTTGCCTAGGTGCGGCGTACCCGTGGTGGTGATTCCGGTAAGAACCCGTGCCTGTTTCGTATTAGACATAGCTATTGATAACCAATGTTAACTGTGGCCGAAAAGAATAATTAATTTATCATTACAAATCAGCACAATTATTTACCCGCTTTATTGTTTGAATGCTTTTGCTTTTTACTCTGCCCCATCAGGTGCTTGCGTTTGCTGGCCTGGCGAGGAGTAAGCTTATTCTTTCTTCCCGCATAAGGGTTTTCCGAAGTTCGATACTCTACTCTCACTGGCGTACCAAATAATTTAAACGCTTTACGAAAAGTTTTTTCCAAATAACGCGTGTAATGCTTAGGCACACCCGACGATTGATTACCGTGAACAATAATAAGTGGCGGATTTTGCCCGCCAGCATGCGCATAACGTAATTTCATACGCCGCCCACTAACCATGGGCGGCGGATGATCAAATAATGCTTTTTCAAGCACTCTAGTCAGCTCATTAGTGGGTAATTTTTGTGTGGCCGCTGCGTAAGCAATATCTACCGACTGATAAAGCTCTCCAACACCGGTGCCATGGAGCGCTGAAATAAAACGCACTTCAGCAAAGTCATTAAAGGCAAGGCGCCTATCGAGCTCTGACTTTATTTTTATTTTGTGCTCTTGGGCAAGGCCATCCCATTTATTAACGACAATAACTACAGCTCTGCCCGCATCAATAATATGAGAGAGCAAGTGCAAGTCTTGATCGACCAAGCCTTCGCGAGCATCGATAAGCAAGACCGTCACATGTGCATCGCCTATGGCTTGTAAAGTCTTTAATATTGAGAACTTCTCGACGGCCTCCTCAACGTTCTTACGACGACGCACCCCCGCGGTGTCTATTAATGTGTAGTCGTTTTTCGTGCCCTGTTTATTTTCACGCTCATACTCTATATAAATACTGTCGCGCGTTGTACCAGGATGATCAAATACAACAACGCGGTCTTCTCCCAGCATTCGATTAACGAGTGTAGATTTACCCACATTGGGGCGCCCGACAACAGCAATACGCGTCCCTTTGTAGTAACGCTTTTTTTCTAGCTCAGCATGTGTAGGATAGTTGGCCAGTAACTCCTCAAGTAATTGCCTAACGCCTCTACCATGTGTTGCTGTAACCGGAAATATACGATCAACGCCCAACTTATAAAATTCATTGGCAACACTTTCATCAACACCATCAATTTTATTGGCGACCAGGCGAAATGGCTTACCATAACGACGAATTTGGTTAACAATAGCCTCATCAGCAGGCATCAATCCGGCCCGAGCATCAACCAACAATAAGACTTCGTCGGCCTCTTCGATAGCCGCTAACGCCTGCTGCGCCATAACCTCATCAATGCCGTCTTCAAGGCCACTCAAGCCACCTGTATCAACCACGATAAAACGGTGATCGTCCATGCTGGCTTCACCGTACTTGCGATCACGCGTCAATCCTGGGTAGTCAGCCACTAGCGCATCACGACTGCGTGTGAGTCGATTAAAAAGTGTCGATTTGCCGACATTGGGTCGGCCGACTAGAGCAATTACCGGAAGCATAGAAAAGAGATTTAAACCTTGTGAAGACTAGTGAGTCTTATCGAATAAACGTTCGGGCACAGTGCCCAGAAAAAGTGCGAACAACAACGCAAGCTGAATATAAGGGTGCGCAGCTCCTGACAGTGCTAACTAACGGACCTGCAGAGTATAGGCGGCCAACTTACCGTCATTGCTATAGATATAAAGCTGGTCATCGGCGACGCGCATTGGCACTCGCACTCCAGCGCCATCCACCCGTTTACGCCCTACCAGACTACCATCAACTTGAGACAAGGCATACAAGTAGCCCTTGTTATCTGCAACGAGCAGATAACCTGCAAAAACCACCGGCGCACTCAACTCGCGATTCAATAACGCCGACTGTTCCCAGCGCTGCTCGCCATCGCGTGAATTAATAGAATATATACGGCTTTCCTCATCCACTAGATACACATGGCCAAAGCCCTCATCAACCTCGCGATAGGTAGATGTCTCGAAGCGCCATAGTGGCGAGCCATTACGCTTGGCGAAGGCGAATAAATTACCATTAAAACTAGCTGCATAAACTGCATCGCTGGTTAATTTAGGCGAGGCATCGACATCGACTAGACGCTCAATTTCTGCGGTGCCGCTGGCAATCGCTGCCGCTTGATCCCAAATTAATGAGCCAGTGGCGAGGTCTAAAGCAACCACTTTGCCTGAAGCAAAACCCGTATAAACAACACCATCTTCGATAACTGGGGTGGCCGTCCCGCGCAATGTAAGCAGGGGCTCATCGTTTTTGTACTCCCAGACTTTAGAGCCACTGCGACTGTCCAGCCCAACCATTCGCCCTTCAGCCGTTTGCACGACCAGTCGATCCCCCGCCCCTTGCGGAGCTGCCAAGATCTCACTCAATAGCTCACTGCGCCAAAGCTCGGCACCATCGTCGCTATTAAGCCCAATAACGGCACCATCGGTTGTTGCAACGTACACCTGACCCGCTCCTGCTCCGGCGCCAGCAGAGATATCTGCGCCGAGCTTGCGAGACCATATTTTATCGCCCTGGCTGTCATAACATGCCGCGCGACCATTAACGCTGGCCGCACAAATACCCTCAGGCATAGCAGCCAATGTTAACCGACTATAAAGCTTGCCTTGGCCGGCGCCAACATTGCGATCCCACTGCTTGTCAAAGCTTACCCGTTTGGTAAACGAGTCTAAGGGCAAAGGCTTGCCCGCATCCTCGAGTTCTTGTGGCGTTGAACCACAACCAGCTGCCGTGATAAGTAAGCCTATAAAAACAGAATAAAGCGCAGTGCGCATGATATGTGTCATCGGTAACAATTCATTCGGTGAGTGAGCAGTCAAACGATACGATTATATATAGCTTGGCAAGATGCGAAAAAAAAGAACGTGGCTTAGCGACTCAAACTCACGCCAGCGTGCACATTGATCACAAATAACTTTTTGCGTAACCCATTTTGGCTACGAGTAGCGGAGCCATGGCAATACCGGCTTTCTCAGCACTCGATTGCGCTAACAGATACATCTCATGCGCCTGCTGGTGCTCGTCTAACGACATATAAATATCGCCGGCAAGCTCAGCTTTTTGCGGCACGAAAGCCGCCAGAGGATCGCTGTCATTGTCTTCAACAGTAGCTAGGTTTAGCAAGGCTAAGGCAGCCTCTGGATTTTCAGTAGCCACTAAAACACGCGCTAAACGCAGCTGCGCAATGGTAGTTAACTCACCCGACGGAGCATTGTCTATAACCCAGCGCAGCTCTGTTTCTGCAGCACTAAAATCCTCATCGGCAATCGCTTGCTTAGCTTTGAGCAGCGCCGCAAAATAGGCATAGCCACTATTAGAAAAATCGGTTTTTATCGTATCAGCTAAGTAGAGCGCGCTAGCAATTTTAATGTCATCAGGCGCCGCATCAGCCTGAGCAAAGGCCTCTAACATCGATTGATAGGTAACCGCAGCAGCATCAAGCTTTTGCTGCTGCTGATCTTGCCATCCACGCCAACCAAATACAGCAGCCAACGCGACACACAATGTCAATACGGTTGAAACGCCGTTCTCTTTCCACCAGTTTTTAATGGCCTGAATTTGTTCGTCTTCAGTTCTATATGAGTCCAATGCCTGTCTCCAATAGTTTTTCGATTGCAATTAAGCTCTCGTATTTTATTTAAACGCTGAGAGCTATGAACTCCAGCGCTGTAGGCCCGTTGCGGAGCCCAATCACTACTTTAATGCCGCAGCCAACTCAGTGGTATCTTTGCTCACAGAGACAATGCTTTGCTCACCTGTGTGCAAATTTTTAATAGTCACCGTTTGTTCTGCCACCTCATTTTCGGCGATCACTAATGCGAACTTAGCTCCGCTTTTATCAGCTTTTTTAAATTGGCTTTTTATACTACCTGCCGCTAAGTGCTGCATAATAGCAAATTCAGGCAGCGCACTGCGCAAACTTTCAGTCACCTCAAAAGCAAAAGCCTGATAAGCAGGATCGGCGACAATGACATAAGCGCCCGGCGCATCGCTGCCAGGCAAAGCCGCAAAATCATGGGCCTCAAGCAGCAAATAAAGACGCTCTATACCCATAGCAAAGCCTACCGCAGGGGTTGGCTTACCGCCCAACTGCTCAACCAAGCCATCATAACGGCCACCGCCACACACAGTACCCTGAGCACCAAGCTCATCGCTTACCCATTCAAACACAGTGTCATTGTAATAATCTAAACCCCGCACCAATCGAGGGTTGTGCAAGGCTTCGACACCACCGGCGGCAAGCAATTCATTGAGTCGAGCAAAGTGTTCTTTTGACTCCTGACTTACGAATGCCGATAACGCTGGTGCACCTTCTAACAATTGCTGCGTTGCTGCATCTTTACTATCGAGTATGCGCAGCGGATTCGTCTCTAGGCGGCGCTGACTATCGGCATCAAGATCACTGCGGTACTGATTTAAATAATCAACGAGTGCCTGCCGATACGCCGCACGTGCCTCACTAGAACCAATATTATTAATCTGTAATGAAATACTTTTCTCAAGCCCCAAAACGCGCCAAAGTTTGGCATTGAGTAACAATATTTCAGCTTCGACCTCAGCACCGGTATAACCGAATGCTTCGGCACCAATTTGATGAAACTGCCGCTGCCGCCCTTTTTGCGGTCTCTCATAACGAAACATAGGACCGTTGTACCAAAGCTTTTGTGGTGTATCGAGCAAGCTATGCTCAATACATGCTCGCACACAGCCAGCGGTACCCTCGGGTCGCAGTGCAATCGATTCACCATTGCGATCAGCAAAGGTATACATTTCTTTTTCAACGATATCGGTCACTTCGCCAATCGAACGGTGAAACAACCCCGTATTCTCGACAATCGGCATCCGAATTTCACGGTAAGCATAGGTCGCAAAAACGGCTGCAACCGCTTTTTCTAGGCGCGCCCAATGCCCAGACTTGTCGGGCGTAATATCGTGCATGCCGCGAATAGCTTTAATTTTTTTCAAGGGCATAAATGTGAAACCGAGAGTTTTCAACAGAGCTTACGCCCTGCAGTTAGATTAACCGTTGGAAGAATTGATAAAAAATGGCAACAAAACGACCAGCAAATAACGGCTGGGCAATCACGAGGCAGCGATGACAATCCAGCGCGAGCGATTGTATAGTTATTAGTTAGTTACTGGCCAGTGTTAAACGTGCACTATTGTCGGATCGGAACCGTTTAATAGCGATTGGCTCACCATTGAGCTGAAGTTCAAGACCAGGCGCATTGCCCAAATGCAATGAAAATGGCAGTTGCCCACTGACGTCGATCCTACGCCCAGCTCGAGCAAGGTTTCGATATAAACGGATACCCGCCCCATCTCTCACGTCGACCCAGCTATCTTCATACACCTCAATGACCAGCCTATCTTGCATATGGAGCTGCGCAATCATCTCGACAGCGCCTGGGCCTACTGGCTCATGCAGGCCCTGTATATTCGAATTGGGCACCATCAAACGACCCGCGCGCGTCTCGAACGCCAACAATCCGACATTATTCGCAATGGCCGTTGGGGATTGCGAACCCGCTATATGCACAAGCGCTTGCGTGGCAGGCACCAATGGTTGAGGCGATTCTGGTGTTTGCTGCGAGCTGTCAGCCAATACCATACTTGGCGATGCCAGATTACCTGCCGGATTAAAAGCAAGATTAGCAACCGATGACGGCTCAAACCGAGGGAAATCTTGTGGGGCGACATCGCTTGCTGCACTGACATCGCGCACAGCGCCCAAACTTGGCGCCATAACGAGTGACTGGCTAATTGTATAATTGGCGCTTATAGATGCCTGCGTCGAAACCGCCTCGTGCGCTAATACACCAAGTTGATCAGGGGCCTGCCCTAGACCGTGGCTACTGGCTCCAACGCCGCCGGCTTTGGTGAACTCATTGTCAATTGAGTGGTAGGCAAATGCCAACACACACAAACACAACAAAGGCAGAGCGGTGGTAGTAGCCCCGCGCAGCAAACCCAGTGGCGAACCGAGCAACCCATTCGACCAACTGGAACCTGAGACGAAACCTACTAAATGCCGTCCAAAAAAGCCCTTTTCGGTAGGAGCCGCAACGGCAACTGGCTTTACCGGCTCGTCCATCGAGCTAAGATATTTTGTTAGTAGCTCAGGCTCCATGCCTAAGAATCGTGCGTAGCCTTTAGCATAACCTTTAACAAAAGTTATCGGGAGTGCAACACAATGGTTCGACTCAAGCGCTTCTATATGTGCCTGAGCAATATGGGTAGCACAACTAACATCAGCGATGCTCAACGATTTAGCTATGCGGGATGCACGTAGCAATGCGCCAAAACCGCTGATGGCTGCGGTCTGAGCGCCGCTCGTTACTGTAAGATCCGTAAGCTCAGCCGTATCTACATGCTCACTTACCAGCACCTCACCGCCCAATAACTCCTCATAATAGGAAGTTTCGGCAAACAGAGACCCTTGAGCCGCATGCATAGCCGCAGCTTGGGAAGCTTCTTTTTCATCGGCACTCAGATGTAAAGAGGGCTCTGTAATAGTTAAATCATTCATCGCATTTTACTTTTTAAACCGCTCGGCCTTAATTATTAAGTGACCAAGCCGATTTACATTTCTATTCGGCGCTTTGTTTGCGCTCGGTGTCTCGCAAGTAACTCTTATACTCGCGCGACTCAGGATAAATATTTTTTAATGCCAACACAAAACTCGATCTAGCATCTGCATCATTCCGCTGGCCAGCCAACTCAACACCCAGCAAAAGCATCTCGGCGCTAGGTTTTGACGTGTACTTTCGATACTGCTGCAAGTAGTACCACGCCTCTGTGTACTCCCTTGCATCATAACTAAGGATAGCTAGCTCCCGCAAAACTCGCCTATTCGATGGGTTCAAAACGAGAGCCCGTTCAAAAGATTCTTTAGCATTTGCGAGCTGGAGCAACTGCTGCTGTGTACGTCCAAGCAATAAAAGTGCCGACTCTCGCTTTTCGTACAAAGAATCATCAGCGACTACAAGCAGCTGGCGCTCAGCCTGCTCGAATTCGCCCTGCTGAAACAGGTAATTTGCGTAATTCACCCTAAATCGTGACTGCCCGTCACTCAAATGCACGGCTTTACGGTAATGTATTTCAGCCAGATCAAGCTCGCCGCTAGCGTGAAAAGTCAACGCCAGCGCGTCGTGTACGCTAGGGGAATCCGGATCCAGCTCCAAAGCAATTTTTAAATGCCGCTTGGCCGACTCAAAGTCTCGTTTTTGCAAATACTGTTTAGCGGCATTCACTCGAATAGAAACCGCGGCGTCAACGGTCTTCGCTTTTTCAAATCCGCCTTTTTCGGTCGTTACGCATCCGGTGGCCATGATAACCAGCAGCACGGCGACAATAAAGAAAAGTCGTGATTTAATCATGCGGTCTATTTCTGCCCAAATTTTGATCGTTTTATTGCTTATCAATGGCCGCTCATGTTTTGCAAAGATCTTCAGTCAGACCGATACAACCTCAACGGCCTCACTACTAGCCTCTGGCTAGAATGTTATCAGAATCTGCCTCACTTTTTGGCCCATCAACGACTAAAGCCTCAACATCGCTTCCATTTAAAGCGGTGCGACTTTTCAACCGATAACGAGCGCTGCGATTAGTTCGATCAAGTACCGCACCAGCCAACTGACCGCAGGCTGCGTCAATATCGTCACCGCGGGTCGTTCTGATCGGGGCTATAAAGCCTGCTTCATTTAAAACACGCTGAAATGCCTTAACTCGATTATTACTGGGTCGCTTATAGTCAGACAGGTCAAAGGGGTTAAACGGTATTAAATTAATTTTGCAAGGTACATCTCTCAGAAGCTCAACCAACTGCTCTGCCAACTCAAGCGAATCGTTCACTTGATCTATCAATGTGTACTCAATGGTTATCACGCGCTTATTATCGCTCAAGCCATTGATGTATCGCTGCGCGGAATCTAACAGCATAGCTATAGGGTACTTTTTATTAATTGGCACAAGCTCACTGCGTAACTTGTCATTCGGCGCATGCAAGGAAATTGCCAGCGAACAATCACTGACCTCTCCAAGTCGATCGAGCATAGGCACCACACCCGACGTACTTAACGTTACTCTACGCTTTGATAATCCATAAGCTCGATCATCCATCATCAAATTCATGGCGGCCACTACGCTATCAAAATTCAATAACGGCTCACCCATGCCCATCATCACCACATTAGTGATACGACCAATTTCGCCATCAGCATATTTTCGAGCAGGATCAAAGCCGTTAAAAGACCCTACAGCCAGCCAAAGCTGAGCAATAATTTCAGCCGCACTCAAATCACGCATAAAGCCTTGCTTGCCGGTTGCACAAAAACTGCAGTCAAGCGAGCAACCTACCTGCGAACTCACACACAAAGTACCGCGCCCAGGTTCAGGGATGTAAACCGTCTCAATACAACTACCACCGCCAACACGCAACAACCACTTTCGAGTTCCGTCAACAGAATCTAACTGGCTAACGACCTCTGGGGCACTAATTTGCGCCTGTTCAGACAGTGTTTTTCGCAGCCCTTTACTCAAATCAGTCATGCTATTGAAATCACTCACACCCATGTGGTGAATCCACTTCATGATTTGCTTGGCTCTAAAAGGCTTTTCACCTAACGACACCATATAGTCACTCAGGCCGACTTCGGTTAACCCTAACAGGTTGACCTTGGTTTGCATTACCTCTTGCACTGTATCTTGCACTTTGTCCTGCACAGTAATCGCTAGACCCGCTATCAATTAAGTTTAACTACTTGCCACAACAGACATTACTGACTTAGGCGGAGCATACTTCGTCATCGCTGAAAAAATATGCGATTTCACGCGCGGCCGACTCTGAAGCATCTGAACCGTGCACAGCGTTAGCATCGATGGAACTAGCGAAGTCGGCGCGAATAGTCCCTGCCTCGGCTTCCTGAGGATTGGTAGCGCCCATAATTGCACGATTTTTAGAGACAGCCGACTCACCCTCTAGCACCTGAACCATAACCGGACCCGAGGTCATAAACTCAACTAAATCGTTATAAAACGGCCGACCTTCATGCTCAGCATAAAAACCACCCGCTTTAGCATCATCCATATGCAACATTTTGGCCGCAACTATTTTTAATCCAGCTTTTTCAAAGCGGGAATAAATCTCACCAATAACATTTTTCGCTACAGCGTCAGGCTTAATAATAGAAAGCGTGCGTTCAGTACCCATTAAAAATATCTCCACAAGTTATAAAATTTGAAATACCAACAGCAGCAACATGTACTAATAATCAACATGCAACTTATCGACATAGAACCCATTCACGAATGAACTGGCGCATGGAGTCAGCTCTGCTAGCAAGTAAAAAAGGCGCGCGATTATAGTGTTTTAAAGACCAAGCCGCAATTGGAACAACTAGCGTCTTGCACCAAAAAACGTTTAATTTTGAATTACTTGTGACCCAGTGCAGCGCTTGCAGCAAGCCGCGGTGAAGCACTCGGCCAAGACCATAACAGCAAGCCCATAGCATTCAATGGGTTAGCACAATCGGCTCAATACAAACACGCTTCCAGCAGTCCATAAGCCAGCTCACGGCCCATCGCTTTAGCAAAAATCAGCGCGGGTAATTATGCTCGACGTAACGCTCGACCAAATGCTTGAATTCTTGCGCAATATGGTCGCCTTTGAGAGTGACGTTTTTCTCGCCATCAACGTAAACCGGTGCTACCGGCCGCTCACCGGTGCCAGGCAGGCTTATGCCAATATTGGCATGCTTGGACTCTCCCGGCCCATTCACCACACACCCCATCACAGCAACATTCATATTCTCCACACCTGGATGTCGCTCGCGCCACATCGGCATCTGCTCACGCAAATAGGTCTGTATGTCTTCGGCCAATTGCTGAAAATACGTACTCGTGGTACGCCCGCATCCTGGGCACGCAATCACCATAGGGGTAAATGCTCGCAAGCCTAGGGTTTGTAGAATCTCTTGCGCAACCTGAACCTCGGTGCTTCGACTACCGCCCGGCTCTGGCGTCAGTGAAATACGTATGGTGTCACCTATACCCTCTTGCAATAAAACCGATAATGCCGCGGTAGACGCAACAATACCTTTAGAGCCCATACCCGCCTCGGTAAGCCCAAGATGCAACGCATAAGGGCTTAACTGCGCAAGCTCACGGTAAATAGTGATAAGGTCTTGTACCTTGCTCGTCTTACACGACAGAATAATTTGACTGGCATGCAGCCCAACTTGCTCAGCTAGTACAGCACTATCGAGCGCAGAACGTATAACCGCTTGCTGCATGACCGTCTGCAACTCTGCAGGATGCTCGCGCGCAGCATTCTCATCGAGCAACGAGGCAAGTAAGGCTTGATCTAAGCTGCCCCAATTCACCCCAATACGTACCGGCTTTTGGTGTTTGCAAGCAATCTCAACCATCTCACAAAACTGCTTATCTTTTTTAGCTCCACGCCCTACATTGCCAGGGTTAATGCGATATTTGTCGAGCATCTCAGCACACGCCGGATGATCGGCAAGTAACTTATGGCCGTTGTAATGAAAGTCGCCCACCAGTGGCACACTCACATTGTGAATCTCTAAGCGCTCTTTGATATATGGGATGGCCGCAGCGGCCTCGTCATTATTTACCGTAATTCGCACAAGTTCAGAGCCAGCATCAGCCAATTCGATAATTTGGTTAGCCGTGGCTGCGATATTCGCCGTGTCAGTGTTCGTCATCGACTGCACCACGACTGGGGCACCACCGCCAACCTGCACGCCACCCACCATTACAGCTTGGCGCGACAACACCCGCTGAGATAAAGATTTTTGAACTTCGCTATTCATGGAATGATTATCTAAACGCCAAAGGCGACACTGAAGTAAAAAGAGCTGATCAACAATTGATCAGTCGCGTACAAGGCATGACACCCAACTCTTGTCTCGCGAGACATCACAATAAGCTAAAAAGAGCATGGATCCAAGATAAGCATAGTAGCGCAACCTCGCCACTTCGTGTTGCTCGAGCCATGCTAAAAGCACCGGTATTGTAGGATAAATATTTAACAAAGCCGCTGCCGCATAACCCAACCAACCTTTATCCATGGCACTTATCCATGGCACTGGCTTTGCTCAGCACAATATGTCAGCATTTAATTTTGCTAACGTTCAGAGGACCGCTGCCAGGCTCCGGCAGCAGAACTCCCTACTACCTAATCAAGGCGCTGTGTAATGGATAAATACGCTACTATTTTGGCCACCATAGGCAACACACCCGTTGTAAAAATAAACAAGCTTGCACCTAGCCACGTCAACCTGTATGTCAAGATAGAAGCGTTTAACCCTATGGGTTCCGTCAAAGACCGCCTCGCACTTGGCGTGATTGAGGATGCAGAAAAAAATGGCACACTTAAACCGGGGCAGACAGTTGTTGAAGCCACCAGTGGCAATACCGGCATTGGTTTAGCCATGGTCTGCGCACAAAAAGGCTACCCTCTGGTACTGACTATGGCCGAAAGCTTTAGCGTTGAGCGACGCAAGTTAATGCGTTTTTTAGGGGCTAAAGTTGTGCTCACGCCGGCCGCTTTAAAAGGCACCGGCATGGTCAAAAAGGCCAAGGAACTCGCCGACAAAAATGGCTGGTTTTTATGTCGTCAATTCGAAAACCAAGCTAATGCGGCGATGCATGCCAAAACCACTGGGCCTGAAATTATTGCTGCATTTGCTGATGAACCTCTCGATTACTGGGTCACGGGTTACGGCACTGGCGGCACACTCAATGGGGTTGCCAGCGTGCTACGCGAACATTCACCTAACACTAAAATTGTGGTTTGCGAGCCAGCCGATGCCAGTCTGCTGGAAAGTGGCGTAGCGCAAAAACAAAATACCGATGGCTCTGCTGCCGAATCACACCCCAGCTTCAAACCGCACCCCATGCAGGGCTGGACACCGGACTTTATTTCCAAGCTGACCCATGATGCAGTTAAACATCACTGGATTGATACCGTTGTCACCATCGACAATGCAAACTCCATGGAGTGCTCAAGAAATCTTGCCCAAAAAGAAGGCGTATTTGTTGGAATCAGTGGTGGAGCAACTTTTGCCGGTGCATTAGAAATCGCTGAAAAAGCGGCTCCAGGCAGTAACATATTATGCATGCTGCCCGATACCGGCGAGCGCTATTTAAGCACGCCTTTGTTTGACGGCATAGAAATTGAGATGGACGAAGAAGAACAAGCCCTATCGAAACTGACCCCAAGCTGTCAGTTTGATTAGTCGCTAAAGCGTTTTAAAGCTGCTCAAAAATCCCAACTAAATGGACTCTTGAAGCCTGGGTATCCCAAATCTCTACCCTGCATCCATTCGCGGTTTCAGCCTGATAAAAGTGCACTTTACCGGGTAAGAAAATAGGCTGCTTGAATTCGGTCCGCACGCGAACAGGGCCGTCACCCAACTGAGGCTCAATGGCCGCACACAAACGCGCCTTGCTCCACATGCCATGAATAATTTGACGCTTAAAGCCCAGCAGCTTAGCGGTGGACTTCCACAAATGTATTGGGTTTCTATCGCCGGATACCTTCGCGTAGCGGCGCCCTAAATCGGCCCCTAACTTCCACCGCTCCGCCTCGTTGTTTAGCGGGCGACGCTCGACTGATAGCGGCGCAATAGACGGCGTTGCACTGGCATCAAACTCGGGGTTAGCCATGCGACATAAATTAGTTGCACGCCCTTCTAAAACCAATTCACCATCAACATAAGCCTCAAGCAACAAGGTGATCAGCTTTCCCTTGCGATGATTTTCAAGTGGACCAAAGCGGCATTGCAACTCATAGCGATCGCCAGCCGATAAAGGTTTATGGCGCGTTATTTCATTGTCGATATGCACTAACCCCAATAATGGAAAATCACACCCGTCGTCGAGCAACATTTCAATTTGCAATTTAAAAGCCAGCACATGTAAATAGGTTAATGGCAGTTGATCACTACGCTCGAACCCACACACTTTTTGGTAGGCTGCAAGATGCTGGGCATCGATCTCAATATTCTTTAATTGAAAAATATCGGTCGGCAGTGCTTCATCAACGCCTTTTCTAAAAAACGTTTTTATCAAGCGCCACGGCAAGCGCGCCAAAGAAGGCATTTGATCAAAATTGCGTATCTTCTGTGTCATTTTTTCATTCCGCATAGGATTTCTAATAAACAATTAGCCAAGACGCCAACGTTTCAATAAGACCACCAACAGGCGAGCTTATGCACCGGCCCTGCCTTCAAAAACATCTTCGCTAGGCGCCCATCAAGCTCTGCCCGCAAACTCTCACCACATTACCGGTAACTCCTGCCGACGCAGGACTGGCATACCAGCAAATGGCTTCCGCTACATCAACCGGCCGACCGCCTTGTGACAATGAATTACCGCGGCGACCCGCCTCGCGAGGTCCAAAAGGCATAGCCGCAGTCATGGCTGTTTCAATAAAACCAGGCGCCACCGCGTTAATCGTGATGGCTTTTTCGAGCAACAAAGGCGCCATCGAGTTGACCATTCCGATCACACCGGCTTTGGAGCAACCATAGTTGGTTTGACCACGATTACCAGCAACACCAGCAATCGACGACACGCAAATAATATGCGCGCCTGAGTTAAGAACCTGCTTTTCGAGCAGTGCATCGTTAATGCGCTCCTCTGAAGAAAGATTGATGTCTAAGGTCATGTCCCAGAGCTGCGGTTTCATATTGGCTAGCTTTTTGTCACGCGTCACACCTGCATTATGCACAAGGATATCTAAACCAGAATGCTCACTGGTAAAGTAGTCAACGAGTTGCTGCGGTGTAGCCTCAGCGGTGATATCAGCAGTAATGTACGCGCCTCCGATTTGTGCGGCCACTTTTTTCAAATCATCTTCCGCCGGTGGTATATCGAGGCAAACGACCTGCGCGCCGTCTCTTGCTAATACTTCAGCAATGGCCGCACCGATACCTCGCGCCGCGCCTGTGACCAGCGCCACCTTCCCCGACAACGGCAACTCCCAATTTAATGCATCAGGAAGCTCAGCCTTGCTCACGCGCACAACCTGGCCCGAAACGTAAGCCGAACGCGCAGACAAAAAGAACCTCAGCGTAGATTCGAGATTACTTTGGGCGCCTTCGGCAACATAGCAAAGCTGCACAGTCGACCCCTTGCCAATTTCCTTAGCCATGGAGCGCGTAAAGCCCTCGAGTGCACGCTGCGCCGTTTGGTACTTAGGATCACCGCACAACTCCGGAGTGCGGCCAATAACAACTACCCGTCCAGACGCTCTAATTTTTCGCATAATTGGGTGAAAAAAATGATAGAGCTCTTTCAGCTGATCAGAGCTTCGAATACCACTTGCATCAAACACTACAGCCTGCAGCGAATCAGGCATGGTCACATCCACATCGCGCGCACCTAAGCCATCCAGCGCTAAAAGAGCCTTGGTTTGTGGTGAGTCGCATTTGACATAAATATTTGAGCGCGATTTTTTTAGCACCTCGGCAACTGATTCAATAACAGCACTACCGGGTGCAGCACCCATTAAGCAATCGCCATCGATAAAATCAACACCGTGCTCATAACGCCGCAATTTAACCGGCTGGGGAAAACCCAATGAACGGGCGATGCTCTGACCAATGCCCGAATTGACAAAGTCCATATAGCGATCAGACATAAGATTTCCTCGCTTGTTTTAAATCACTAAAAAGTAGAAAGTACACAAAGCATACTAAAAGAGGTATTTTGAGAGCGTCTGTGCAACACATTACAACCCATCAACGTTATGCGCTAAAATCCGAGTCGGCCGCTGGCAACGTATCACTACAGCGAACCGCAGTGACTTCGCCTGTATCTGCGCTTTTACCCAACCGCATTATACGGGGTAATTGTTAAAGGAAGAACAGCGACCATAAACACTTATTGCCGCTAATCGTCCAATCGACATACAATCGTCGGCGCCAAAAGATAGGCGGTGCACAAGACCTCAAAAGAAGTTACGCCAAGCTGACACTGCAATCCAATGCATCAAGCTATCCCGCAGAGTTAGCATGGTCGATATTACCGCCACACAAACCCAACCACTCAGGAGTAACGAGCATGTTAGTAGGTGAAGTCAGACGCGTAGCAATAATAGGCGGCAACCGCATCCCCTTTGCGCGCGCGAGCACGAGCTACCTCAACGTTAGCAATGAAGCGATGCTCACTGGCGCTCTCAACGGACTAGTCTCTCGATTCAATCTTGAAGGCGAACTCGTCGGCGAAGTGGTAGCTGGCGCCGTCATGAAGCACAGCAAAGATTTCAATCTAACCCGTGAGTGCGTCTTAAACAGTAAGCTTGCCCCAGAAACACCCGCTTATGATATCCAGCAAGCCTGCGGCACCGGTTTAGAAGCGGCGATTTTGGCCGCCAATAAGATAGCTCTAGGTCAAATCGACTCGGCAATAGCGGGCGGCGTGGATACGACGTCTGATGCCCCCATAGCCGTGAGCGATGGTTTCCGCCGCGTGCTGATGAACGTCAACGCAGCTAAAACAACTGGCGCTCGCCTCAAAGCTTTTATGGGCTTTCGCCCTGGGCATCTTGCACCTGCGCTGCCTCGCAATGGTGAGCCGCGCACCGGTTTATCGATGGGCCAACATATGCAGATTACCGCCACTCAGTGGGGTATTAGCCAAGCAGCACAAGATGAACTTACCGTCGCCAGCCATCAAAATCTTGCTCGCGCCTATAAAGAAGGTTTTTTCGATGACTTAGTTACGCCATTCAAGAGTCTCGAGCAAGATAATAATATGCGCGCCGACTCCAGCATAGAGAAGCTGGCGCGGCTAAAGCCTGTGTTTGCCAAAGAGAACGGCACCATGACTGCGGGTAACTCGACGCCACTAACTGATGGCGCCTCTGTTTGCCTGTTAGCTAGCGAAGAATGGGCCGCCGCGCACAACCTGCCTGTTTTGGCTTATCTGCGCTTAGGTGAAGTGGCCGCAGTTGACTTTGTTGACAAACAAGAAGGGCTGCTAATGGCGCCCTCCTTCGCGCTGCCACGTTTACTCAATAAAGCGGGCCTTACCTTGCAGGACTTTGACTTTTATGAATTTCACGAGGCATTTGCCTCGCAAGTGTTGTGTACGCTGGCAGCCTTAAATGATGATAATTTTTGCAAAACAAAATTAGGCCTCGATGCCGCGCTGGGCGAAATTGACCGCAGCAAGCTTAATGTCAATGGCAGCTCTCTAGCCACCGGGCATCCGTTTGCGGCCACGGGCGGGCGGATCCTCGCTTCACTGGCAAAAATGATCGATCAAAAAGGCTCAGGGCGAGGCTTAATATCAATCTGCGCAGCAGGCGGCCAAGGTGTCACCGCTATTGTTGAAAAATAGCCGCTTTAACTCAACTTCCCATTAAAAACACCCACAGGCTTTTGTGATGTCAGCAGATTTGCAGCAGTTTTTAACGCCTACGCGCTTTATTGATGCCGATCATGCGGCCATAATGGCCTACGCACACACACACAGTGTTGGGGCAACAACGGATAGCGACAAAGCGATTCGCCTTTATTACCGAGTGCGCGATGATTTTAGGTACAACCCCTACTCGCTCGATTTGTCGATCAAGGGCATGCAAGCAAGCACGGTACTAGCCAACGGTGAAGGCTGGTGCGTCAACAAAGCCGTGCTGCTAACCGCCTGCTGTCGAGCATTGGGGATACCGGCGCGACTCGGCTTTGCTGATGTGGTCAATCACCTCACCAGCGAAAAGCTACTCAAGGTAATGCAATCTAATGTCTTTAAATGGCATGGGTACAGCTCAATTTTCCTCAACAATCAATGGGTCAAGGCCACGCCCGCATTTAATATCGAACTTTGTGAAAAAGCAGGGATTCATCCACTTGAGTTTGATGGCGTGCACGACTCGATTTATCACGAGTTTGATAAAGCGGGCAACAAACACATGGAGTATCAACACTTTCGCGGAGAGCATGCCGATCTTCCTCTGAAAGAAATGACTGAAACTTTTAAGCGCGACTATGCCTTCAATGCCTCTGAGCCGATGCCCACAGAAAACTTCCACGATGCCGTGGCTCGCGAGCATACCCCATCACAACGCACAAAGTTGTGAGCATTTATCGAATGCAGCGCGCTAAACCCGCTGGCGGAAATAATCAAGACGCAGTAACAACACAGCTTCTGCACCATGCAATAATACTGACATGCGATGATCTCGCTGTCGCAACACTTTCATTTTAATTTTATAGCCCTAGCGATTATGACAAGCATGCCTCTTAAAATATCACGCGCCGGCGCCCTCGCCGCAGCTTGGGGTATTGCAGGTTTTTTTATACTCTTGGGCAATGCCATTTTTCATCTTGCAATAATTAGCCTAGAGGCCATGCAATATGAGCTATCACCATTGCAATGGTTAATATTATTTCTCAACGTTATCTTTATGGCCTATTCAGAAGGTTACAAAGGCTTTCAAAAAAACTATGCGCCACGACTCGCCGCTCGAGCAAAGTATCTGGCTCAGCGAGGCTCATTAGTTGAGAGAATTTTTGCGCCGTTATTTTGTATGACTTTCTTCAATGCTACAAAAAAACGCTTAGTGATTTCCTATGTTCTGCTATTAATGATTCTAATATTTATTTTTGTATTTAAGATCATACCTCAACCTTGGCGAGGAATTTTGGATGCCGGTGTTGTGGTTGGATTAGTTTGGGGACTGGGGAGCACCCTGTGGTACTGTTTCATTGCCTTTAGCCGCAGCGACTACGCCATCGATCCCGAAGTTAGTTCGTAAATCAGCACCTCCTATAACGGACATGGCTACTCCTATCTCGAATCATCAATCATCAGCGATGAAGATCCGTCGCATAACTGTGCACTTGCTATTAGCACTCAATTAATTAAAGGGAATAATCATGACCGTATACGTCATTGTGCAAGTCGAAATTACTGATCGTAAAATCTATGATCGTTATCAAGCTAATTTCATGGATGTATTTAATCAATTCGAAGGCACGCTTCTTGTGAACGATGAAGCACCCAAGCTGCTCGAGGGCGATTGGGCTAAAAACAAGGTTGTGGTAATGACATTTCCTGATAGACAGGCATTCACCGCCTGGGCAACATCACCGGCGTATACCGAAATCGCCAAAGACCGCATTGCCGGTGGCAAAGCAACCATACTGCTTGCACAAGGCTTGAGCGATTGAAGATGAAAGAATAGGACTCGACGATTAACGCCAAAAATAACAGCTGATTTCCTGATGCCCAAAAAAGCGCCCGTGCGAACCTCGCACTACCCGTGCTTGATTAAAAACCATCAAAAATCTACCTCTATGCGATCGATTTAAAAAGACTAAACAGGTTAGCCTTTAATAAAACACTATGGATCGTGGCACATGACAGGCTTACGGGTTGTTATTTAAACCCAAGTTCAAATGACTCCCGTCGCCATATTTGGCCACGCAAACACCTGAATAGACTTGCACATCAACACCATTTTTCTTTTTAACTTGATCAGATACATGGCCCATTAATAGGTCTTTAACTCTTAGCGTATCTTCGCGCAAAACGAAGCGAGAGATATGCTCTAAAAAACCGTTGGCTTCGTCAAAAATAGATAATTGGATACAGTCGACATCCAACACCTCGCCACTGTGGTCCAATATGCTCTCTCGCTGCGCATAATACTTCTGCCCCATCCAAAGGCATGGTCGACAATCGTCCACTTGCATACCATGCCTATTGGTCATCATATAGCGCCATAATTTAAAAGAACTCAACTCTACCCAACGCATACTCGCTACATTATTTTTATTGGTCACCGTACAGCGAATTAACTTTCGACTATCATCTTCCACAAACAAAGCCTCTATAAAATTATTCAACTTAAATAAAACATCAGATCATAATGACCATCAGTCTTAATGCAATAATGCGACATTTCATCAAACGATTGCTGCCCAGCACTAGCCCTAATAACCAGAGCACAATATAGCTGAAAAAGGCTATTTAAGAGTGTTTAGAGGACATAAACGCCAATTTTACACTCAATCACTTTGAACATCGCCTCAACAGAACTGCCTATCATTCATCCATCTCATCGATTAGACGATCAGATGGCTGGCCGGCAGCTTGCAAAACCTTGGCCATGCTCTCCACTTGATGCATAACCCGCAACAGATTTTCGCCGGCAATTTTAGCAATGTCGGCATCGGAATAGCCGCGCTCAAGTAACTCAACGAACAATGCAGGATAAGTTGCTACGTCTTCAAGCCCTATGGGCCCAGGCGGCATGCCGTCATAATCTCCGCCAATACCAATATAGTCCACGCCAATAAGATTCTTAACGTGGTCAATATGATCCGCTACTTGTGCAAGGGTGGGTTTAGGCGCCGGATTTTTTCGATGCCAAGCATCCATTAATAGCTGGCGCGCATCTTCTTCTAGCACTTGCTCCTCAATTATTTTTCGCGCCCGATCTCGTGCGGCCCAGTTTAATCTAACCTCATCAGAGACATAAGAAGGAAAAAAAGTAATCATGGCCACACCGTTATTCGTGGCGAGACGCTTGAGCACGTCATCGGGAATATTTCTTACATGAGCAGTAACAGAAAAGGCGCTCGAATGAGAAAAAATAACCGGTGCCACACTCACATCTAAAACATCATGCATGGCACTAGGGGAGACATGAGAAATGTCCACCATCATGCCCATGCGGTTCATTTCACGAACGACTTCTTCACCAAATTGACTTAAACCATCGACCCGCGCTGTATCGGTGGCTGAATCAACCCAGCGCAAACCTTTTGAATGAGTCAACGTCATGTAGCGCGCGCCTGTTTGATACAGCATGCGCAGATTACCTAATGAATTTTCAATGGCATGACCGCCTTCAATACCAATCAACGAGGCTATTTTTCCAGACGCGTGAATGCGTCGTATATCGCTCGCTGTATAAGCTATTTCCAAATCTTTTGGGTAGCGGCCTACGAGCCGATGCACAAAATCAATTTGATCTAGCACCTTGGAGGCATCACCCACAGCGCCAGGATATGACTCAATAGGGATATATACCGACCAAAACTGGCCGCCCAATAAACCTTGCTTTAATCGAGGCAAGTCAGTCTGCGTGGGTGGCTCCAGTGCCGCCAAGTCAGAATTAAACTCAAGCGGGCTAAGCTGCCCATCGGTTCGACGCTTATATAGCCAGGGAATATCATTGTGTCCGTCAATCAACGGTGTGTTTTTTAAAATTGTATGGACGCGCTGGGTTGGATCATCAGCACCGGCACCTAGCTGCGGGAAAATCAGGCAAGCAAGCAATACGATGAAGTGGCATCGTACTTTTAACCCATGGCTGCGCAACATTCATTGCCTCTCAAATATCTAATTTAGTGCAGCAACCCATGACAACACTGCCACCGCGGCCACAGCACATACCGATGAGACCTGGAAGATCACATCAACCCTGTCAATACGCTCCATCGCCTCATCTTTTTTGTCATCGGGGGCTTTTGAATAGACATTAGTGCCCCAGGTAAAGAGCGCAAACAAGCCCATAGCGATAAGGTAACTACAAGCAAATAATTGATCGAGAAACGTCAAATAAGGCAGCGAAGGAATCTCATTATGATAAGCCTGCTGTAAAAAAATAAGCGTCAGCAATGCCGTTGAAGGTATCGCTAAGCGCACATCACCCATTGAGCCTGCCACGGCTGGCGACAACAAAACTACGGTCATAACAATAATCAGC
>Ga0206130_10001808_pt1 | contig 30734 bp, 21 predicted proteins | sample Helgoland_Spring_9_FD_148637 | JGI IMG/M metagenome (GOLD analysis project Ga0206130, IMG submission 148637) | Pelagic subsurface seawater microbial communities from Kabeltonne, Helgoland, North Sea - Helgoland_Spring_Bloom_20160512_1 | ecosystem: Environmental > Aquatic > Marine > Epipelagic ...
TTTTAAGCTGCATAAAAAAAGCCATCTCACGATGGCTTTAAATTTTTTAAGAGCTGATTTTAATTATTTACTCTTCCAATTTCCATCGTCATCATAATTAGAAAGACATTCTGCAGTCTCTTCTGCATCACAACCTTTCTCAGCACACATCGCGGCACATTCTGCCTTTGTCATTGTTGAACATTTTGACATGTCGCATTTTGTCTTGTCTGCACAACATGCTTTTTTATCATCCGTGCTACAAGCGGCTGCAGAGCTATCTTTATCACATGACTTTTCCTTTTTATCAGCACAACACTCTGTTTTTGTAGATGAACATGCGACATCACCTTCGTTACCATGACCATTTCCTAATATAGGGGCTATAACCAAACCTATAAGACAAGTTAATTTAATAAGAATATTCATTGATGGACCCGACGTATCTTTAAATGGATCCCCAACAGTATCTCCAGTAACCGCTGCCTTATGTGCCTCAGAACCTTTATATGTCATTTCTCCGTTAATCTCAACACCTGCCTCAAAAGATTTCTTAGCGTTATCCCATGCACCACCTGCATTGTTTTGAAAGATTGCCCAAAGAACGCCTGAAACAGTTACTCCTGCCATATATCCTCCGAGCATTTCTGCAACAATAAGGTTATTGTCAAGGTAAACTAACTTACCTAAAAGAACGATTGCTATTGGAAAACCAATTGTGAGAATTCCAGGTAACATCATTTCTTTTAAAGAAGCCTTTGTTGAGATATCAACACATTTTGCATAGTCAGGCTTTCCTTTTCCTTCCATAATTCCAGGAATCTCTTTGAATTGTCTTCTTACCTCATAAACCATTTCCATAGCTGCTTTACCCACAGAGTTCATTGCTAATGCAGAGAAAACAACGGGAATCATTCCTCCAACAAAAAGCATCGCCAACACTGGTGCTTTGAAAATATTAATTCCATCAATGCCCGTGAATGTTACATAGGCTGCAAAAAGTGCTAAAGAAGTAAGGGCTGCAGAAGCGATTGCAAATCCTTTACCTGTTGCTGCAGTTGTATTTCCTACTGAATCTAAAATATCTGTTCTTTCTCTTACAATTGGATCTTGCTCACTCATTTCAGCAATCCCTCCTGCGTTGTCAGATATTGGACCAAACGCGTCAATAGCAAGCTGCATGGCTGTCGTTGCCATCATTGCCGAAGCAGCCAAAGCAACACCATAAAAACCTGCAAAAGCATATGATGTCCAAATGGCGGCTGCAAAAAGCAATACAGATGAAAATGTTGAAATCATCCCCGTAGCTAATCCTGCAATGATATTCGTACCTGCTCCAGTTGAAGATTGCTGAACTATTTTTAAAATTGGTTTTTTACCTAAGCCAGTGTAGTATTCAGTGAATGAAGAAATTGCCGCTCCAACCACTAAGCCAACAAGCGTTGCATAAAACACATTCATTGACGAAATTGTCTGAACACCCTCTCCATAGAAAGACATTTGCATTTCTGCAGGTAGCATCCACTTAACAAGAACAAAACATGATACTGCTACTAAAGCAATAGAAGTCCAGTTACCGATATTCAAGGCTGTTTGAACCTGAGCCTCTTTTGCATCATTCGATGAAATTTTAACAAGCAAGGTTCCTATGATAGAAATAATAATTCCAAAACCAGCAATAGCCATTGGTAGTAGAATTGGACCAATTCCTCCGAATGCATCATCTATTGCACCTCCCATATCTTCAATGACATAATTACCTAGTACCATAGCTGCTAAAACAGTTGCAACATATGAACCAAATAAATCTGCACCCATACCAGCAACATCTCCAACGTTATCTCCAACGTTATCTGCAATGGTTGCAGGATTACGAGGATCATCTTCTGGAATACCTGCCTCAACTTTACCAACGAGGTCAGCTCCTACATCCGCAGCTTTGGTATAAATACCTCCGCCTACTCTAGCAAATAACGCTATGGATTCGGCTCCCAGTGAAAAACCAGCTAAGGTCTCTAGTACAATTGTCATATCGGCCGTATTTGTCCAAACACCGCCCATGACATAATGAAAAAACAAAATGAAGAATGCTGTAAGACCTAAAACAGCCAATCCAGCAACACCTAAGCCCATTACCGTACCACCCCCAAAAGAAACTTTTAATGCATTTGGTAGGCTTGTCTTAGCCGCCTGAGTTGTTCTCACATTTGTTTTTGTAGCTATCTTCATTCCCATATTTCCAGCGAGCGCTGAGAAAATGGCACCAACAATAAAAGCAACAATTATGAGGTAAAGTGTAGTAGGCACAATATATGCTACACCAGCAAGTACCAAACTTGCTCCTATAACGAAAAACGTCAGTAGTCGGTATTCAGCCTTTAAAAAAGCTAAAGCACCTTCATAAATATGATCAGAAATTTCTTTCATTTTGCCGTCTCCAGCATCTTGTTTCATAACCCATGCTTTTTTAACAAACATGTATAACAAACCTACAACAGCTAAAATGATTGGTAGGTAAATTGCAATTGATTCCATAATTCTAATTAATAGTATTTTAAGGCGCCAAAAGTAGACTATTCTGTCAATCTTTGCAAACCTTGGGCATAAAAAAAAGGAGTGACATGCACTCCTTTTCATTTATAAATGTTTTATCTACTTGCTGTAGGTAGCTTGACAAGTTCCAGACCCTCCTGTAATCGGAGTTGTATTCTGCCAAGTAAATGTAATCGTAAAGCTCAATCCATCTGAATTCATTGCACCAAATCCAGAATAAATAATATCTCCAAGACCACCCGGAGCTCCGTCTGAAGCTTCACTAACCGTTATTGACTCGCCATCTAATTGACAAATAGCTGTTCCGTAACTCCCCGTTATACCATTAAAAAATTCAGTAATTAAAATCTGATCAGAATTCCCTCCTGCTATAACATTTGGTGAACCATTTAATGCAAGGCCAGTTCCACCGCCACAATTATCAGAAACACTCCAGTCACCTAACCAAGTATCTTGATTCACCACAACATGGACCATTCTTGTTACGGTTGTTGTACCGTTATCATTCGTAGCAGAATAGGATACTGTATAATCACCCACTTGACCCGCATCAACATCACTAACGTCAGAAACCATGACAATAGCACCATCAATATTTGCCGCCGTCGCGTATGGATCTGTCCAAGTTGTAGCAACACTAATCGTCGTATCTGCTGCACCTATAATCGAAATCACAGGTGTATAAACACAAGAACCATCATCTTTTTTAGCTTCTTCATTATAATTTGCTGCACCAATATCTGTACATCCCTTTTTCTTGCATGAAGCTGAAAACATTATTACAGCACATAAGGCAAGCATAGAATAAAATTTTGTTTTTTTCATAAAATCGTTTTTCCAAATGTAATTAATTTCTGACTAAAAAAAAACGGCACCGAAGTGCCGTTCATTCAAACGATTTGCTATTAATCTTGTGTGACTTCAGTCGAAACTTCAGGCGCTACAAGAGCATCTTTGATTTTTTTCTCAAGCTCTTCGGACAGTTCAGGGTTGTCTAATAATAAATTCTTAATCGCATCTCTACCTTGGCCAAGTCTGGTTTCTCCATAAGAAAACCAAGAACCACTCTTCTTTAAGATATTTAGTTCTACGCCTAAATCAATAATTTCACCAATCTTAGAAATACCTTTACCATACATCACATCGAACTCTGCACGTCTGAAAGGTGGTGCCACTTTATTCTTTACAACTTTAACCTTAACTCTATTACCTTTTACTTGATCCCCGTCCTTAAGCTGAGTTGATCTACGTATGTCAATTCTAATAGAAGAATAAAACTTTAATGCGTTACCTCCCGTTGTGGTTTCAGGATTACCAAACATAACTCCGATTTTTTCACGAAGTTGATTGATAAATATACAACAACAACCTGCTTTGTTAATGGAACTTGTTAATTTCCTAAGAGCTTTAGACATAAGCCTTGCCTGTAAACCCATTTGAGAATCTCCCATTTCACCCTCAATCTCGGCTTTTGGTGTCAAGGCCGCAACTGAATCTACAATTATTAAATCAATCGCGCCAGAACGTATCAAATTATCAGCAATTTCAAGAGCTTGTTCGCCATTATCTGGTTGAGAAATAAGTAAGTTCGCAACATCTACACCTAAACTTTTTGCGTAAAACTGATCAAAAGCGTGTTCCGCATCAATAAAGGCTGCAATACCACCTTGCTTTTGAACCTCGGCAATTGCATGGATTGCAAGCGTCGTTTTACCCGAAGATTCTGGACCATAAATTTCAACAACACGGCCTTTAGGGTATCCTTGAATACCTAAAGCTAGGTCTAAGGTTAGCGAACCAGTAGGAATAACATCTACTTTTTCAACAGGAGAATCTCCAAGTTTCATTACGGCCCCTTTTCCATAGGTTTTGTCTAGTTTTTCCATAGTAAGCTGTAATGCTTTCAACTTATCCTTATTCATTTCTTTATTTGGCATATCGTTTGTTTTTTTAGGTCACAGACCTTAATTAGTAATGAGTCAAATGTATTACCACAAGTTCGTAAACAATTTACGACCTATTGTAATTCTAATAAATCAAGTATTTCGTTTGCATGGTCTTTTGTTTTCGGCTTTTGAATTACGTGGGTAATCAAACCATTTTCGTCTATGACAAAAGTCAACCTATGAATTCCTTCATATTCTCTTCCCATGAATTTCTTGGGTCCCCAAACACCAAATAAGTTAATAAGGTCTTTAGCTTCATCTGCCAATAATGGAAAAGGCAATGAAAATTTGCTAGAAAACTTATCGTGACTTTTTACGGAGTCTGCACTCACACCCAAAACTTTAATTCCTTTGGACAATAGCTTATCATATCCATCTCTTAAACTACATGCTTGAGCTGTGCAGCCAGGTGTATTATCTTTAGGGTAGAAATAGACCACCCACTTTGAACCTTTAAAATCTTCAGCAGTAATTTTCTTGTTATTCTGGTCTACGCCTTCAAATTCGGGAGCAGAATCTCCAACTTTCAATGTTTTCATATGTTTATATTTTAATCTTTATGATTGACGTAATTTTAATCAAATATAATTATAATTCTCACGACAACGTCATTTCAACAAAAAAAAAACAAGAAAGTTTTAAATATAATCGGGTCTATTCGTTTTCAGTAATCGAACCTAATTCCAAAAGTAAATCCTCCAGAGTCTTTACATCTATACTCTCGGAATCGGACTCACTGTTAAGAATGGACAATTCTTCCTGAAAGCTCGATATACAATACTGAACGGCTCTTGAAAAATACATTTTAACATAAGAACCTCCGTTCTTTTTATAAAACTTCAATACCTCAGGTAACTTTTTTCTCAAACCGATATCTTGCCTTAAAGTATAAGTAATGTAATAAAACATCATTCTAACTTCACCTTCGTTTTGCCATTTGTCACTCTGATTAAGAATCACATCTTCAAAAAATAGACGTTCTTGCTCCTCACCAACGGCACTGTAAACCTCTGCAATTGTCAAAAGAAGATCATCTCCTGCATCTTTTTGAATAGATCTGGCTATTGCCAACCCTGCGCCCTCATCTAAATCAACAAGACTAGAGAAAGCATTTGATCGGACCATGCGAGAAGGATCGTTAAGAATCAACTGCTTTAGTTTCTGAAGCTTTTCGTCTAAAGACAAATCAGTCGAAGTATAGGCTGCGCACATCGCTGAACGAACTTGAGGTTTCGAATCATTTTCGAGCTTATCAATTATTGCGTTTTGCATTTGAATATTGGCATTAACCAACCCATAACGCAATGCCAACTCTGCTGCTGAAGCTCGTATTTCCCAAAACTTATCATCCAAAGCATCTAAAACAAGATCTTTTGGATGCTCACAATGCATACTTAGAGCTCGTTCTAAAGCTACTTTTCGAGATCGATATTTATCAGAATGATAATATTGGTGTCTGAAAAATGCAGCAGGCTTATCCTCGAATACTTTTGCTAAAAGAACTTGCTTAGGATCAATTTGGACATTCACAATCTTTTCACTCACACTAAAAGTAAAAGTCTCTGATACCTCATCTATAATAATCTTTTGAATATTCGCTTTAGAGGCACCTTCTGTCCAAATAGCAACTTCTGTAGGGATACGATAAACTGGAAAGTCTTCTTTATTTTGACGTTGAAGAATATTCACAACGACTTCATTCCTATCAGCGTTCAACTCATAATCAGTAAATAAAATAAGATGCCCCTTGCCGAGAAACCATTGGTCAAAGAACCAATTTAAATCTTCACCAGAAACATCCTCAAAAGCCATCCTCAAATGATGCACCTCAGCTGCCGTAAATTTATTTTTAGTGAGGTATCTATTTAATCCCAAGAAGAATGCATCATCACCAAGGTAAGCTCTTAACATATGCAGAATTCTACCTCCTTTATTGTACGAGTGACCATCAAACATATCTTCCTTATCTAAATGGTCGTACCAAATTAAATCATGATAACCTTGATAAGCAGCAGACTGGTAATAACCTTCGACTTCAACTTCAGCCTGATAATCAGCCTCATCAGCTCCATATCTAAATTCGTCCCATAAATATTGTGAATAGTTTGCAAATGACTCGTTTAAAGGAAGGTTAGCCCATGATTCACAAGTCACCAAATCTCCAAACCAATGGTGAAATAATTCATGTGCGATCGTAGATTGGTCGTTGTTATCTAGTAATTCACTCGAATCTTTGTAAACATAATCACCAAAAATCACAGCTCCCGTGTTTTCCATTGCTCCCGAAACATAGTCACGAACTACAATTTGATTGTACTTGTCCCATGGATACTCCAAATCCAGCAATTCCGAAAAATATTTTAGCATTGCCGGCGTTTCACCAAAAATCGCGCGAGCATCATCTGCGTATTCAGGTTCTACATAATAATTGACATCAATAATAGAACCATCTTTTTTCGTAAAAGAATCTTTCACAATACTAAATTCACCAACAGCCATCATGAAAAGATAAGGAGCATGTGGTAAATCTTGTTTCCAATGATCGGTGCGCATTCCATTCTTTTTCTTTTTAGAAGAGATTAAATCACCATTAGATAGTGTGACATATTTGTCTTTTACCGTAATTAATAGTTCTTGAGTGGTTTTACTATTTGGCGCATCAATAGTGGGAAACCACACAGAATTGGATTCGGTTTCTCCTTGTGTCCAAATTTGAGGCATTACATTAGGGTCTTCACCCTTAGGATTTATAAAATATAATCCCTTATCAGATAAAATTGCTGCACTTCCTGAAGTTTCCCGTTCATTTGGTTTAGCTATATATTCAATATTTAAAGTGTACTGTTCAGAAGATGTATATTCTCGATCCAGTTTAATTGTAAGCTTCAGTCCATCATCATATTTATAAATTAAATCCACACCATTCATGGACACTTTAGATATCTCCATTCCTTTAGCATCCAGAATGATAGAATCTGAAGGGTAAAAATGAGGCTTTGCTGTTAAGGTTTCGCGACCAATTAAGTATGCATTCGACCAATCAAAAGAAACTTCTAGTTTCGTATGAACTAAATCTGTCAATAAGGTTCTTGAAGCATTGTAAATCGATCTAACTTTAACTGAGTCGTCAAATGATTGAGCTATGCCTTGTTTATTAGTGTATATATCAAATACATCTCCCTTCACATTTATTGGAGAAGCAATCACCACTACACTATTTAAAATGGTTAAAAAAAGCAATTTAAGTTTCATGATTTTAAGATTTAATTCCTACAAATCTGACTAAATTATTTTAAATCACCACCGTAATTTATGTTAATTCATTTCAGATTCAATTCTACTTAGTAATTTTGTCGCAAACAATTTCAGATGACACCATTTAGCACTTACGATTTTAAGGATAGAAAAGCCATTGTTCGAGTAGACTTTAATGTTCCGCTTTCAAAGGAAACATTCAAAATTACCGATGATAAACGAATGCAAGCGGCGCTTCCAACTATAAATAAAATAATTTCAGATGGTGGATCAGTCATTTTACTTTCTCATCTAGGCCGACCGAAAAATGGACCGGAAAATGCTTTCTCACTTAAGCACCTTTGTGAACATTTGAGAATTATTTCGGGAGCAAAAGTTTTCTTTTCTCCAGATTGTATTGGATCGCAAACTGAGCAGGCTGCTAAAAATTTAAAAGGTGGTGAAATACTGCTCGTCGAAAATGTTAGATTTTATCAAGAGGAAACAAAAGGCGATATTTCTTTTGCTCAAAAATTAGCAAAATTAGGCGACTGTTATGTAAATGATGCTTTCGGGACCGCTCATAGGGCGCATTCGAGCACCACTCAAATTGCAGCATCATTTGATAAAAAGGACAAAATGTGCGGATTACTTATGAACGCCGAAATTGAAAGTGCCAAAAAAATAATGGAACAAACAAAACGACCGTTTACGGCTATTGTTGGTGGCGCTAAAGTATCTGATAAAGTATTAATTGTAGAAAACTTGATGAAAAAAGCCGACAACATTATCATAGGTGGAGGTATGGCTTATACCTTTAAAAAAGCTCTTGGTGGTAATATTGGAAACTCACTATGTGAAGATGAGCGCATAGAAACTTGCAAAACGATCCTTGAAAACGCCGCAAAGAAGGGGGTTCAAATACACCTACCAATGGATTCTGTTATCGCAGATACATTCAGTACAACGGCACAAACTGGGCTTAAAAATAGTGCTGATATTACTGAAGGTTGGATGGGTCTTGACATTGGGCCTGAAGCCTCAAAAGAATTCAAAACTGTAATTAACGCTTCAAAAACTATATTATGGAATGGGCCCATGGGGGTCTTTGAAATGGAGCCTTTTGAAAACGGCACAAGAGCTATCGCTGAAGCTGTTGCTAATGCAACTCAGAATGGTGCATACAGCTTGATTGGTGGTGGGGATAGTGCAGCAGCAGCAAAGAAATTCGGGGTGGTTGACCGCATCAGTCACGTGAGTACAGGAGGAGGCGCCTTACTTGAATATTTTGAAGGAAAAGTGCTTCCTGGAGTCGCAGCCATAGACCAATAAAAAAAGGGAACCGAAGCTCCCTTTTCTTTGTGCGTATACTCAATCACCTTTGCACTGTAATTTCTTTAGTATAGAGAATCTTTCCTTTTGATTTAAAGTTTATCATATAGGTACCATTCATCAAATCATGTAAGTGTAAGGACGCTGCGTCTAATACGGGTATTGAAGGCATAAATTGGTCGTTGTTGGATACAATTTCTATAAAATCAATTTCTTGATCAAACCATTTAATGGTTGCATATCCTTTCTGAATGGAAGAGGTAATAACTTTTACTTTTTCTTTTTTTGTAGGGTCATCATCATTGTGAGCAAATGAATTTGTTGATACGAAAAGAAGAGAAAGTGAGAATAATATTGTAAAAATTTTGTTCGTATTCATGGCGTTGTTTTTTTGTATACCTCAAATATCAAACAAGACTATCTCCTGTCAAAGGAATTTTTAATATGTGACTTTAAAATAGAAACCATTACCTAAAATGAGCTACGTAGTTTCTATTTTGTACTACGTAGAATTACGTAATGGCTATTTATTTACTCTTTTAGATAACTCAAGTAAACGATTAGAATAACCTGCCTCATTATCATACCACGCTATGATCTTTATCATTTTACCAAACGACTTAGAAAGCATTTTATCATACAATGAACTCAATGGAGAACCAATTATATCAACAGAAACTATAGGCTCATCCACAACACCCAAAATGCCATGCATTTGCTTTGAAGCTTGAAGCTGCATTTCTTTATGAACATCATCAATAGATAGCTCGGCAGAGACATTAAAAGTAATTTCCGTCATTGAACCATTCACTACAGGCACACGAATTGCGCCTCCGTCAATCTTTCCTTTAAGGTCAGGGAATATTTTAACAATTGCATTTGCCGCACCTGTTGATGTTGGAATAATCGAATTCGCAGCAGCCCTTGCTCTTCTTGGGTCTTTGTGAGGTGCATCATGAAGCCTTTGATCAGAGGTATAACTATGAATTGTGGAAATATAACACAACTCAATGTTGGCCAGTGATTTCAAAACTTTGACTATTGGCGCGACATTATTTGTTGTACACGACGCATTTGATACGATAACATCACTGTCCTCCAGCAGATGATCGTTAACACCGAGAACAACAGTTCTTATGCTTGCTTCTTTAGCAGGAGCCGATAGTACTACCTTTTTAGCGCCGCCTTTGAGGTGCTTTGAGGCCAATTCAGTTGTCAAAAACAATCCTGTACATTCCACTACAGTATGTACATTATAATCGCTCCAAGGAATTAATTCTGGATTTCTTTGCTGTGAAAATGCCAAACGTTTACCATTTGAGAACACTACGGTATCACCAGAAATTTCAAAATCTAATTCAAATTTACCATGAACACTGTCATACTTGAATAGATGCATGAGTGCTTCAATATCAGCTAGATCGTTAATTAACCCAATTTCAACATTCGGGTCTAAAATGGCCATACGCGTTAAATAACGACCAATACGACCAAAACCATTAACTCCAAATTTATTTTTCACACTCATAGCAATCTAAGTTCAACAACAAAACAAATATAATTGTTTTTCCTAACATAGTGTAATATTGACACTAAGTATTTCGAAAATCACATTAATCCTTAGAGACCAAGTGAAGAACGCAGCTGATCCTGAATTGCATCTTTATGCAAATAAACATTAATTGTCTTAAGCTTAAAATAAGCTTCAGAAACGTAGAGGTAACCCTCTGGATAATTAGACGTACCCCAAGAATTTTTCACTAAAAAGAAATACCTACCCTTTCTGTCCATATTAAAACCTACGATATGCATACCGTGATCATCAGTAGTTTCTTTGTGATCATAGGCCTCTTGGCGCATCTCTTGCGTTACTTGTAACTCCTTGACAGGTGTCAGGAATGCTGCTGAGTACTTATCTGCGCCTGCATCTGAAAAATTCTTATTGTCTTGTCCTTCTATTTTGATTTGTGCATCCTCTGCTGGAACAATTGCAATGCCGTTTTTAAAACTAAAACCTTCCTCAGAAACATCCGCTCCCCATGCAACGGTATACCCACTCTTCAATGCATTCATAGTGGTCATAAATAATTCGTCTAAAGTTACATTATAGCTTTTTTCCCAAAGCCAGTTATCTGGAATTTCAAGCATACATGTTTCATGCATTTTATGATTTGTAAAAGATGTTAGCGAAACATAATTGCCCATATCCATATTTAAGGAATTATACAATGATTCTGGTGTATGCACGACACCTTGATATTTGAAGTTTTTTGGTAGCATACCGATTCCCTCATCCAAAACATCATTGTATGCAGCAATCCAGTCTGATTGCAAACCTTTTCCTGCTGACTTTGCCCCTTGAACAATTGAATCAAGTTTTTTAAACATTGCACCATGATTGTAGACCTCTTTTTTCTTCTTTTTTCCTGTATACTCTGAACGAGGCATTATTCCAAAATTTTCAATTACATAAGGTATATCGTGAAAAGCACCACCTTCACCAAAATTAGTTCGACCATCCATTCTAATGTACTTTTCTGCTTTGGCTTCATATGCTTTTCTAACAACAAACATCTCTGATAGTATTATTGGTGATTCTAGCTTGTTAATTCTCATAATCTCTGATTCGAGAAAAGATAATGCCGAAAAGCTCCAACACGTACCTGTTCTTCCCTGACTTTCAACAGGGGATGCATCTAGCCGTGCAATTTCTTTAAATTGATATTTACTCTCTTTTGAGTTGGAGAAGAACTGTGCATTTGCGCCCACAGCTATGCTGAGACACAATAAAAATGTTAAAAAAGATTTCATAAAATTTTATTGTTTTAAGGTCCAACCGCTATAACCATTTTGTCTTGCTAAAGCTATAAGGTTGTTAAATTCATCCGCTGAATAGGTCATACCCATAGAAACTCTATGAAGTTTACCACCCGATAGAATCCGCGGAGAGAAACCATCTTCGGTTATTTTATTTTTAAAATTAACCGCATTTTGTTCTATTGAAAAACACCCCACTATGAATTGCTTGAAATAAGGGGTTTTCTGAATTTTAATTTCAGAGGAGACAATGTCGTTTTTTGGTAAAGAAATGTCTTCTTTAGTTTTTGAATCCTCAGCATTAGGCACAATAAGTTCAGGTAAAACAGATTTAACAACCGCTGCTTCTGTTGATTCCTTCTCAATTGCATATGATCCATTATTTGGATTATAAGCTCCTAATTCTTTATTGTAAAATGGATTAAAATCAGAGAATGATATTAAACCTGAATTAAAAAAATCAGACTTAAATGGGATATAAAAAGTGTAAAGCATTAATGGCAATAAACATGCAACCGCTGCATATCTAAACAATTGTTTGCGAGCTCCTTTCTTAACTTTAATGGGTTTCTTTTCCATTTCAATTACGGAGGCCATTTGCTCATTTGGTTCAATATGCGTTTCTGCTTCTTCTTTAACAGCTATAAACTCAAGATTCTTCAATCCGTATGCATCTGAGAGCATGTTAAATGACTTGTCTTGAGAAAAAGTATAATATCCTTCAGGAGATCGTCTAAGTACGCCTATTTTTGGGAAAGAAATCTCTCTTTCTTCGGATAATTCTTTTTGACACTTTTTAATCAGCTTATTTAAGCTTTGCTCGGCATCAATATAGCTGACTCCATTACGCTCGGCATATGCGGCAAGAAGAAGCCCATCATTGTTTGTTAAATGTCTATTAAAAAGGAGGTGCTTGGATGGAGGTATTATTAATCCCTTGTCAAAATCAATTTTACTCGAAACTCTTTTGGAAACAAAACCTCCAAAATCAGGAATGATTACGCAGTCATGTTTAACAAGTAAATCAAAAAGTACCAAATCGAAATGCTCCATGTATCAAAGTTAAAAAGAAATTTCAATCAGTCATTACAGTCTCTAAAGGAGTTTTAGAACCTTTTTTACGTCGGCAGGTACATCAATATTTGGCGTCTCGATATTTGTCATTAAGACTTTAATCTTCTTACCGTGATACATCCAGCGTAACTGCTCTAGTGACTCTATCTTTTCTATATCTACAGGAGGCATTTGCTCGGTTTGAAGCAGGGTTTCTCTTCTAAAGGCATAAATACCAATATGTTTTAAAAATTTCGTCGGATTTGCATCCTTATTGTATTTTGGAATGGGACTTCGACTAAAATACAGGGCATTGCTTTGATGATCAACAACAACCTTAATTCTATTTTCATCATAAAAATCAGCCATTGATGATTTTTCTATAGCAAGCGTGGCAATAGTAACACGCTCATCTAAAAAAGCATCTATAAGTGCGTCCAGGTGTTCCGATTTTACAAGAGGTTCGTCTCCCTGAATATTAATAACGATTTCATAGGATTCAAGATTCTTTGCGACTTCTATACATCGCCCTGTGCCATTCTTATGGTTTATTGAGGTCATTACTACGTTGCCTCCAAAACGCTTCACCTCGTCCACAATACGCCCATCGTCCGTGGCAACAATCGTGTGATTGATTTTAGCAGATTTATTCACGCCCTCATACACACGACGAATCATACTCTTACCGTTTAGATCAATTAACGGCTTCCCAGGGAACCTAGAAGAGGCATATCGCGATGGAATTATTGCCAATACACGCATTAAAAATTCATTTGGACTTGAACAGAAAAGTTTCGTGGTGGCTGAATATCACCAGGGCGGCTAGTGTACTCTGAATTGAATAAGTTATTCACCATAAATCCAAAGCGATAGGTATCATTTAACTTATAACCTATACGCGCATCAAAAACTAAATTCCCTTTATTATAAATCTGCCTATACTCTTTTAAACCAGGCAAGATGTATGTTGAACCAGCGATAGGTTCCTCAAATACCTTGTCAATATTTCTCATAAAACCTCCATAGCGCATCGACACTCCCGCACTATATTTTTTATAGGTCACTTCAACATCTAATTTTGCCAAATGATTGAATCTGTATTTTAGAATATTTCCTGTAGTATCAGAGAAGGTGGCTTGATAATCAGGGTCATCATTTAAGCTAATTGGATTCATATAAGTATAACCAATCAATGAAACAATTTCAAAATCTCCAATACTACCCATACTATTGAAGGAAAAATCAATTCCTGTAATCCTGGCGGATTCCGCATTTTGAGCCCTAAAACCTATCCATTTATAAATATAACCCTCATCCTCTGGATCGGTTGTATTCAAAATTATATTATCAGGATTAAAAATACCGAAGGTGAATTCGATCATGTTTTGGTATTCGTTGATAAATCCAGATATATCTAACATTCCTTTCCAATCTCCAATTTTCACACCTTGTTTAATGCCAATTTCTCCCGCCCAACCAATTTCAGGTCTTAAAGTTGGATTTGGGAAAATGTTTAGCGCGCCAACACTTGTTTGAATAAAACGTTCACCGACAGCAGGATATCGTATCCCTTGGCCTAAGGAGGCTCGCAAGTGGGTATACTCAGCTAACTGATAATGAAATCCGGTTCTCGCTACAGGATAAAAAGGTAACACCGTTGAATCTTTTTTAGCGATTAAAAAATCACTATCCCCTCTTTCACCATTCATTTGGAAATACTCAAGACGCAAACCTGCAGTAAAATCAAACTTACCAATGTGATGCTCAATTTGTGTAAAAACTGCAGAATTCCAAGACGTATGATCTCCAAAAAGAGCAGACTTTACAACGTTATAAAGGCTAGACAATCCAGAGGTAAGTGTCAATCCATTCTCGTAAGATTTTTGAAATTGATAATCATTATTATACACTGTTCCTATGCTATTTTGATCCTCGTTACCAAGAATTATATTCTTTACATAATATATTCTGTTTTTTAATGTATGCTTATTATTATGCTTATCTATAATTTTTAGATAAGGGTCAATAAATAATCTGTGACCCAAGGTATAGGTTAAGGTAGACGCTGCATTACTTGTATCGATTCCGCCTTGAGGCGTATATCCCAAGGAGTCATTTTCCCAAATGATAAAATTCCCTGTTTTTTGAATCTGATAATTGTAGCCAATTCCGGCCTTAACCTTACTCCATTTTTTTGGGCGGTAGTAAAGTGTTCCGCTCACGCGGCCTCTGTATTCGAACTCCTCATTTTTATAACCGTCATCATGAAAAAGTGTTGATGATATCGTATAGCCGACATTTTTAAACATTTGACTCCTGTAAAACTCAACCTGTTGAGTCATAGGATTTGTATCCCACCACCTTAGAGATGCTCTTCTCGGATTGTCGTATACTCCATATTGAACTTTCAATTTCGTAACCGGAGTTGTGCCAGGTTCACGTTCTCGAATGGCAATAATTCCGTTTAAGGCTCCACTTCCATAAAGTACAGATGAGGCTCCTTTCATCACCTCAATTTGGGCGGCTTGTTCTAAAGGTATTGCATTCCATTGTGTATCGCCCGCGTACGCTGACAATAGTGGCATTCCATTCCATAACAACAATACACGGCTTCCTGCGCCGTAAGAGAACCCACTGCCACCTCGAATACTTACCTGACCATCAAAGGTTGAAACACCTGGTGTTTGCTCCACCGCTTGGTCTAAGCTTGTAATTCCTTTATTATCGATAAGTTCAGGTTTTATAATTTCAATCGATACAGGCACCTCTTCGATGGCTTGTTTTCTGCGGCCCGCAGAAACAACAACCATTTGTAAATCCGTAATAGGTTCACCTAGTTTGATTTTTACCTTTCCCGGCGCATAGACAACAGTTGAGTCGGTATTATATTGAAGCATCTTAGTGACTAAGGTCACTGGAAAAGAGGAAGATTTCAGCGTAAATTCACCATCAAAATTAGTGATCGCTTTGTTTCCGTCTGAGGCAAAAACCTTAGCGCCTATAATAGCCTCTCCCGAATTAAGATCAGTTACTACTCCACTTAATTGTGAAAACAAAATTGAGGACCAACACATTAAACCTAGGACACATAAACTTTTGAGCATATTGTTACTTTTTAAAATTGAAACTGAAGTTGTAAAACAAAACTTCTTGGAGGTTGTATATCTCCAGGTCTTGTTACGTACTCTGCATTTAAAAGGTTGTTGGCGATGAAATTTATTTTCATAGCATCGTTAATTGAGTAACCCATTCTTGTATCAACAACAAAGCTTCCTTTGTTAAATTTATTTCGATATTCAGCCAATCCCGGTAAAATATACAGTTCAGCATCTGTCGGGTCCACATCTTCCTCGAAAACAGCATCTATATTCTGCATAAAGCTATTATATCGACAACTGAATCCTACAAAAAACCTTTTGTATGTTGCCTGTACATCGACCTTTGCTAAATGTCGGAAGCGATACTTAAGAAGGTTTACACTTGTGTCTGAAAAAGTTTGTCTGTAGATAGAATCTTGATTTAAACTCACAGGGTCCATGTAGGTGTATCCGAGCAAAGAGGTTAGCTCAACATCCCCTATTTTACCCATACTGTTAAAAGAAAACTCAACTCCTGCAATTCTTGCTCTTTCCGCATTTTGCGCTTGGAAACCGACCCAATTTAAAATATAACCTAGATCATCATTAGGATCAGTAGATAAAGCAATAGTATCTGGGTTATAGATTCCGAAAGTAAATTCAACCATGTTACTATATTGATTTATAAAACCTGAGACATCAAAATACCCTTTCCAATCTCCCATTTTCAAAATCTGCTTGTATCCCAACTCAGCTGCCCATCCTTTTTCTGGTTTTAGTTCAGGGTTATTAAAAATAATGAGTCCTCCCACAGAGGTAGAGACAAAGCGTTCAGCCACTGAAGGAAAGCGTATACCTTGACCTAAGGAAGCGCGAATATGTGAACTAGGTGCAAGCTCATAATGCCAACCTGCACGGAAAACAGGATATATTGGGATCGCCAATGAATCCAATATTTCGTCTCTATTCAGGTAGTTTAAGTAAATATTACTGTCAAAGTCTAGCGTATCAATCTTATAGCATTCTAAACGCATGCCTAGCGACAAATCCATTTTTTTAAACTTACTTTCTAACTGGGCATAAGCTGCGGCATTCTCAGATAAATGATCTCCAAAAACCCAACTCTTAATCCTATTATTGGTATTGGAAAAACCTGCAGTCAGTGTATTACCTGCTCTCAAATTTCGCTGAAACTGATAATCAAAATAATACATCTCGGCCAGAGAGTTGGCATATAAATTTTCCGTATTTCCTGTAGTTACTAAATAGTACCTTGACCTGAAGTAATGCTTGTTTTTAAATTTATCATAAAGCTTCACATATGGATCTACACTTAGTCTTATTGATTTTTGGCGATCAATGGTATTGTCTTGAGGCTCATAGCCCATAGAATCATTTTTCCAAAGCACGAAAACTCCCACATCCTGATATTGCATGTTGTATGATACACCTGCCTTAAAATTTTTATATTTTTCAGGTTTAAAATAAAATGATCCATTTAGTCGATAACGCTCCTCATTTTCCTCTTTTCTAAAACCTGAGTCAATAAACACATTGGCTCCCAAAGTATAACCAATATTTTTTTTGGATTTACCGTAATATAAATCAGCTAAATGAAATGTAGGATTTTTATTCCACCACCTCATAGATTTACGCCTTGGATTGTCGTAAATGCCTGATTGAAGTTTTGCCTTAAAGGTTCCTTTTGGGCCAGGCTCTTTTTCACTTAGTGAAATCACCCCATTTAAGGCTCCACTTCCGTAAAGCACAGAAGAGGCGCCTTTCATGATTTCGATTTGCGAAGCCTGCTCCATCGGAATTGAATTCCATTTTGCATCCCCTACATCAGGAGACATCATAGGAATACCATTCCACAAAAGCAAAACTCTACTTCCTGCACCATAAGCAAATCCACCACCACCTCTTATACTTACCTGACCGTCCATTGCATAAACGCCTGGACTCTGATCAACCACTTGCTCTAAATTTGAATACCCTTTATTGTTAATAAGTTCAGGTGTAATGATTTCCATGGAAACAGAAACATCCTCAATATTTTGGTTTCTCCTACCCGCAGAGACAACAACAGCTCTCATTTCTATGACTTGCTCAAAAAGCTCAAAAGAAATTTCTTGTGCTTTTTTGACTTGAATGGAGTCCGGCATATATCCAGCAATTGAACATTTTATCCAAGCCGGATATTTACTCACAGATAGTGTAAATTCTCCGTTAACATTACTTGCGGTTCTCTGACCACCCATCACTTCCACTCTTGCACCAACTAAAAGCTCACGCGAGTTACCATCTTTGACGACACCGTTTACTTGTGAGTAAGAATTAAAAAAGTTGAAACAAAGAGAAAATAGAAGAAAGAATCCAAAGTTAAATCTCATCTAAAATTTTATTATCTTAATATAACGAAACTACTAAAATTTTGGATAATCTTTTAGAACTACATAAAATCGCTGCTGCACACCTCTATGGGGTAAAAAAAAGCAGTCTCATTAAATTGATGAATAGAGCAGAGTCCCTTGAATCTATTTTCACTTCATCTATAGTTCGGTTATCTCAGCAAACGGGTATTTCTGAAAACCGACTAAGGTCAATGAAAAGAGAAAAGGCACTTGAACGAGCTGAAAGCATTCATTCCTTTAATAAAAGACACGGTATAGACCATCTTTTTTATCAAGAATCTAACTATCCATTTCAACTCAAAGAATGTAAAGATGGTCCAATTTCGCTGAATGTTCTCGGCCCATTAAATTTAAAAAATAGAAAAATCGTAGCCATGGTAGGCACGAGAAAATGTAGCCATTTCGCAAAAGAAATGGTCGATGAACTTGTAGCGTCTTTTAAAGGGCAAGATATTATTATCGTGAGTGGATTGGCCTTAGGTGTTGATACACATGTACATGAAAGCTGCCTAAAAAACGATGTGCCTACAGCTGCTATTTTAGGCCACGGCCTACAAATGATTTATCCTCAGGGAAATAGACAAATTGCAAAAAGAATTATTGCTTCAGGAGGCGCTTTGATCAGTGAGTTTGATCATCGAAAAAAACCTAACAAATACAGTTTCCCTCAAAGAAACAGAATTATTGCTGGATTGGCTGACATTACCGTCGTTGTTGAGTCTGCTATTAAAGGTGGGGGAATGATTACTGCTGAACTTGCAAATGGATATTCTCGTGATGTAATGGCATGTCCTAACTCCCTAATAAATAAAAGTTTTGGCGGTTGTAATGAGCTCATAAAAAAGAATAAAGCGCATCTTTTAACAGATGCAAATGACATATTTGAACTGATGAACTGGAGTAAAAAGAGCAGAGCAATACTTGATTTTGATTTAACACCAGAAGAAACAAAGATTGTAAATTCAATCCAACAGAATCAAGAAATTCACATAAATGAAATCATTCAAAACACCACCTTAAGTGCTGCAAAAGTCCAATCAACTTTAATGCAGCTAGAATTAAAAAACTTGATTTTTAGCGCTCCAAACCTTTGTTATTCATCTAAAATCTAATACGACTTTACTTTTAGGTCTTTTATCATCATTTTAATTGAAAAATATTTTACTTTTGAATAACGTTCTTTTTATAGACTTATGAAGAAAGGATGAGGGATTGGCCCTTTGACTCCTTGGCAACCTGTTTTTATCATAAATAAGGTGCCAATTCCAACGGTATGAACCGAAAAATAAGCAGGCGTATTTCACCTTTCTTTCTTCACATAAAAAAATGAATTTTAAAATGATTAAATCCATAATGGAGGAAAGAATCCTCGTACTTGATGGTGCTATGGGCACAATGATTCAAAGACATGATTTGGAAGAATATGATTTTCGCAAAGGTGCCTTTGAGAATCATAAGAAACCATTAAAGGGAAATAACGATTTACTCTCGATTACACGCCCTGAGATCATTAAAGAAATACATAAAGCTTATTTCGACGCTGGCGCCGATATCGTTGAAACAAATACCTTCTCAGGAACCAGTATTGCCCAATCAGATTATGATTTGGAGCATGCTGTTTATGATATAAATTATCAAAGTGCAATTATTGCAAAAGAAGTTGCGGCCCAATACAAAGACAAACCCAGATTTGTAGCTGGATCAATCGGTCCAACAAATCGAACGGCATCTATTTCTCCTGATGTTAATGACCCTGGATTTCGGGCAATTACATTTGATGAATTGAAAACAGCATATAAAGCACAAGTAGAGGCTCTTATTAAGGGTGGGGTTGATCTTCTTTTAGTTGAAACAGTTTTTGACACCTTGAATGCAAAGGCTGCACTGTTCGCAATTCAAGAGGTCTTTAACGAAATGAATAATGAACTTCCGATAATGGTCTCCGGAACTATAACGGATCAAAGTGGCAGAACACTTACAGGTCAGACGACTGAGGCATTTCTTATTTCACTATCTCATATGCCATTGCTCAGTATCGGCCTAAATTGTGCACTAGGTGCACATATGATGCGACCATATTTACAAATCCTAAATAAAATAGCTCCATTTGCGGTTAGCGCTCATCCAAACGCGGGATTACCGAATGCCTTTGGCGGTTATGATGAATCACCTGAACAAATGGCTGCTCAAATTAAAGAATTTCTTGATGAAGGGTTAATGAATATTATTGGTGGTTGTTGCGGCACAACTCCCGAGCACATTCAGGAAATATCAACACTTGTAAAAAACTACAAACCTCGAAAGTATTAATTATGGCACAAACGACACTTATGCTTTCTGGTTTAGAACCCTTAATTGTTACTTCAGAAAGTAATTTTATAAATATAGGAGAACGAACGAACGTTACAGGTTCGAGAGCATTCTTAAGACTTATTCAATCAGGAGATTATGAGTCTGCTATTGCGGTTGCACTGGAGCAGGTCAATGGTGGTGCCCAGATCATTGATGTGAACATGGATGAAGGAATGATTGATGGGAAAGAAGCAATGGTCACCTTTTTGAATCTGATTGCAGCTGAACCGGATATTGCGAGAGTGCCGGTAATGATCGACAGCTCCAAATGGGAAATTATTGAAGCCGGACTTAAATGTATCCAAGGAAAAGGTATTGTAAATTCGATATCCCTCAAAGAAGGCGAAGCTGCATTTGTTTCCCAAGCAAAAACGGTCAAGTCCTATGGTGCTGCAGTGATTGTTATGGCTTTTGACGAAAATGGACAAGCCGACTCCTTTGAAAGACGTATTGAGATTTGTAAACGCTCCTATGATATTCTTACTGAAATTGTAGGATTCAACAAACAAGATATAATTTTTGACCCCAATATCTTTCCCGTAGCTACTGGGATGGAAGAGCACAACTCAAATGCCTTAGACTTCTTTCGCGCAACCAAATGGATTAAAGAGAATCTCGATGGAGCACATGTTAGTGGCGGAGTCTCAAATGTATCTTTTTCTTTTCGTGGAAACACAAAAGTGAGAGAAGCCATGCATTCTGCATTTTTATACCATGCGATTGAACATGGAATGGACATGGGGATTGTAAATCCGAGTATGTTAGAAATCTATTCTGATATAGAACCCAAATTATTGGAATATGTTGAGGATGTTTTATTAAACCGAAAGGCAGAGGCGACTGAAAAGCTTTTAGAATATGCCGAAACTGTTAAAGGCAGCGGCAAGAAAAAAACCATTGATCTATCTTGGAGAAAACAAGAGGTAAACCAAAGACTTGCTCATGCATTAATCAAGGGTATTGTTGAATTCATTGAAGAAGATGTCGAAGAGTGTCGGCAAAATCACGAGCGACCTATTCAAGTTATAGAAGGCCCTTTAATGGATGGAATGAATGTCGTTGGAGATCTTTTTGGAAGTGGTAAAATGTTTCTCCCTCAGGTCGTCAAGTCAGCTCGAGTCATGAAAAAAGCAGTTGCGTATCTATTGCCTTTTATTGAAGCAGAAAAAGGTGGTAAAATAGAATCGTCCGGTAAAATATTATTGGCTACAGTTAAAGGAGATGTTCACGACATTGGAAAAAATATTGTTGGGGTTGTATTGGGCTGTAATAACTACGAAATTATCGACCTAGGCGTTATGGTCTCAGCGGAAAAAATAATAGCAAAAGCCAAAGAAGAGCAGGTTGATATTATAGGTCTAAGCGGTCTTATAACGCCTTCTTTAGATGAAATGGTTCATGTGGCACAGGAACTGGAAAAAGCCAAACTTAGCTACCCTTTATTAATAGGAGGAGCAACTACCTCTAGAGTACATACTGCTGTCAAAATTGATGAACATTACACAAATGGTCAAGCAGTCCATGTATTAGATGCATCGAGATCTGTAACCGTTGCAGAGCAGCTAATGGGAAAGAAAAAGAAAGTGTTTATTGATGAAGTTAAAATAGATTATGCAAAAGTCAGAACCCAACATGAAAAACATTTAAAAGCCAAACAGCTGATTTCAATCAATGTTGCACGCGAAAATAGGGCGATACTTAAGTTTAATAGTGAGACAATTGCAAAACCGAACAATTTAGGAACGGAGATCATAGATGGAATTTCAATTTCAACATTACTGCCTTTTATAGATTGGACCCCCTTCTTTCAAACTTGGGAGCTTTATGGTCGCTATCCAAATATTCTTGACGATAGCATTGTAGGTACGGAAGCTCAGAAGCTATTCATAGATGCAAAACAAATGCTTCAAAAAATTGAAAAAGAAAATTGGATTAGTGCTAAAGGGGTCGTTGGTATCTTCGCAGCCAATTCAGTGGGAGATGATATTGAAATCTATTCAGATGTAGATAGGACAAAAACGTTATACACCCAAAGAACACTTCGGCAGCAGACCAAAAAAGCGCAATCCCAAGCTAACTTTGCGCTTGCAGACTTTATTGCACCTAAAGAATCAGGGACCATCGACTACATTGGCGCTTTTGCAGTTACAAGTGGCATCGGAATTAACCCTCACATTGAGAAATTTGAGACGGATCATGATGACTATAATGCTATTCTCCTAAAAGCACTTGCCGATAGGTTGGCTGAAGCTTTTGCAGAGTATCTTCACTTTGAGGTTCGTTCAAGAATTTGGGGCTATGCAGCATCTGAAAAACTTTCGAACGAGGATTTAATAAAAGAAAAATATAGAGGAATTCGACCCGCACCAGGTTATCCAGCTTGTCCAGATCATACAGAAAAGATTGGTTTATTTGAATTACTTGATGTTACGAAAAATACTGAAATATCCTTAACTGAGAGTCTTGCTATGACACCAACAGCCTCTGTTAGTGGCTGGTATTTTGCACATCCAAACGCAAAATACTTCGGGCTTGGCAAGGTAAATGAAGGACAAATTAGAGATGTTGCAGCACGCAAAAATGAAGATTACGAAAGTATTAAACGATGGTATTCCTCTATTTTAGTTTAAAGCTAATGCGTCTTATTTGGCAATAAATACGTCAAATTCATATCTTTAGATCACTAAACGTGTTATGTTTTTAAAAAGAGCTCTCCTTTTTTTGGGTTTATTTATATGCTTTATAAGTAAATCACAGGCGCCTATTGCTGACTTTTCGGCGAGCCCTCTTGTGGCATGTGTTGGAGAAAATATATTATTTACGAATAGTTCTCAAACCAATGGAGGGAGTCCTATACAAGGTTTTGTCTGGGATTTTGGAGATGGAAATTCATCGACAGATGAATCTGTTTCTCATTCTTATGCCTTACCTGGAACGTATACAGTGATTTTAGTAGCAACAAATGCCAGCGGTGCGGCAGATCCTGAAATTAAGGATAGCTACATTACAATATTACCAACTCCTAGCGCTGAATTTGACCCAATTGGATTAGGTTGTACAATCCCTTTAACGTTATCTTTTCAATTCAATGGAAACGAGCAATCAAACTATTCATACAATTGGGACTTTGGAAACGGTAATACGCAGAATATCGCGAACCCAGATGATCAAACTTATGCTAGCGTTGGTGAATATGATATCTCTTTAATTGTCTCTAATAATGACAATGGCTGTGCTGATACTGTTATTGAAAATATAAGTATCTCAAATTATCAGGCAGATTTCATTTTCCCTCAAACTGTTTGTGTTGGTCAAAGCGTTGACTTTCAGGATAATTCGACTGCCGGTGTCAACCAATGGGAATGGAACTTTGGTGGACTTGGAAGTAGCAATGAAGAAAACCCCAATTTTACATTTGCGGGTGCGGGAACTTATAACATTCAACTGATAACAAACAATACTTCTTCAGGCTGTTCTGGAAGTATAAGTAGTGATATTATTGTTGAAGCAACGCCCATTCCTTCATTTATTGCAGACATTACATCCGACTGTGCACCGGCAACCATAAACTTTATTAATACCTCACCCCCAGGGGAGACCTTTAATTGGGTTTTTGGAAATGGTGAAACTTATAGCGGACAAAATCCTCCTCCACAATTATATGGTGCAGTAGGATCCTACAATGTTAGCTTAAGCATGACAACCGAAAATGGCTGTACAGGTTCATTTACTGATTTAGGTTACATTAATGTAGAAGATTTATCGGTGGGATTTGAAAGCGATCTCACTGGCGGTTGTGATCCTCTTACCGTTATTTTTACAGACTCATCTTCATTTCCTAATCCAGGAAATCCGATTAACAGTTGGGAGTGGGATTTTGGAAATGGCAATACCTTTTCAGGTCAAAACCCACCTGAACAATTATATAATATTGGACTTTACGATGTCTCACTGACCGCGAGCACGGCATCTGGTTGTATAGGAACAGTTGACCTATCTGAATATATATCCGTTGGAGAGCTTTTGTCGATTGACCTGAGTGTTGACACCACTGAAAATTGTGTTAAACAAGACTTTCAATTTTCATCCTTTATCGAAACAAATCCGAGCAATCCTGATTCATCTGAAATTAGCTATTTCTGGGACTTCACCGATGGTAGTGCCACAGAAGCCAACCCAACGCATCAATTCACGAGTGATACAGGTTTTTTTGATGTTATGTTGGTGGTCAATTATCGAGGCTGTTTGGATTCCATTCAAATCGATTCATTGGTATACATAAATGCTCCTATTTCTAAATTTGAACCAGATAACGATTTGTTTTGTAATCCAAACGCGCTTCCTGTCACCGTTGATGTTATGGATAATTCCACGCATGGTCTCAACTCTGATGACATCTTAATGGTTTGGAAATGGGGTGACGGTTCCCCTAACACTGTAATGGATGATCCTGAACTTGACGATTTAAATGATGGTAACAATTCTCATGATTTTAATGCTTATGGTACTTTTACAATAGAACAGGTTATTTATAATTACACTACGGGGTGTAGTGACAGTACGACTCAAGACATAAATATTTCGAGCCTTGAACCTAACTTTAGTTTGTCTAATGATTCAATTTGTGTGGGAGACTCACTGCAGTTAACAGATTCTAGTATTACTTGGGATGCCCCCCCTACTCCACACCCATTAGTTTCATGGTCTTTTGATATGGATAATGGCGATATCGTGACTGATGGTCCTATTGTAAATTACGCTTATAACACTCCAGGAAACTATGACATAACCCTAACCGCAACAAACAGCGTAGAATGCGCAGCTTCTACATCCCTAACGATTGAAGTTCTGGCAAACCCTTTTGCTGTAATCGCTCCTGATAATACAGTTGGCTGTTCACCTTTTATTGTGAACTTTGATAACAATTCAATATCCTTAAATGGGTTACCATTGAGCTCCTTTGATTTCAGCTTCACGGATGATTCAAGCGCCACAACGGTGTTCAATACGGATCCTGTCACACATACATTTAATGGTGTAGGAACATATTACGGAACACTTGTTGCCACTGATGAATTTGGTTGTCAATCCTCACCTGCACAGGTTCCAATAACCATTACACAACCAAATGCCTTTTTTTCAGTGGACAATGTCATTTGTAATCAAGACAATATTATTGCAAATAACGCCTCAAATGGACTAATTCCTATCTCTTATGAATGGTTAATTGATGGTGATCTTTTTTCTACTGACATCAATTTAAATACGGTATTTGACGAAGAAAATATTCCAGAGAATACCTCAAGTATCCTGCATGATCTTAGCCTTGTGGCAACTGATGGTAATGGATGTACAGATACAATGAGTAATCTTATCACGGTTTCCATTCCAACCGCAATACCCAGTTTTACATTTACTGGTGCTGCAGTAAATGCTGATGGTGCTTATGTTTGTCCTCCTATATTTGGAGATTTTATGGACTCCTCAATATCATATGGTCCGATTCAGTCTTGGGCTTGGAGTTTTGGGAATGGCAATCAATCCGTGTTAGAAGACCCAAGTAATACCTATGCTTTACCTGGAGTTTATTCTTTAGGCCTTGTTATTACAGATGACTATGGTTGCTCAGATGATACCGTGTTAACAGATTATCTTACTATTGGCGGCCCTAGTGCCACCGCAAATTGGTTCCAAATAGATGGAGAGTGTGCTCAAGGTGCAAATTTCGAGCTTAACAATACTGAGAACGTAACCAATATTACATGGAATTTAGGGGATGGGAACTCATTGGAAGATACGCTTAGTTTTTTCTACTATTACCCGGAAAGCGACACTTATAACCCTAGTGTTGTTATCTCAGATGACCTCGGTTGTGATGTAATTATACCTTTAGATGAAATTAATGTTGGCGACGATGGCTTAAATGCTTTTTTCTCAGCCAGTCCGAACCCTGCGGATCAAAACGATGTTATATTTTTAGATGAGGCTTCCACAGCAGAATCAACAACTATCGTAAGCTGGGAGTGGGATTTTGGCAATGGTACTAATGCCTTTAGCGGAGTAAGTTCTGATCAAAATACGAGCTATTCAGTAGCTGGTCAATACGCTATAGTTCTAACAATTACAGATGATATTGGATGTATAGATAGTTATGAGGTGCTTCTAAATATTAGTGATCCGGTCATATGGATCCCTAATGTGTTCACTCCTAATGGAGATGGCGTAAATGATGTACTTAATCTTCCCTATGAAGGTTTTCAAAAATTCAATATTCTCATTCTAAACCGTTGGGGTAATGTTATGTGGAATCGAACAGATCAAAACGGTGTGTTTCTTTGGGACGGCACAGATAATGGTCAAGAAAAATGTACAGACGGTGTCTATTTCTATAAACTTTCGGGAACAATGTTCGGAGGGACTCAGCAGGAATTACATGGATTTGTTACGGTCATTGATTCAGAATAAATTAGTTCCTTCCTCATTAGCTTCGTATACTTTATCGATTTCTAATTCATTTCTTTTTGAAGCCTCTACTGCCAAAACATCGCAGCGCTCATTCTTGGGATTTCCCGCATGACCTTTCACCCACTCATAAGTAATGTTAAATGATTTAGCCGACTCGTGATAACGCATCCATAAATCTTGATTTTTCTTTCCCTTAAATCGTTTTATAATCCATGAATCTAACCACCCTTTGGTGATTGAATCAATGACATATTTTGAGTCTGAATATACTTTTACAGGTATTTTAGGCGTTTTTAAACTTTCAATGGCAACGATTACTGCAAGAAGTTCCATTCTATTGTTCGTTGTTTTTCGAAATCCCTGAGAAATTTCTTTTTCATTCCCCTTGTAAGACATAACTACTCCATAGCCACCTGGACCAGGATTACCTCTAGAGCTTCCGTCAGTATATATTTCTATAAGGCTCATTTCTTTAATCTTTTTGGATTTGTTTGAAGGAATCCAGCCCAGCTACTGGACTTATTTTTGTTGTTTTCACCCTTCCCCTTAGAGTAATGATGACAAAGTGCAACTGCAAGACCATCTGTAGCATCTAAATATTTCGGCATTTCTTCAAACTTAAGGATACTTTGTAGCATAGCGGCCACTTGTTCTTTCGAAGCACCACCTTTACCTGTAATTGCCTGTTTAATCCGCCTAGGTGAATATTCCTCATAAGGAACATTGTGATTTAAACTCGCCGCAATGGCGACACCCTGAGCGCGTCCAAGCTTAAGCATTGACTGTACATTTTTCCCAAAGAAAGGCGCTTCAATTGCCATTTCGTCTGGCTTGAATTCTAGGATTAACCCATTCAATCGATCTAGAATTCGTTTGAGCTTATCTGCATGATTATCAATCTTTTTCAGCTGAATAATACCAAAATTAATCATCGTGACTTCTTTCTTTTTGACATGAATCAGTCCATAACCCATCACTGTTGTTCCGGGGTCAATTCCTAGAATTATCTTATCTTCAGACACTAAATTGAAATTTGTGATTAAAGCTAAACAATTTCGCTCGATTTTGTTCCTGATGTTAAAATTAGGTGTATTTGCAGTTCTTTCTTTTATACTATTTGAGAAAATAAATGGATTCCCGAATGGATTTCAACCACCATCCAATATTAACATTGGTCTTGTGATTCTTTTTTTGAGCTTAATGCCTTTAAATTGGTTTATCGAATGGTTAAAATGGAAGACCATTGTGGCGTCAAAAAATATTTCATTAAGAGTCCGATGGCACTCCTTTTTATCAGGAATGGTATCAGGTGTCATTACGCCTGCTTATGCAGGTAATTTTATAGGTCGAATGTTTTATTTTGATAAAAAAGACCGAAAAGAAGTAATATTAAATACTCTCGTTAGCAATGGGGCTCAATTCATTATTAGTATTGTTATGGGGCTCATTGCATTTACAATTTTATACAGCAACACGGGCTCTTCAATTGAAATCTTAGTCGGAGTCTTCATTCTAACAAGTAGTTTTGGATTGTACTTTTTTGGAGACAAACTTTTATCTAAAATTCCTTTTAAAATTTTCAAAGAGCTAGACTTAGTTTTAGTCTCAAAGACCTTTAGAGCAAAATTATTAGGCCTTTCTCTTCTAAGATATCTAACATTTATTGTTCAGTTCTTCATTGCATTAATAGCATTTGAAGCACTATTTGATTTGACGTATTTTTTATGGATTGCACTTATGTTTGGGGCTGTAACAGCGGCGCCATCACTGTTGCTTGGAAAAATTATCGTTCGGGAAACCATTGCCTTGTCGGTTCTTTCAATGGGTGGAATAGCAGGGTCTGTTATTTTACTAGCAGCATTTTCTACTTGGATGATCAATCAAATATTACCAGTAATTATAGCCACCTTATTACTTAAAAAAGAACGTATCCATGCTTTGGTTTAGTTACTTGCTTGTTGCTTACCTCTTCTTTCTTTTGTTTTTACTTATCGGTTACCGATATGGCGTTGCTAAACGAAAAAAAGACAGAAAAAAAGACATCTCAATTGAACTGAATGATATAACCGTAGTGATTCCTTTCAGAAATGAAAAAGAAAATCTTAATGTTTTAATAAATCAAATCAAAAGATTAAAAATTAGACCGCTTCAATTTTTATTTGTCGATGATCATTCAACAGACGGTGGTGCTGCACTCATCGAAGCTAATAGGGATAATGCTGTGGCACTATTATCAATGAAGGAGAAAACTGGTAAAAAAGAAGCTGTCTATAAAGGTGTAATTAAAGCAAAAACATCTTACATTCTTTGCTGGGACGCAGATATTTCTTTTTCAATAGACTACTTCAAAGAACTAAGCACAAAACCTAAAAAAGATCTTGTCATTTTACCTGTACATCATATGTCCTTAGGTATTTACGATTGGTTTTTTGAGGTTGATGTGATACTTGCCAATTATATTAATCATTCTAGTTATGGAGTAAACAGACCGGTAATTTGCAGTGGTGCAAACCTTCTCTTCAAAAAGACAAGCTATCTAGAGGTTATAGCCTTGGAATCCCACAAACATATTTCAAGTGGTGATGATGCTTTTCTTTTGAGAAATATGCAGCAAGCCAATAAATCGATTGAATTAGGAGCGTTGAATCATTGTCAGGTTACTACTCCAAATCCAAACTCTATTCGCGCATTTATTCAACAGCGTTCAAGGTGGTTCGGTAAAACCTTTATGCTAAAGGATAAACTCCTGAACGTATACGGATTGATTCAATTACTCTTTGCCCTAAGCTTTTTCATATTACTGCTGATGTTGTTTGTTATTGACCCCATACTTTTTCTGAAATTTTGGTCTCTAAAATCTCTTGTAGAAATAGTTTTGTTGCTTCCGTTTTTCTATGCCCTCAACAAAACAAAGCTTCTCACGATACTTCCGGTTTACGGACTTATCTTTCCGATTTATAATATCGTTCTTCTCGCCTCTCTATTTCGCAAAAAAGAGTGGAAAGGTAGACCTATTTAAAAAATTACACCCCCATTTTACGTAACTTCGTAGCATGAAAATTCTGATGGTATGCTTGGGTAATATTTGTCGTTCACCTATGGCGGATGGTTTGATGCGTAAGAAAGTTCAGGAGCATAAGCTTGATGTTTATGTGGATTCTGCAGGAACCGCAAATTACCACGTGGGCGGAGCTCCTGATACAAGAATGACCCAAACAGCAAAAAGAAAAGGTGTTGATATCTCGGGATTACAGGCAAGACAATTTGTGGTTTCAGACTTTGATAATTTTGATTTGATTTATGTAATGGACCATTCAAATTATGATAATGTCGTTCGTCTTGCACGTAGTGAATCAGACCGTAATAAAGTACAGCTCATCCTTGAGTTATTACCTAATCAGATTGAAATTGAAGTCCCAGATCCTTATTATGGTGGACAAGAGGGATTTGAGCATGTATTTGATTTATTAGATCAAAGCACAGAAATTATTTTAAATAATCTACGCCATGAG
>Ga0206130_10001810_pt1 | contig 30726 bp, 38 predicted proteins | sample Helgoland_Spring_9_FD_148637 | JGI IMG/M metagenome (GOLD analysis project Ga0206130, IMG submission 148637) | Pelagic subsurface seawater microbial communities from Kabeltonne, Helgoland, North Sea - Helgoland_Spring_Bloom_20160512_1 | ecosystem: Environmental > Aquatic > Marine > Epipelagic ...
GAGGTGTGGTTTTTATATGGTGTGTCGGTACTTTGTCTTTTTATGTTGGCGTTGCTTATGCATACGCTTGCGGGTGACTACGAATGAGCCGCGAACTAGCCAACAAAATATTAGACAGGATTCGAGATGGTGCAATCTACCCTCCTCACGTCGTTAACCAAGCCCTCGAAGCAACGGGCGACTTGGAAATCCCCATTTACTGATGAGCAACGTGCCCACTTTGAAAAGATTGCCGCCCAGCAAAAGCGAATTGACGATATGGCAACGGCGAGGGAGTTGGTGCAGATGTTCTATGCCAGAGACAAAGACGGGCGCAACGCTTGGCTACGTGAGGCGCTTAACCGTATCGCCAGTAAGCGGGGGGCTGGGCACACCAACAATATACGCACTTGCATGACCGAAATAAGGATAAACGAGTATCAAAATGATATTCTGTAATTTAAAGGAGAAAACAAATGATTGAAAACAAAATTGATTTAAAACTTGTTGTTGCTTTGAAAATGGCTAGAAACGCTATTAGCCTTTCCCAACAAGAAGTTGCCAACCTTACAAATATTTCAAAAACAACAATTGCAAGATTTGAAACGCTTGATGGGAATATTGACTCCGCTCAGTTAATTAAATTATTGAAGTTGTATGTTAGTTGGGGCGTAAATATAGATGTCTTATCTGCGAATGGAATAACTGTTACTGTATCTTCTGACGGATTAAAGAGGATTCACGAGTGGATGCAAACAGATTGTCTACGCAGAAAAGATCGTGGTGTAAAAAAGAAAAAGTTGAAAGTAAGCGTAGATTGAGGTGAGAACTAGCGAACATGAAAATATTAATCAAGGACAGCGCAACTGGTCTGATTCAAATCAGAGAGGTCTGGCAGCGAATGAAGCAGGCGCTGGATAGCGGTGTGCCATTGGTAATGGAAATAACGCGAGAAAACAGGTCGCTACCTCAAAATGCTCTGATACACTCAATCATCAGCCAAATAAGCGCGCAAACCCAGCATCTTGGTTCTACTTGGGATGCTGAATCTTGGAAGCGGCTTCTGGTTGATGCATACACCAGAGAGATTGGGCAAAATTCGGGGCAAGTCATTCCCAATTTGACAGGGGATGGTATTGTCCAGTTGGGGCTTCAAACACGAAAATTTACAAAAGCACAAGCATCAGAGTTTTCAGAATGGTTGATGGCTTGGGCGGCTCAGAACGGAGTAACCATCAATGAAGGGTAAAACCCGCACTACGTCAGAAAAGTCGCTACAAGACCGTATCGCCCAATTGGGTTGTATCGCTTGCCTAAAGGACGGCGTATTTAACGATCAAGTGTCAATCCACCACATTGATGGCCGAACCAAGCCAGAGGCGCACACAAAGGTCTTGCCGCTGTGCGCTGGCCACCACCAAGACGGCACGGGGTACGCGGGGCTAATAGCAGTCCACCCTTGGAAAAAACGCTTTGAGCAACGATACGGCGGTCAGTACGCTTTACTGGATGAAGTTATGCGGATGATTAACGACCAATGAAGATCTTAGGCATAGACCCCGGCTTTAGTGGGGCATGGGGCATGATTGACTGGCACGGCGACTTTGTGGCTTGTGGCGATATGCTCAACGATAGTAAGCAGTTACTAACCAACGACATACACAGAGAGATCAGCCAAGCAAGGGATGGCTGTGATCTGGAAATGTGCGTGGAGGCTGTACACGCTATGCCGGCACAGGGTGTTGCATCAACGTTTAAGTTTGGCTTGGCGTTTGGTATGGCCTTGGCAATGACACAGCGAATTAACGCGCCCACCCACCTAGTGACGCCTCGCAAATGGAAAAAGGACTTGGGGCTGTCTAGCGACAAAAACGATTCTTTGGCGATGGCAAGGGAACTTTGGCCTAACGCCCCACTCGAACGAAAAAAAGATAATGGACGGGCTGAAGCATTATTGCTTGCACATTGGCTACGACTTGAGTTAAACTGAATTTCTCCTTTCGGTGTTTAACGACTCCGTTTGCCTGCCCTTGCGGTGGGCATTTTTTTTGGTTAAAATGGTAAAAACTATTGGGGCTTGCATGGGCTTACTATCAATCGAGATCACTTCTGAGGAAGATGACGCGCCGTTAATTACAAAAGAGCAGAACGCTGAAACGCGCACTTTTGTGATGGAAAAATGGATGTTTGGCCCTGAAAAGACCAAGGCTAACAACTCCGAGTATTGGCGCGATATATCTGTCTACTGGCGTACTAGCCCAGATCAAGCCAAGCGCAACCTGTGCGCTAATTGCGAATACTTTAACGACAGCCCGGATATGCTTGCCAAGATGGAGGTTGTCCCTGAAGACAAGTATGACCGTGATGGCGGTGGCCGTGGCTGGTGTTCTAAGTGGGACTTCATTTGCCACAACTTACGCACCTGCAAGGCATGGGAAGAAGCCGAGCAGGAAATGGAAGAAGGCTCAGATTACTCTAACGGAGAAGATGATGGGAACTACGAATCAGAAGATGCCTAAGCAAGGCAAGCCAGCAAAGTCATTGCGTGAGTACGGCGAGGCTATGATGAAGGTCAAGCCCCGTGAGATGCCAAAGCGTAATATGCGTGCAAAGAAAAACAAGGGATAAATATGCCCTCCTTGCTTGATGACCCAGAAGCCTACGCATTTGCCGCACAGATAGCGGAAGACCGTAGGCGCAAGCTAACCAACCAACAGGCGCTAAACGCCATCTTGCAAGGCGTTGGCGATTTGCCATACACTTTACTTGGCGCACCTGTTGAAATTAGCACTGGGTTGTTAAGGGCAGGCGGAATGGCTCAAGGCGAGCAAGCAGGCGGCATTGATTACTTCAAGAGAAAAGCTACCGAGTTAGGCATTCGACCACCAGACTCTGATAACCCAACGATGCGCGATATGCGTATGGGTGCTGAGATTGCTATGGGCGGTGTTGACCCCACAAGAGTCGCAAGGGCTGGCGGCGCTGTCGCTGGTGCTGTGGCGAGAGAGGCAAAACCCATTATTGGTGACGCCTTAGAAAATTACATGGCGAAGTCTGGCTTGGCTCCAAGAGTTGCGCCAGAGGGTGGGTTGCTTGGCGGTAAGGCGTTTGATGTGTCAAAAACAGACGCATCTGATATTTTTGGCGCTGGTGCTGAAAAGGTTATCTACAAAGACCCCAACAGCGGTGGATACATCCAAGTCCTGACCCGACCAAATCAGCCAGCATCTGTAACTGCTTTGGAAGTTCCAGAGGCTTTCCGTAAACAAGGTATCGGTGGCAGTCTCCAAGAGCAAGCATTAAAAGACTTCCCGAATATGCAGGGTCAAGTATCATCCAAGTCGGCGGCAAGAAGTGCCTACAAACAAGGACGTAGACCTGTGGGTCAGCCAGACGCAACGTTAGATGACGTTCTAAAGATGATTGATGACGATTCCTCTGTGAACCTTGTTTCTCCGACTAGACAACAAGAGATGAGTGGCGCACAAGGTGGGTTGTTAAGTGCAACACCTGTAAACGATGTGGCAGACACATTGATTTATCACGGAACATCACCAAGCGCCGCAAAGTCAATTGAGAAAGCTGGCTTTGATGTAGCACAAGCGGCAGACGGGACGATATGGTTTACGACTAACCCTGCCATTGGTGAAGTCGCGGCAACGGCTAAAGGCGCTGTTGTAAGTAGAAGTTTAAATGAATCGAATCTAAAACTAGCCACTTGGGATGATATAGACAAATATTCTGTGGATGAATTGATTAACATGGGTTATGACGGGGTTAAGATGCCGTCTGGAAACGAGACAACGTATCAGATTTTTAACCCTGAAAAGTTGACAAAATTAAGCAACAAGCCAGCCGCGCCGCAAGCAGAGGCATTAAAGACTGCTCAAAAAAATGCCGCTTTGCCTGTTGAGAAAGGCGGTCTTGGTCTACCAAAAGACAATACGCCAATGGACAGAGCTAAGGCGATGGGCGGTAAAGACATGGTTCATTTTTCTAGGTCTGGCGGTGATTACACAGAGCTTGATTCTGGCAAGTTTGCTGTTGCACCTTTTGATGCTGTTGGGACTCATGTTGGTAGCCCACAAGCGGCAATGGATAGATTTAGGAACACAACCGCGACAACAGACCAAATTAAAGGTACTACATACCCAGTCACTATTTTGGGCGACAGACCCTTGATGAACCAAAACGGTATGCCTTGGGGAGAAGACGACTTAAATGCTTTTTTACGCAAAGAGGGTGGGCATACGTTGTCAGATGTTAATGGCGCAAAAATGACTTATCAAGATATGAATACGGAGTTGCGAAAAAAATTGTTTGAAGAACAGGGTTATTCATACATTCCATATTTTAATGAAGTAGAGGGTAAAGGTAGTATTAGCTACATTGTCCCACCAAAAAACATTCGTTCACAGTTTGCCGCATTTGACCCAATGCGTAAAAATGAATCAAATATCTTGGCTGGCGCTTTGCCGTTTGGCATACTAGGTGCAGACGAAGAAACAAAGAAAGATATGCAAAGTCTGTTAGGATATTAACAAAACCTATCAACATCACCAACCCAATAGGGAGTGAAACAATGAATAAACAAACCGAAAATAATCGCGGCAGACCTAAAGGGTCACCAAACAAGTCCACAGCGGCTGTTAGGGACGCGATGGCTCTCTTTGCAGAGGGTAACGTACATAAGCTAGAGGAATGGATTGCGGACGTTGCAGAGGGCGCTGATGGCAGGCAAGCCGATCCAGCAAAGGCGGCTGACTTATTCCTAAAGGCCATCGAGTACCACATTCCCAAGTTAGCCCGCACCGAGGTTACTGGCGAGAACAACGGCCCAGTGGAGATGAAGATTACATGGATGAAGTAATCGAAATCCAGTACGCTCCAAGGGAGCAACAGCAGCAGATTCACGACCTAATGGACAGCAAGCGTTTTGCTGTGGTGGTCGCTCACCGCAGGATGGGCAAGACTGTCTCAGCAATCAACCACCTTATTAGGGACGCTGTACTGAACCACAATGAAGCACCCCGGTACGCCTACATTGCTCCAACGTACAGCCAAGCCAAGCGGATTGCTTGGGACTATCTGGTCAAGTATGTAGAACCACTGGGGGCGGTTGCCAACATTGCTGAATTGCGGGTTGACTTCTGGGGTAGGCGCATCCAGCTATACGGCTCAGACAACCCTGAAAGTCTGCGGGGCCAGTATTTTGATGGCGTCATCTTGGACGAGATTGGCGACCAGAACCCAAAGATATGGACAGACATCATTAGGCCAGCACTAGCCGACCGTAAGGGCTGGTGTTTGTTTATTGGTACGCCCAAGGGTCACAACCACTTCAAGGAACTGCGGGAGAGGGCTACCAAGGACGAGGGTTGGGGCTTGCTGGAGTTCAAAGCCTCTGAGACCAACGTGGTGGACGCCCAAGAGTTGCAGGCGGCTAGGGTTGAGATGGGCGAGGACAAGTACCGCCAAGAGTTTGAGTGTTCCTTTGATGCCGCCGTGGAGGGTAGCTACTATGGCCAGATCATTAATAAGCTGGAAGACGACAATCATATTCAGTCAATCCCGAGAGACGATATATGTCGGACTGTTACGGCTTGGGACTTGGGTATGGGTGATTCGACTTCCATATGGGTGGCTCAAATCGCTGGCTCGGAGATTCGCCTCATTGATTACTACGAAAACCACGGTGTAGGCTTGGACAACTACGTCAAGTGGCTACGAGACAACGATCACCACAAGGCAGAGCATATCTTGCCTCACGACGTACAGGTTCGGGAACTAGGGACAGGCAAAAGCCGTTTGGAGGTACTTCAGGATGCAGGACTTGAGATTAGGGTTGCACCGCGTATGTCAGTCGATGACGGAATCCAAGCCGTGCGCCGATTGCTCCCAAGGTGCTGGTTCAATGTGCCACAGGTGCAAATCGGACTCAATTGCCTACGCAACTACCGTAGGGCATACGACGAAAAGCGTAAGATTTTCTTTGAGCGCCCACTACATGACTGGTCAAGCCACGGCTCTGATGCCTTTCGGTATCTCGCTATTGGCCTAGACGAAACAGCGTCAACGTGGGGTGAATCTATTAACAAACCAGCAAGGTGGGTCGTTTAATGTACTTAATGCCGCAAGGAAATACCGAGGCCAGACTAAGAGAATGTGAGCGACGTTTACACGCTTTGGAAAATATGTTAAATAGCTTACAATTGGACAACAAGCCAAAGCGGGGCAGACCGCCAAAGGAACAAGATGGACACGAATCTACTAAAGGCGATTCTCGAATCTGAGATTGATGACGCCATTGGTTTTTTAGAAACCGAAACAGTAGCTGACCGCAAATACGCACTTCAGTCATACCTGCGCCAGCCTTATGGCAACGAGGTGGACGGCAAATCAGCAATCGTTACAGGCGAGGTGGCAGAGGCTATTGACGGCGCATTGCCTGCGTTGGTGCGTATCTTTACAGCATCTGATGAGGTGGCTCAGTTTGACCCCGTATCTCCCGGCGACGAAGCTGGAGCCAAGCAAGCCACAGACTATTGCAATCACATTCTCCTAAAGGACAACGACGGCGTTATCCTGTTCCACGATTGGTTTAAGGACGCGCTGTTAGAAAAGAACGGCATTGTCAAGGCTTACTGGGAAGACAAGGAAGACGTTACTAAGGAGACCTATGAGGCTCTAAGCGACGATGAGTTGGCCATGCTGTTGTCCGACAAGGACATTGAGGTTGTCGAGCAAGATAGCCAAGAGTTCCCTGTCCTAGACCAAATGGGTATGCCAGCAATTGGCCCAGACGGTATGCCTGCTGTGTACGGCATCCACAACATGACAGTCAAGAAGAAGTCTACTTCTGGTCGAGTCAAGATTGAGAACGTCCCGCCAGAAGAATTCATTATCAGCAAGAAAGCCCGCAAGATGGCTGACGCGCCATTTGTGGCTCACCGTCGGATTATCACTCGCGGCGACTTGATTGCTATGGGCTTTGATAAGGACGTAGTTGAGGGCTTGCCTTTAGGTGAGACGCTCAGTTATAACCCAGAGCGAGTTATCCGCTACGAGCAGGGTGAGCAGCCTGAAGACAATCAAAGCCTTGACCCTGCAATGCAAGACATTGAGGTGTTTGAGTGCTACATCCGCGCTGACATGGATGACGATGGCATTGCTGAGTTGCGCCAAGTCTTTTACGCTGGTAACGAGATTCTGAGCGAGGAAGAAACGGACTATGTGCCGTTCTACTCCATTTGCCCAATACCAATTCCGCACAAGTTCTTTGGTCAATCATTCGCAGACCGTACAACGGACATCCAGCTAATCAAGACGACTATCCTGCGTCAGATGCTGGACAACCTGTATCTGACCAACAACGCCCGTGTGGTGGCTGTTGAGGGGCAGGTTAACCTTGATGACCTGCTGACATCTACGGCTGGTGGAGTTATTCGTGCGAAGTCACAGGGTGCTGTTACGCAGTTAAACGTGCAGTCTATTGCGGCTCAGTCATTCCCAATGCTGGAATACCTAGACCAGACCGCAAGCAAGCGCACAGGCGTTTCTGATGCTTCTCAGGGTCTTGACCCATCTATCCTGCAAAACGTTACGGCAGCAGCAGTTGCGTCAATGCAGCAGGCTGGGGCTGGCAAGATCGAGATGGTCGCTCGGATATTTGCTGAGACAGGCGTAAAAGACCTGTTTAGGGGCATTATGCACTTGGTCACCAAGTACCAGAACAAAGAGCGCATTATCCGATTGCGTGGCGATTACATTGCTGTTGATCCACGTTCTTGGGCGTCTGAGTATGACATCTCTGTTAACGTAGGCTTAGGCGCTGGAAACCGCCAAGAGCAGATGGCCATGCTTGGCTTGATTGTCCAGAAGCAGGAGCAGTTGCTTGGTGCTTACGGCTTGGGCAACCCATACGTCAGCCCAGCCCAGTACCGCAATACACTGGGTCGCATGGTCGAGGCGGCAGGCTTCAAGGACTCCGCTGAGTTCTACAAGGCCATTCCTCCAGAGTTGGATCAGCAGTTGCAGAACCCACCTCCACAGCAACAGCAGGTTGACCCGATGGCTCAAGCGGCTATGGCTAAGATGCAGGCTGACATTCAGGCATCACAGGCCAAGGCACAGGCAGACCTGCAAACCCAGCAGGCCAAAGCACAGGCTGACATCCAACTAGCCCGTGAGAAAGCTGCGGCTGACTTGCAACTACAGCGTGAGAAGTTTGCCGCTCAGATGGAGTTTGACCGCCAGAAGATGGTGGCTGAGTTGCAGATGAAGCAACAGGAGTTTGAGGTTGAGGCTCAGATCAAGGCTTCCAAAGTCGCGGCTGGGATTACATCTAACGTAGAGATACCGGGATAAAACATGGCAACAGCACCTACATTTACGCCAGCAGAAGTTGCAATGGGACAAGAGTTCTTTGCAAGCAACCCAACAGCAAACCAGATTTATGGTCGAGCAAGTGAAATTGGCTTTTCACCAGAACAAGTTGCTGGGTTGTATCAGCAATCAATGGGTGGCGACTTTACCGGTCTTTTGGGTGGTGTAACTGATTACTTGGGTGGCACTGGTCAAACCCTTGGTGGCGGGTACACAAGTGGTCTGTATGCGCCAGAGTTGACGCAATTTACGCCAACGCAAATTAGAGACGCGGCTCAAAGCAGGACACCAGAAGGCGGGGATGTGCGTCAGACATTGCTTGATTACGGCACAGGGGCTGGTTATAACTTTGACCAAATGGATCAGATGCTAGGACTTGCTCCCGGTTCTACGGCGGCTTATAGCGGTAGCCAGTCGGTAGCACCAGTAGCACCAGTAGGCGTTGACAGCATTGTCAATCAAATTGCAGGCACTTCAGCAGCCCCAGCAACTATCAATGCGCCTCAAGCAATGGGGACGTACGATACAAGCAACTACTTTGATCGCTACTTCCCTGTCAGCATAACTGGTGGCGGGACTAACCAGACCACTGGATTGAGTAACGTATCTGGTCAGTCAAGCCTTGCCGACATCTTGGCTAATATCCAAGGCCAGTACACACCTCAGCAATTTACACAATCTGGTGGTAGCTATGGGGCTGGTCGATTCTTGCCTGCTGACATGGCTCCCGGAATGGTTAACACCGCTGGCGGCACAGGATTTACTCCTACCGAGGTTTCTAAGGCTACCGAGTACTTTAGTCAGGTTACAGACCCACAGCAGATTTTTGAGCGTGCTGATGAGATCGGCTTATCTGGTACGCAGTTGGCTGATTTGTTCTCCAAGTCTACAGGTGCAAATTACAACGATGTGTTGCAATCAATCAATAACTGGTCTGAGGCTACTGGGAATTCTTTAGATGGCGGATACACGCCGGGGTCATCACCTTGGTTTGAGCCAGCGTCTTTTGAGCAATATAGCCAAAGCCTTATTGATGAATCATTGGATCAAGCTGTTGCAGAAACAATGGGCGTTAGTGGCGGATCATCTGGAGACATTGAAGCTGGCGCTCCTAGTGCATGGTCAGGCATGACAGAACAAGAGCGCGGTGCTTGGGTTCAAGCTAATCCCGGCAAATATGTTGCTGGCAAAATGGCGGCAGTAGCACTATTGCCCGGAGGCCAATTGTTAGCAATGCAACAAGACCCTTACATGGGGATGTCATTGGCTGAGTACGGTGTTGGTAAGGCCGGCAATATTGCGATGGGTGGCTTGTTAGATGAAGGCAAGGGAGCGCCAGTAGTAACGTCTTCTGGAAACACGGTTAGCGCAATGGAAGCTGCCGTGCAAGCAGCATTGGATCCAGATAATGAATATTCTCCATAAATCAGAACGCGCCCAACACCTACTTGAAGACGGGTTTATCACAGAAGTCATTAATGAATTGAAAAATTCAAAGATTAATGACATAATGAACACTAATGAGGGCGATGTAGAGGCAAGAGAACGTGCTTACACCGTCATCAAGACTCTTGACTTGATCTATGGGCATATTGAAAGCCTAGCGGCTGATACCAAGATTAAGGAAAAGAAGTGGAAGATTTTGTAGCATTTGGGCTACAACCGTTAGCAGACGGATTCTGTTGATAACTGGACTGACTTATGGATGACACCAACCCTAGCGGGAGTGAACCATTAAATGTAAATTCTGCGGCATCTGCCTTTCTTGGGCTAATGGGTGACGATAGCGGAGCCGATGAGGGCCAACCTGCTGAAGAACCTGTAGACGAGCAAGACGATGTTGTTGAAGCATCTGACGACGATTCCGAGGTGGAATACACCGAAGACTCTGAGGATGATGTGGAAGAAGCTGTTGATGCTGAGCCTGAGACTAAAAAGTTTAAGGTGAAAGCGGCTGGCGAGGAAATTGAGGTAGAACTTGATGAACTTATTAGCGGCTACCAGCGGAGCAAGGATTACACACAAAAGTCACAAGCACTAGCCGATCAGCGAAAAGAAGTGGAAGCACGACAATCGCAGTTGGCAGATGTGCAAAAAGAGCGTGAGGTTTATGCCCAGCGCCTACAAGCAATTGACCAGTTCCTTGGTCAGCAAATGGGCGCACAGGAAGACCTCGCAACTCTAAAGGAGATTGACCCAATCGGCTATGCCGTGAAGGTTGCCGAGCGTAGTGAACTTGAGAAGCAACGCGCCGTAATTCAATCTGAGCAGCAACGCCTTGCCCAAAAGCAACAAGCGGAGCGCAACGAGCAGTTACAGACGCACTTGCAACGAGAGTCACAATTGATGTCTCAGGCTATCCCAGAGTTGGCTGGAGAAAAGGGAAATAGCGTTAAAAAGGAAATTATGTCCTACGCTAAGTCACTTGGATTCAGCGACCAAGAGTTGGGTGCGATTTATGACCACCGCGCGGTGTTAGCTTTGTACAAGGCGATGAAGTACGAGAATCTTCAGAAGTCTAAGCCTGATGCACTAAAGAAAGTGCAGTCAGCACCTAAGACCATGAAGGCAGGTTCTTCTAACCCTCCTACGAAGTCATCACAAGATAAACAGGTGATGCAGAAGTTGCGTCAAACGGGCAAAGTCCGTGATGCAGCAAATGCTTTTGAACGATTCTTGTAATTAAATTTTTGGAGTATCAAAAATGGCTATCTATCAAACATATACCGCTAAAGGTCAGCGCGAAGACCTGTCAGACATTATTTATAACATCAGCCCCACTGACACGCCTCTTATGTCTTCCATTGGCAAGACTAAGGCTACGGCTGTTTTGCATGAGTGGCAAGTTGACTCATTGGCCGCTGCGTCACTGAGCAATGCCGCTGTTGAAGGTGCAGACGCATCGTCAGCTACTCTGGCTGTTACAACCCGTGCTGGCAACCGTACCCAGATTTTCCAGAAGACAATCCAGATTGCTGGTACTTTGGAAGCTGTGGACAAAGCAGGCCGGAAGTCCGAAAAAGCCTACCAATTGGCCAAAGCCTCATCTGAGGTTAAGCGCGATATGGAATTGACCCTGTTAAGCAACCAAGTTGCATCAAACGGAAATAGCACTACCGCTCGCACGCTAGGTGGTTTGCAGGCATGGCTAAACACCAATGGTGATTTCGGTACTTCTGGCGTGGCTGGTGCTTCTGGTACTACCGCCCGCACAGAAGGCACTGACCGCACCTTTACGGAAGACATCCTAAAGACTGTTGTTAAGGAAGTCTATACCGCCGGTGGCAACCCCAAAGTCTTGATGGTCAACCCTGCACACAAGCAGACCGTCTCAGGCTTTGCCGGTATTGCTGCACAGCGTTACATGGCTCCTAGCAACGAAGCAACGACCATCATTGGCGCGGCTGACGTTTACCTCAGCGATTTTGGCACGATGTCTGTCGTCCCTAACCGCTTTATGAACGCCACCAACGCTTGCGATGAGACGGCTTTTGTTGTTGACCCAGATATGCTGGCAATCGCTTATCTGCGTCCTTTCTCTACGAATGAACTTGCCAAGGCAGGTGATTCTGAGAAGACGCAATTGATCTGCGAAGCAACTTTGGAAGTCAAGAACGAAGCTGCCCACGGCATCATTGCTGACTTGTTATAAGTTGACTAGATAGGAAGAAGCCTCAGATCAAAAGTCTGGGGCTTTTTTCTTTATTGAAAAACGGCTAAAATGTCAATATGGAAAATACTGAATTTCGCAAAACAGTTGGACACGCTGACGGTGATGGTGGTGTTATCTTTGAGACACGCCAAGACGTAAGCGGGATTATTGAGCAGAACCAAAAAGAGTTTAATCTTTACGATGAGCGTGCTAAATGGTCAGGTGAAGTTTATGGCAACAAGGTGGCCTCCATCCCTTTGACTGTTATTGATGACTTGAACAATCAGGGCATCATGCGTGGGTTTCATGTGCTGGACGAAAAGCGTTTCCGTTCATGGCTAAACAACCCTGACAATCGTTTCTTCCGCACTAGACCGGGGAATATATGAGCCTAAGTACCTATGCAGACCTGAAAACATCGGTCGCCAATTATCTTGCTAGGACTGATCTCACAGACCAGATACCTGACTTCATTTCGCTTGCCGAGCGCCGCATCTTGAGAGAGGTGCGTATTCGTCAGATGCTGGTTTCTTTGGACTTAACAGCCACGGCTGGAAGCAACAAGATCGCCCTGCCTGCCAACTTCTTGGAGGCCAGAGACTTGGTAGTAGTTGGCAACCCAACTAAGCCGATGAACTACTTGTCTCCATCGGCACTGTCACGAAACTCGCTAAGTTCCGTGTCTGGGCAACCAGCAAATTACACAATATTGGCGGAGGAGTTTCAGTTAGCCCCGTCTCCAGACTTTGCCTACACCCTAAGTTTGCTGTACTTTGCAAAGCCAACGTCATTATCCGATGACAACCAATCAAACATTTTGTTAGTAAATCTGCCAGATATGTTGCTATATGCGGCATTGCTTGAGGCAGAGCCTTACCTGATGAATGATGCTCGCTTGGCTACATGGGTATCTATGTATGAGCGTGCCTCTGTGTCTGTTGAGAAGTCTAACGAGACTGGTCAATATTCTGGCGTCCCCTTGGCAATCAAGGCAGTTTGAAAGTAAAGCATGGCAACACAGCGCATAAGTTTTAATGAATGGTTGCCAGATCAGCCGGGCTTGGCTGGCTCTCTAACTGAGGCGAAGAACGTCATCTCTCAGGCGGTAGGCTATGGGCCACTGCCACTTCCTACGCCAATTGCTAATGGCGCAGGTGAAACCTTATACACACTGCACCACACAAGAGACTCGACTAACGAGGCCGTGATTGTGGCGGCTGGGTTGCAAAACGTGTACTCCATATCCTCAATTGGGGACTTTACTAATATATCTGGCACAACATACTCAACACCTAACGACAGTCGCATCCGGTTTACGCAGTTTGGCTCCAACACCATTTTTACTAACAACGCTGACAAGCTGCAATACTTCAATGTAAACACATCGACACAGTTTGCGGATGTGGCTTCTGACGCTCCTGTGGCTAAGTACATTACGGTTGTTCGTGACTTTGTGGTTGTTGGCAACACATTAGAGGGTGCAACGAGATACAGCAACCGAGTGCGCTGGTCTGGCATCAACGATGAGACAGAGTGGACATACTCACAAACGACTCAGGCTGACTATCAAGACGTTCCTGACGGCGGCAACGTTGTAGGCATTACTGGTGGCGAATTTGGTCTAATCCTGATGGACAAGGGTATCTCCCGAATGTCCTACGTTGGGACTCCTTTTATATTCCAGTTCGACAACATTAGTCGCGGGATTGGTTGCTTGTCAGAGAACAGCATTGCTCAATATCAGGGTATTACGTTCTTCCTGTCAGACGATGGGTTCTATATGTGCGACGGCCAGTCCGTTAAGGCCATTGGCTCCGAAAAGGTTGACCGTTGGTTCTTTGATAACGTTGACCTGACGGTGCTAAATACAATGTCTGCGGCGCTTGACCCAATCCGCAAGCTGGTGGTGTGGAACTTCTTGTCATCAGGCTCACTCCGTAAGCTGTTAATTTACAACTTCAAGACAGGGCGCTGGACTAATGCTGATGCGGTGACGGACTACATTGCAGACGCCTCCACTGGAACTGTTACGCTTGAGCAACTAGATCAGATTTCTGTATCCATAGATGCCCTAGACCAATCACTAGATTCGCCTGCCTATGTTGGCAACCAGAGTTTCCTTGGCGGGTTAAAGGATGATGACGTGTACGCCTTTACTGGCCTACCCAGAAGCGGCGTTATCATTACTGGGGACGTAGATGTGGGCGCTAACTCGCTCATCACGCTTGCAAGGCCACAGATTGATAACGGCTCGGCTAATGTGGCCGTGGCGTCTCGCTATCGATTGGATGTTGAACCGTCCTATGGCACGCCTGTGGCGGCTAATAACGAGAATAGGGTGTCACTCAGGAACTCTGGTCGCTACCACCGAATAAAGGTTGAGCCGACAGGAGATAGTTGGCAAAATGCTGTGGCAATTGATATTGACATCGTGCCAAGCGGGGGTCGCTGATGTTTCGTACCGTACCAGTATTTGGAGCAGACCAACGTGTAATGTCAGAGGTCGTTCGTGGAATCATGGACGGCAAGACAAACAATACTGGCACAATAACATTTGATACTGGTGGCGCTACAACGACCGTAATCAATGACGCTCGCATTGGTGGCGACTCTAAGATCATACTGATACCTTACAGCCTGTCTGCGGCGGCAAGCAACAACTACCCCTATGGGACATTTGAGGAGAGGGCAGATATTACATTTGCCACAGCCAACACTCCGCAAGTGTTGTCATTAACTAATGCGGATTTCTTGGTTGGCACTTCTTTGGCGGCTAACAAGATAACCGTCGCATACTCTGGCGTTTACGATCTAACCGTTTCGGCGTTGTTTGTGAATCAAAGTGTGCAAATTCATGAATCTTTCTTGTGGATTAGGGTTAACGGCACAGATGTGCCTCATACAGCTACAAAATTTAGCGTTGTTGAGAGCCACGGCGGTATAGATGGCTATATGCCTATTTCAATACACCACCCGATAGAACTTAGTGCAAATGATTATGTTGAAGTTGTTGCGGCGGTAGACAACACAAGCGTTTATCTTGAGGCTTACGCGGCGCAAACTACCCCATTTGTTAGGCCATCCATTCCGTCGTTAATGGCTAATATATCGATGATTGACCCGTCACAGACTGCTGGCACGGCGCATGAGCCTTATATCGTATCCGTTGGCAAAGGAACAGCCACTGTGTCGCATTTTGCTAATTCTGTAATTGGTAAAACTTACGCTTATGTCATTGTGGGATAAGCAAATGATTGATATAATGACTCTAGGACGACCGCCTACGAGTCCATTCTTTGAAAGGAACTGACTATGGCAGTCGAATACCAAACCACCACCACAGAGCCTAGCGCGGTACTAAAGCCGTATCTGCAATATGGCTTGACTGAGGCGCAACGCCTTTACCAAGAGGGTGGAACGCCCACTGTAGGTGCATCGGACATCACCCAGCAGGCAATGCAAGCGGCTCAAAACCGCGCCATGATGGGTTCACCGTTACTTGGCTCTGCACAGGCTCAACAGCAAGGCACGATCCAAGGCGATTACTTGTCTGGCAACCCATTCTTTCAAGGTGCATTCCAGCCAGCGGCACAGCAGGCCACTAGCGCGTTTAATCAGGCTATTGGCAACATTGGCTCACAGGCTTCCCGCGCTGGTCGATACGGCTCTGGTGCTATGCAGAACCTGCAAACACAGGCGGCTGGTCAATTGGCTCAAGGTCTGACAAACACTGCTGGGCAGTTGGCTTACCAAAACTATGCCCAAGAGCGTGCTCGCCAAGAAGCGGCGGCTGGCAATGCACCTATGATGGCGCAGGCTGACTACGGCGACATCCAGCAATTGATGAATGTGGGTCAGTTGGGTGAGCAGTACCAACAGCAGGCATACAACCAACCCCAGCAGAACCTGACAAATTTCCTTGGCAACATCCAAGGCTTGCCGCTTGGTCAGTCAACAAATACCCCCTACTACACAAACCCAACAGCTAACACGCTGGGCACATTGTCAGGCATTGCTGGTATCGGCTCATTAGTTAACCAAGCTACTGGCGGTGGTTTCGGTAACTGGTTGAGCGGAAAGCTGTGGTAAGGAGTTAATATGGCTGGATTATTAGATTTCGGGTCGAACCCATACGCAGGTCTTTTGTCAGAGGAAGACTTAGCAGGCGCACGTCGCCAAGCAACGACTGATGCTTTGTTGAAACTGTCATCGGGATTGTTCCAAGCTGGCGCTCCATCACGCACACCACAGAGTCTTGGCGCGGCATTGGTTGGTGGCTTGCAAGGCGTTGGCGCTGGTTATCAGGGCACACTACAGCAAGCGGCACAGCAGAAGCTGATGCAACAAAAGTTGCAGGCTGACTTGCAGGCCAAGAAGCGTACAGCAGAGGCTCAGAACCTAGTTGGTGGCCTTTATCGCCCCGCACAAGCGGCTACGCAAGGCATTATGGATAGCCCTGACGTTGTTGTGCCTCCAAGACCAGCGACTCCCGGTGGCATTAACCAAGATGTAATGAGCCAGTTGATGGCACTTGGCCCAGAGGGTCAAAAAGCCATTATGGATCGCTTGAAAATGCAGAAGATGATGCAGGGTGAAGCGTTTAATTTAAGCCCCGGTGATGTTAGGGCGCGAACCGACATTTTTGGTAACACAACGCCTGTTGCGTCTGGCGCTCCAAAGGTCGTTGATCCTAAGTTGGCTTCTGATTTTGCGAAAGCTGTTGATTCTCTTGGGTATCAGCGTAAAAATGCAAGCGAATACTCTGAGCAAGAGCGTGCCGCAATTAATAAAAAAATGAATGAATTTGCTCAAGCAAATCGTCAAATCATTATGAATGAAGGCCAAAGAGGTTTTCAAAATACATCTGACTTAAAAAAGCAATTTGCTGGGGAGCCAATTTACAAGGCTTACGAAGACATGAGGATGTCTTACGGTCAAGTTGCATCCGCAATAGATGCTGGCACACCAATCGGAGACGTTGGTGGCGCGACCAAGATCATGAAGCTACTTGACCCCGGCTCAGTGGTAAGAGAGTCTGAGCTTGGCATGGCAATGGCGGCTGGTGGTCGTATGGATCGACTTAAAAATTATTTTAAACAGTCTATAGACGGAACAAAGCTTACAGCAACTCAGCGGAAAGATTTTAAGTCTTTAGCTTCTGAACTTTACAACGTTGCGGCCAATTTGTATAACTCAAAAAGAACCGAATATTCTAATCTGGCAAAGGCTTTTAACCTTAATCCAAATTTAGCCCTTGGAAATTCAGCCAAAATTCAAGGTGAAATTAAGCGAATTGGGTGGGAACAATGACCGACATCAAAATAAAATTTGCAGATGGCGAAGAAATTATTTACGAAAACGCTCCTTCATCTGTAACTGCGGATGAAGTTATAGCAAGAGCGCAAAATGAGTTCCCAAGCAAACAAATTTCCTCTGTTGAAAAACTTAAAACAACAGAGGCTCCTATTGCGCCAGTAGCTGCTAAAGACCCTTTGATGGCAAACGGAAGGGTTCCAACCGTAAATGAAATGATTGCGCCTGAGCTTGATAAACTTAGCGGTGGCGAAGTTGTTGCTGGCGATGACTTTTTAAGGCAACTAGGTTTGTTTGGTCGTTACGCGGCTGGTGCTGCCACGGCTATACCAGAAATGGTTTCAGACCCGTTTTCCAATATCGTAAATGCAATGGCTGGTCGTGAAGTAATGACGCCTATTGCAAAAACAAGACAGCGTGTGTTAGAGGCGATAAACGCTCCTAAGCCACAAACACAACAAGAGCGCGTGATTGGCGACATTACTCAAGCTGGCTTGTCGCTTGCTGCTCCTGCTGGTATTGCTCAAAAAGTTGAGGCGGTTCCACAGGCTTTAAAATCATTGTTGCTTGAGGCTCCTATTGTACAAAGCGCATCAGCCATTGCCGCCCCATCTCTGGCTTCAACAGCTAGAGAGTATGGCGATGTTGGTGAAGCTGGTCAAATCGGTTTAGGGCTGATTGGCTCAATTGGCGCTGGTGGCGTCACTGGTGGCGCTCCAAAGTTGGCTCAATCTGTATCAAACATTGTCAAACCATTTACAGAAGCTGGCAGGGAGGTTGTTGCTGGCAATGTGTTGCGTCAACTTTCACGCGACTCAGAGCAAGCGATTGAGTCTGGTTTAGCGTATAAGCCATCAATACCGGGCTATTCACCAACTACCGCACAAGCAACACGCGATGTTGGTTTGATTGGGGCAGAGACAACCATTCGCGGCCTTGACCAAACAGGCAAGTTCGGGAAGCAAATTAGCGATGCAAACAAGGCTCGCATGGTTATCCTTGACCGCATGGCTAAAGACAAAGATGATTTGGTGTCAGCTATTGCTAAAAGAGATCAGGTTTCTGCTCCGCTGAGAGAGCAAGCATTTGCAAACTCAAAGGTCTCGCCAGAAGTATTCCAAAACGCAATTACGCTTACTGTTAACAAAAAGATTGACAGCATCCTTGCATCTCCAGCAGGGAAGCGCAGTAGCGTTATGTCTGTAATGAATGATGCAAAATCTGACATTGCACGCGCTGAGTCTCCAGCAGAGTTGTATGAGATACGCAAAGATTTGAGAATGGCCGCGCAAGGTCTGTTGGATAAAGCGGAAAGGCGAGGCCCAAATGCAGGTGCATACAAAGCCTCAAAAAAGGAACTAGAGCAAGTTATTCAATCTGTTGATGATTTACTCGAATCTTCTGCCCCCGGCTATAAAGAATACTTACGCAAGTACGCGCAATCAAGCAGAGGCATTGAACGATTAGAGGCGGCTCAGGACTTTAGGGGCAAGGTGTTGACAACAACACCAGACCCGTCAAATGTTGGTGAATATTTGATTTCACAGCCAAAGTTCACCACTGCAATCAGAAACGCACAAAAAGACACCAACCTATCAAAGACACAGCTATCTGTCTTGGAGAAGGTATCCAAGGACTTGGATGATGGTGTTTTGAATCGCGCCGTTAAGGTTCCCGGCTCAGATACATTCAAAAATTTGAGTACAGCAAACATTATTGGTGGGATAATTGGCAAGCAGATTTATGGCGAGGTTTCACCCGGCTTGTCAAAACTTGTTGCCCCAATGAACTGGCTTTACAACGGCACTGATGATGCGATTCGTGAGTTGTTGGTTGACGCAATGTTAGACCCTAAGTTGGCATCAAGGTTGATGAGTACTGCCAAGACAACAACGCTTGAGCCTTTGAGTAATGAATTGAAGCGTAAAGCACTTTCACTTGGCTATGGAGCCGCATTTGGTTTGGAGTAAGTAAATGGCAAAGACAAAGATTAGCGAATACGACGCTACAGCGGCGAATAACACCGACGTTGAATCGGTAAACATTGCCGAGGGTTGCGCTCCCAGCGGGATCAACAACGCAATCCGTCAGATAATGAGCCATCTGAAGGACTTCCAAACGGGCACAAGCGACGATAGCTTGACTGTTGGGGGCAACCTTACGGTAGACGGCTCAACGACGCTCACAGGCGCTTTAACAGCCTCTGGTGGTGTGTCTGGTACGGTCACGTCATCCAACGCCACGATTACTGGTGGAACGATCAACGGGACTACGATTGGGGCTTCTACCCCAGCGGCGGTAACGGCGACTAACCTTACGGTTAACACGGCGGCAACCATTGCTTCTGCTGACATTAACGCAGGCACTATTGACGGTGCGGTGATTGGCGGGACATCGGCTCAGGCTATTACTGGTACGAACATCACAGCCAACACGGGCTTTTCTGGCCCACTGACAGGCGCTGTTACTGGTAACGTAACAGGCAATGTAACAGGCGACTTAACAGGCAACGTCACTGGCAACGTTACGGGTAATGTGACGGGCAATGTGACTGCGGCCTCTGGTACTTCTACGTTTGACAATGTGTCCATCACTGGTGCGTTGGACATGAATTCGGGTACTGCCGCCACCATTACTGGCCTGTCAAGCCCTACAAACGATTCTGATGCGGCCACCAAGGGTTATGTTGACGGGTTAGTCCAAGGCATTGACGCCAAGGCTTCTGTGGTTGCGGCCACCACCGCTAACATAGCATTGTCTGGGGAGCAGACGATTGACGGGGTATCGGTAGTTGCTGGCAACCGAGTGCTAGTAAAAGACCAAAGCACGGCTTCAGCAAACGGCATTTATGTTGCCGCAGTAGGCGCTTGGGCACGGTCTACTGACGCAGACACATGGGATGAACTGGTTTCAGCCTTTGTCTTTGTTGAGGGCGGAACAGCAAACGCTGACAACGGCTTTACTTGCACAAACAACGCGGGTGGCACGCTAGGCTCCACAGCAATCACTTGGGTGCAGTTTTCTGGCGCAGGTCAGATCACAGCGGGTAATGGTCTTACAAAGACAGGCAACACCTTAAACGTAGAAACAGCATCTGCTAGTCGCATTGTGGTCAACGGGGACAACATTGACTTGGCGTCGTCTGGCGTAACACCCGGCACATACCAGTCTGTTACTTTTGATGCTTACGGTCGTGCCACGGCGGGAACAAACCCCACGACGATTGCTGGCTACAACATTTCAGATGCCTACACAATAGCGCAAATAGATACGCTCTTTGGGTCAACAACGTCAGCCGCTGATTCAGCCGCCGCCGCAGAGTTAGCTAAAACCGCTGCACAAAACAGCGCCACAGCCGCATCTGGTAGCGCCACACAGGCGTCAGGCTTTGCAGACGACGCAAGTGATTCAGCGGATGCTGCTGCGGCTTCCTACGATGCCTTTGATGACCGCTACTTAGGCTCCAAGGCTTCTGCGCCTACTCTGGACAACGACGGTAATGCGCTGTTAACTGGTGCTTTGTACTGGGATACCACTGCCGAGCAAATGCGTGTTTACACCGGCTCTAGCTGGGTTGCTGCAGGCTCTGCTGTTAACGGCACATCTAACCGTCAGGTCTACACGGCTACGGCAAGCCAGACAACCTTTGCGATTACATATGATGTAGGTTTTGTTGATGTCTACCTAAACGGCGTAAAGCTAATTGTTGGCACAGACTTCACGGCTACTAGCGGTACAAACATTGTTTTAGCTACAGGCGCAACGGCTGGTGACTTGGTTGACATTGTTGCCTACGGTGCTTTTGAGGTTGCTGATACCTACTCACAAGCCGCTGCTGATGCTCGGTTTGCTACAACGGCTCAAGGTGCTTTGGCTGACTCTGCCTTACAGAGTGCTGACATTGGTGTCTCTGTACAAGCCTATGATGCTGACACAACCAAGAATGACGTAGCCAACACATTTACAGCCACCCAGACCTTTGGCACTAGTGTGGTTGAAAAGAAGGTGGCAATGGGTGCTAACGACATCGATCTGTCTGCTGGCAACTACTTCACCTACACACTGTCAGGCGCACAAACACTAACGGTCAGCAACGTGGCCTCTAGCGGCTCTGTGAGCGCATTTGTGCTTGAGGTGACCAATGGTGGCTCTGCGGCCTTAACGTTCTTCTCAGGTGTAACTTGGGCGGCGGCAACGGCTCCCACGCTAACAGCCGCTGGTGTTGACACACTGGCATTCTTCACCTCAGACGGTGGCACGACATACAGAGGCTTTGTCCTCGGACTGGGGATGGCGTAATGGCAGTAAGAGACGTAGTTCAAGCCGCCGCTGGTGTTGGCGGTGGGGGTGAGTATGTTGAAGATGTGTTCTCAACGTATTTGTACGAGGGGTTGGGGAACGGCGGCAATGTTACCGTATCAAACGGTGTAAATTTATCCGAAGAAGGCGGTCTTGTATGGGCGAAACAACGATCAGGTAACGGAGCGCATGCCCTTGTTGATACTGTTCGTGGCGCAAACCAAGTTTTGCTTTCATACGACACAAGCGCAGAATTTACACAATCAAGTATTTCTGCTTTTTCAACGACTGGATTCACAGTTGCTAACGGGTCTGCTCTTGTTAATGCCGCCTTCCAAGACTACGCCTCATGGAGTTTCCGCAAGAGTCCAAATTTCTTCGACGTTGTGACGTGGACGGGTGATGGTGTTGATGGGCGGGAAATTTCCCATAACCTTGGGTCTGTTCCGGGGATGGTTATTGTTAAATGCACAAACGATGCAACTAGATGGGCTACATGGCATCGGTCGTTGACAGCCGGGCATATGGTGGTGCTTGAGACTACAGGTGCAGAAATCTTAATATCAGGGTCGTCTGGTGGTGGAGTTTCAAGTGCAGATGCGTCCACGTTTACCGTTAATACCGGGACTTCTCTTAATTGGGTCAATGGATCAACTAAAACCTACGTAGCCTACCTCTTCGCACATGATGCAGGTGGCTTTGGCGACGATGGCGAGCAGAATGTAATTAGCTGTGGGAGTTATACGGGGACGGGTGTAGCCGACAATGCCGTTAACATAGGATGGGAACCTCAATGGCTTCTGTGGAAACCAGCGACAAGCACAGGTGACTGGCAGATAGTTGACGCTATGCGTGGCTTTACAGCTTCTGGCGTTGGTGTAAATAGACTAGAGCCAAATACATCAGACGCAGAAGCATTAACCGGTATCCCTTATTGCGATATATCATCCACTGGCTTTGTCCAAAGTGGTTCCTCAGGTACAAATAATGCCTCTGGACAAACATACATCTACATAGCCATCCGCCGCCCGATGAAAACTCCGGAGTCTGGGACTGAGGTGTTTGCTATAGACCAGGGCGACGGTGTATCTACTTCCCCCCAATACATATCAAGTTTCCCTGTAGATATGGCTATAAATAAATATATATTAGAGGGGGGTAACAGTTTACTATGTTCGAGATTGACTCAAGGGAAATATCTAAAAGCCAATGATACATCAGCAGAGGTTAGTAATGGATCTATAGTATTTGATTTTATGAATGGCTGGAGAGATGTCATAACGTCAACAAATTGGTATTCCTGGATGTTCCGCCGTGCCCCATCTGTATTCGACGTAGTTTGCTACACGGGGACGGGTGTTGCAGGTCGCACTGTAAATCACAACTTAGGTGTGGCGCCTGAGATGATGATTGTAAAGAAACGCAATAATGCACGAGACTGGAAAGTTTACCACTCTGCTTCAGGAAATGGTAAAGCGTCTGAGCTAAATGCGACTGGTGTTCCAGTTGATAGCCCCGCTTTTTGGAATGACACAACACCTACAAATAGTGTTTTCAGTGTAGGTTCTAGTGACACAGTTAATGGAAGTGGTGACACTTTCATCGCCTATCTCTTCGCAAGCCTACCCGGGGTATCTAAGTGCGGCTCCTATAGCGGAACTGGTGCTGACTTAAATGTAGACTGTGGCTTCAGTGCTGGCGCAAGGTTTATATTAATTAAACGCACAGACAGCACAGGCGACTGGTATGTGTGGGACAGCGCACGGGGCATCGTAAGTGGTAACGACCCATATTTGCTACTAAACAGCACAGCGGCTGAAGTGACCAGCACTGACTACATTGACCCATTGGCATCAGGCTTCACAGTTACATCATCAGCACCTGCGGCTTTGAATGCAAGCGGTGGCTCCTTCATCTTCCTTGCAATATCGTAACAAATTGGAGAATTAAAAATGAGTAAAGCAAGAGACTTAGCGGACGTAGTAGTACCTACTGGGGCGGTTGTGGGTACTACTGACTCGCAAACACTATCTAGTAAAACAATTACAGGCTTGATTGCTGACGGGGCTATCACTGAAGAAGTCTACACGTTAACTGGTACAGCAATTGACCCTGCTAACGGGACAATCCAAGTCAAGGCTCTATCAGCGCCAGTGACGTTTACAGACTCAGTTAGTGCTGGTCAGAGCGTGGTGTTGATGATTACCGGTGGTGACTCAAACGCTATTACATGGCCTACAATGACATGGGTGACTAGCGGTGGCAACGTGGCTCCTACGTCTACGGCTAGTGACACCTTTGTACTGTGGAAGATCAGCACTACTTTGTACGGTGCTTATGTAGGGAACTATGTATGAGCAAGTTAGCTAAGGTGTTACAGGCTGCTGCTGGTAATGCTGGCGGTGCTGTTGAACCTGTCGGCATTGACTTTGATGGGACTAATGATTACCTGAACCGGTCGAGTGATTTGGTGGGAAATGCGGATGGGAAGACGTTTACGTTTTCGGCTTGGGTTTATAAAACAGACGCAACTGGATACGTTTATAGTTCTGGAACATCAAATCAATTTATTGTCTATACGAGTAATGACAGGGTTTCCGTATTGGGTAAAAACTCAGGAAATACTTATATATTAAGCGCAGAAACTGGCACAAACAAAATTCCAAGAAATACTTGGACGCATATAATTATTAGCATGGATTTATCTAATGCTTCAAATAGATATATTTATGTAAATGATGTAAGCCAGAGCATAACTGCCAGTACGTATACTAATGATAGTATTGACTTTACCAATAGCTCTCACGAAATAAATACAAGCGATAATAGCAATGATATTTTTGGCCGCCTCGCCGGTGTCTACCTAGATTACACCTACCGTGACCTCTCAGTAGAGGCCAACCGCCGTGACTTCATTGATGATGATGGCTTGTACGTCACACCACCTACTAGCGGTATTATCAGCGTTCCACTAGATGACCCAGAGGACATTGGTTACAACGCTGGCACTGGTGGAGACTTTACCGTGAATGGCGTAATGGCTAGATCAGGGCGTGGGCCTAATCAGTACAATGCGGCGGCATCATCAATGTTTACATCAGGTCAAAATGTAACTCTTGCTAATGTAGGATTAACGACTACTGGGTATACCATTAGTGCAAACGTCAAAACAACATTAGGAGTATCAGTTATACCATTCTGGGTTAACGGTAGTGGTACAAACTATCAAACCCAGATGATGGTTATGGGAACAACGGGTGTTCTTAGATTAAACGTGTATGACTACGCAACCTCTACAACTGTTATGCGGATAACGGCAGACACTGCCCTTGTCGCCGATAGATTTTATAATATACAGATGGTTGTTGATCCCGCTTCAACCGCTAATACTAAGTTTTATGTAGATGGTGTTCAAGTTGCAACAACGGTGTTAATTTTTGTAACTAGAACAAATCACATATTGACATACACGGCACAGGTGTATGGTACTTCCGGTACGTTTTCAGATGTATATTTTACAGACGGGAAAATTGATTTATCTACAGACAACCCGTTCTACGACACAGACACAAATAAGCCCAAGTACTTAGGCGAGTCTGGTGAGTTACCTACAGGCTCATCACCACTGGTCTACCTACCCCTACGAGGCAATGATGCTGGCAAAAACTTAGGCACAGGTGGCAACTTCACAGTTAACTCAGGCCCGTTCACAGGTGCGAGGGGGCCTAGTGAGTTTTTGGCTAGGAGTGTAGAGGGAGATAACAGCACTGGATATTTGAGCAGAACATCTCTTACAGGGGCAACAAGTAGTAAAACATTAACTTTTGTTTGTGCGTTTTATTCAGATGCTGCTGTTACTGCGCCCCGTCTTTTAAGTATGAATGATACTGGGGCTGCTGGCGATGAGTTTCACGCTTACAAACAAAACGTAGACTCGTCATTTAGATTAACTACTCGTAGCTCATCGCCTGCCGCTAATAACTTAGCCGTTAATACATCCACAAATTCAGCATCAAATAATACTTGGCATATAGTTCTTGTGTCTGTAGATTTGAGTGACACAGGTAAAAGACATTGCTACATAGATGGGGTTAGCGACGGTACATTTACAACTTATGTTGACCAACCTATTAGTTTTGATTCAATGGATGTAGTAGAAATAGGCAGGGATTTTGACGGTCTAAATTATTGGCCGGGATACATTGGTTTTATGTATATGTCCACCTCCTACATAGACTTTTCCCAAGAAGCCAACCGCCTAAAGTTCGTAGATGGCCTTGGGTATCCAGTAGACCTTCAACCAGCCATTGATGCAGGTGATATTGCTACTCCATTAATCCATATGAAGTTCGATGACACATCCGCACTGGGCACTAACTCTGGCACAGGTGGCGATTTCACAGTTAATGGCACAGTGACCGCTGGCGCAGACGTGTCAGTTTAATTCAACAGACTAACGAAAGGAATCAATCATGTCTGAATATCGTAATCGCTCAACAGGCGAAGTTAAATCACAAGGGGCTATTCGCAAGAGTATGCCTAACACATCCCTGCCACGGGTATGGACTAGCTCCATCTGTGACAGCCTTGGTATTGACCCAGTGTTAGAGGCTCCTGCGCCCACACCATCTGGAGAATATAAGTCAGTCGGTCGCAATGGTGTTGTTCAAGACGCTAACGGCAACTGGGTCTTTGCGTGGGTTGAACGGGATATGTTCTCTGACTACGTTAATGACGAGGGTGTGACTGTCACCAAGGCAGAGCAGGAACAAGCGTACACAGCCCGTAAGGATGCAGAGGCCGCTACGGCTGTTCGTGCAGAACGTGACAAGCTAATCGCCTCCTGTGACTGGATGGCTATCAAAGCCTTTGAGGGCGGCACAACGGTGTCTGCTGAGTGGGCAACCTACCGCCAAGCCTTGCGTGACGTAAGCGCACAGGCGGGCTTTCCTAACGACATCACATGGCCTGAGAAGCCATAATTTGTTAGAATCTTGATAATGAATTAACACCGAGCAAAGCCATGTCTGACGAAGTAAAACTAACTGAAGCGCAAATTGATGCTATCGTTGACAAAGCCGTCGAAAAGACATTTCAACGAATGTATCAACAGGTAGGGAAGTCAGTTTTGACAAAGCTGACGTGGCTTGTTGGTGTGTCAGTCGTGGGTCTATTTATGTGGCTGGGAGGCCATAACTCATTGCCTAAGTAATGCTGGCTGAACTCGCAATTGCGAATGCGGCCTTCTCAGTTATAAAGGAGGCCTTTCAACACTCAGGCTCGATACTTGATGCCGCCGGCGCGCTTTCACAGTATTTTGACTCAAAGTCATCACTGCAAAAGAAAGTCAACGAAAAAGGCGGGAACAAGTCTGATTTGCAAGAATGGATTGCGTTGCAACAACTTGAGGCTTGGGAAAAGGAGCTTCGGGAAATGCTTATTTACTCCAATGGGCCACCGGGACAGTGGGACTCTTGGTTGGCGTTTCAGGCCGATGCAAAACGCAAGCGGGACGACGAGGCAAAAGCACTAGCTTTGGCGGCATACAAACGCAAGCAAAAGATTTGGGCTTGGATTAACGGCTTTTTGATTACTGCGTCTGTCCTGACCGGGGTGATAATTATTGCTGGCCTCATTTGGCTGATTGCAACCAAGGGGGATGTTTGATGACCGACGAGTTTTTAAAAGCAGACATCAATGGCGATGGCGTCATCAGCCCAGAAGAATTTCAGCTTGAGATACGCCGTAAGCGTTTGGAGATTGAAGACGCCGATGCACAGCGCGACCAGATTCGACGCATGGTTTGGTTTGTGTTGTTCGGTATGCTTGGCTACCCTTTGTTCGTGATTGGCTCTAGCCTACTTGGTCTGGACAAGGCGTCAGACATCTTGGGGTCTATGGCCACAATCTATTTCCCATCGACCAGTTTAATACTGGCGTCGTTCTTTGGCGCGTCTGCGTACCAGGCCAAGAAAGGTTAGCTATGCTCCAAGCATTGATCGGCCCTGTCACGGGTCTGTTAGACAAGTTTGTTGAAGACAAAGACCAGAAAGCGGCACTGGCTCACGAAATTGCAACGATGGCTGAAAAGCAGGCGCATGAGTCTGCGATGGCACAAATTGAAGTTAACAAAGCGGAGGCACAAAGTGGTTCAATATTTAAAGGCGGTTGGCGTCCATTTATTGGTTGGGTTTGCGGCATGGCATTCGCTTACCACTTTATATTACAGCCTGTCTTACTTTTTGGAGTAGCGGTTACAGGCGTTGAGATACCAGCACTGCCAGAGTTTGATATGAGTAGCCTGATGACCGTCCTAATGGGTATGCTTGGCCTTGGTGGACTGCGTACATTTGAAAAGCAGAAAGGGTTAACCAAATGAAACTATCAGCCTCGTTCTCTTTGAACGAACTAACCAAGTCAGATACGGCTATCCGACATGACATTGACAACACGCCATCCATGCAGGTCATCGAAAACTTGCAGGATCTGGTAGACAATGTATTGCAGCCTTTGCGAGAAAAGTTTGGCCCTATTGTTGTCACTAGCGGCTATCGCTCACCTGCCGTCAATACAAAGATTGGTGGCAGTGCGACCAGCGACCACTGTCACGGCTATGCCGCAGACTTTGAGGCTTTGGGAGTGGACAACCGAGAACTGGCGCTGTACATCCGCGACAACCTCCAGTTTAAACAGTTGATCTTGGAATTCTATCGTGATGGCGTCCCCGACTCAGGCTGGGTGCATTGCTCATTCCAAAAAGACGCAAACAAGGGTCAAGTCCTGACCGCCAGCAAAGTGAACGGTCGGACTCAATACACCAACGGCATCAGTTAGGTTTCTGAGTCTTTCTAGCGCCACCTTGCTTGGCGACCTCCACGCGCTCCACAGTTGTAAATTTGTGCATATTGCCGCACTCGACAGTCCTGCGCCGCGTGTTGTCTTGTCGCATCCTTGATTCGAGTACGGTTGTCCATGCTCCGCATTGTGGGCATTTCATTCTTTGACGAATACCCCGTTAGGCAGTAGCGTGCCCTTGCGGTCTTTAATCTGACCGTATGCGGCATCCATGCACGAAACCAAGTCAATATCCTTGATGGCGCAGTAGTTGACCAAGCAGACCATTACATCACCCACGGCGTCGATGATTTCGTCCCTGTTGTTCTTGATGGTTGCGTCTGCCAGTTCACCCATCTCAGACACGGCTTTAAGCAACTGAGCCTCGGCTGTGCTGTTCTGAATAATGCGGCGTGTTTCCGACCATTGGACTATCCGCATCTCTACATTCGCGTAACTCATACTTTTTCCTTTCGACCGTCTTTGTAAACCAGTGTGTTGTTTCGACGGCTGGGATGCTCTTGATGGTCATCAGCGCCCGGTCTGACGGCTGGCATTGATAACTCTGGGCACAAGTACACACCAGACATTTTTGAAAACGATTGCGATTGTGCAACCTCGATTTGCTTGCGTAAATCCATTTTAGTTTTCCTCATACTGTAAAAATTCTTGTTGTGCGTCAGAGTCCATCTGAGCAAAAGTCTCAAAGTGGTTTTCCCCGCAGCACCCAAACGATACCTTTGGCGTGCCGCAGTAACAGCAGTACTCTGTGCCGTCCTCCATCAGTTCCTCTTTAGTCATGCTATGCCCCTATCAAAAAACAATTTAAAACGTTTTAGGAGCGTCTGTCGGCGCCCTAGCAGTACGGTTTGCCACCAAATATCTAGTTCGCTCATGTGCGACCTTTTAGGCGGCTCATAGCGGCATCCGATAACAACGCGGCCTGTGTTGTAGCCGTTCACGATAAGGCCACCACTGCGATGGCTGGGAGGGTCATTATTGCCGCTACAACCACGGCTGAAAATACGTCGTTTAAAGTCATTTTGTCTCCAATGCCAACTTGAGGTCAGCTAGGTCTTCTGAGTGGTAATCAAAGCCAAGGCCGTCTAGCATATCAGCGTGAACGGCTCCCCACAGCAAAAAGTCTTCACCCCACGCTGTCTTACGCACCGAGTACAACTCCACCATGTCGCTTGCTTGTGGGTGCTGGCGTACCAGAATTTTGTCTTTCATTTCAGTTATCCCTTTTATACAAAAACTTTTGGTCGAGCAATGATGGTTTGCTTAACCCCATCTCGGTCTTGATGCTCTTTAACGGTTGCAACCATTTTGGCTGTAAAGCCTTTGGTTGGAAAAGCCAGTGAAAACCCTTTGTAGATCACTACGTTCTTATTTTCGTCTTCACAGATATGCAGACATTGAGTGCCATAAGCACTGTCAATCGTAATAACGTGAACACAAGTCAAAGTAATGTCAACGCGCAAGCCTACCTTTCCAACCCACTGGCTTTTTGCGCCCTGTTCGGCGCGCTCTTTAGCAAACTTTTCGCGCATAACTTGGCGGCGATCAATGCCGCTTAAAACCGCTGAACATTGTTTCTTAGTCAATTTGCCAAACGTATCAAACGATTTAGCCATTGAGCCAATAAAGTTTTCTTTGTAAACAACAGTTCCATCGTCTAAATCAAACACACGACCGTCTTGAATGGTCTCCTCAATTTCTTCTGCGCGGTGGGTGTTGATGCGCCATGTCTTTTGGGCGTTTTGAATGATGTTGCGCTTGATGGCGGCGACGTATGCCGCCTCATTCTCGATGTGATTTGTAGACCAAGTGCGCTGTGCTGTTGTCATTTTGCTATCTCCTTTTGTGTTGCGATGTGTTTATTCTACACACACCACAACACTTAAGAATAGGTGTTTACCCTAATGCCAACCCTTTTTTAACCAAATACACAATCTGCCCTGAAACAGACCGTGATTCAGCTATTGCTTGCGCCTTGACCTGTTCGTACAAGTCAATCGGAAAGCGGAGGGTCACGAATTTAAATAAAAGATTTACCATTTGTATTCCTTAAAACGGCATATCGTCGTCAATTTCGGGCGATGCTGGCATTGGCTTGGCTACTGGTTTTGCTATTTGCTGGTCTTTTGGCTTAAAGCTAAACGACATAAACTTCTTGCCGTTAGTGGAAGTCTTGAGCCATGCGCTCATCCACACCTCTTGGCCTCCAACCATTGCGGAGCCGTTGTAATCCGGGTGGTTGT